>Ga0268266_10002551_pt1 | contig 19327 bp, 21 predicted proteins | sample KBSS13metaG_FD_190356 | JGI IMG/M metagenome (GOLD analysis project Ga0268266, IMG submission 190356) | Switchgrass rhizosphere microbial communities from Kellogg Biological Station, Michigan, USA - KBS S1-3 metaG (SPAdes) (version 2) | ecosystem: Host-associated > Plants > Roots > Rhizosphere...
CCGCGATGCTCGCCTGGGGCGGCAACCACTTCACGCCGCTGCTGCTGATGTACCGGCAGGTCGACGGCTACAGCTCGGTCGAGGTCGACCTCTTCCTCGCCTTCTACATCCTCGGCCTCGTGCCGGGTTTCCTGATCGGCGGGCCGCTCGCCGACCGCGGCGGACGCAAGCGGGTGATGGTCGTCGGCATCGCGATGAGCGCGCTCGGCAGCGCCGTCCTCGCCGCGGGCGCGGCCTCGGCGGTCTGGCTCTGCGCCGGGCGGCTGGTAGTCGGGGTGAGCGTCGCGGTGGCGATGGTCGCCGGGACCTCGTGGATCGAGGAGCTCTCGCAGGCGCCCTGGGACGCGAGCCCGGGCAGCACCTCCGGCGCGCGCCGCGCCTCGCTGGCGCTGACCGCGGGCTTCGGCATCGGTGCCGGCGTCTCAGGCGTGCTCGCCCAGTGGGCCCCCGCGCCGACCGTCTTCCCTTATGTGGTGCAGATCGCCCTGCTGGCCGCCGCCGCGGTGCCGCTGATCTGGGCGCCGGAGACGCGAAGCGCGGCCGCGGCCCCGCCGTCCTTCGGCGCGACGCTTCGCGCGCTCGCTCGCGATCTGCGCGTCCCCCGCGCCGCCCGGGCGCGCTTCTTCGGCGTCGTCCTGCCGACCGCGCCCTGGGCGTTCGGCGCGCTGGCGATCGCCTACGTCGTCACGCCGGCCCTGGTCGGGTCCCAGGTCGGGGACGATCGCGTCGCCTTCGCCACGCTGCTCACCGTGGTCGCGCTCGGCACCGGCGCGGCGGTCCAGCCACTGGTCGCGCGGATCGCGGAGCTGACCGGCGGCCGCCAGCTGGTCCTCGGCCTCGGACTCACCTTCCTCGGCGTCGCCCTCTGCGCGGTCGAGGCGGCGGTCCTCTCCCCCGCGCTCGCCGTCGTGATCGCGATCGTGATGGGCCTCGGCTACGGCATCTCGATCGTCTCCGGACTGATCGAGGTCCAGCGCATGGCGGGCCCGGACGACCTCGCCGGCCTGACCGGCATCTACTGCTCGCTCACCTACGTCGGCTTCCTGCTGCCGGTGGCGCTGGCGACGCTCGCCGGCAGCGCCTCCTACGTCGCGCTGCTGGTCGTCGTCGCGGCCATCTGCCTCGGCTGCACCCTCACCGCCGGCTGGAACCTCCGCGCCCGCCGCGGCCCCAAGCCAGACCCTGCCCTCGCCTGAAGCCTTTGGTCCGCTGACCACCACAATGCTTCAGCGGTGCAAGTTCGGGAAGATCGGGGCGTGAGCGAATTTCGCATCGTCGTTCTTGCCTCGGGGAACGGGACCAACCTGCAGGCGATCCTCGACCAACTGCACAGGCGCGACGGGTTCGCGGTCGTCGGGGTCGGCTCCGACAAGCGCGAGGCGCGGGCGCTGCGACGGGCGCGCGAGGCGGAGGTCGAGACCGCGGTCTTCCCGCGCGAGGAGTTCGCCGACCGGGCCGCGCGGGACCTGGCGATGGGCGACTGGGCCGAGGGGCTGCGGCCGGACCTCGTCGTGCTCGCGGGATACATGCAGTTGCTGAGCGCCGGCTTCGTCGGGCGCTTCCGCGACCGGATCGTCAACGTCCACCCCGCGCTGCTGCCGGCGTTCCCGGGGCTGGACGCGGTCGGGCAGGCGCTCGAGGCGGGGGTCGACGTCACCGGGGTCACCGTCCACTACGTCGACGAGGGGGTCGACACCGGGCCGCCGATCCTTCAGCGCGAGGTCCCGGTGCCGGCGAGCCGCAGCCGCGAGGAGCTCGAAAACGCGCTCCATGCGGTCGAGCACGAGCTCTTCCCGGAGGCGATACGCACGCTTGCCGACGGCAAGGCTAGGATCGGGGAAGACGACCCTCGCCGGGTCGCCGACCGATGAGCGACGCCACCGCCGACACCTCCAGCGCAGCCGGCTCCGCCGAGGGCGCGAACGGGGCGATCCGCGTCCGCCGCGCCCTGATCTCCGTCTCCGACAAGACCGGGATCGCCGACTTCGGCAAGGCGCTGGCCGCGCTCGGCGTCGAGATCCTCTCCACCGGCGGCACCGCCACTGCGCTGCGCGAGGCGGGGGTCGAGGTCACCGACGTCTCCGAGTTCACCGGGCAGGAAGAGATCCTCGACGGCCGGGTGAAGACGCTCCACCCGCGCCTCCACGCGGCGCTGCTGGCGCGGCGCGACGATCCGGCGCACATGGACGTGCTGGCGGCCGAGGCGATCGAGCCGATCGACCTCGTCGCGGTCAACCTCTACCCCTTCGAGCAGACCGTCGCCGACGAGGATGTCGACGCGCTCACCGCGATCGAGAACATCGACATCGGCGGGCCGACGATGATCCGTGCCGCGGCGAAGAACCACGAAGGCGTCGCGGTCGTCGTCAAGCCCGAGGCCTACGACGCGGTCTGCGCCGAGCTCGAAGAGTCGGGCGGGGAGATCTCGGCACCGACGCGGCACTGGCTCGCCAACGAGGCCTTCGCCCAGACCGCGCGCTACGACGCCGCGATCAGCCGCTGGTTCTCGACCTCCTACGAGCACGAGGACTTCCCCGAACACCTCGCGGTCGCCTACGAGAAGGTGCTCGACCTCTCCTACGGCGAGAACCCGCACCAGCGCGCGGCGCTCTACTCGGAGGCGGGGGCGGGCAGCCACATCCTCAGCCGCGTGCAGAAGCTGCACGGCAAGGCGCTCTCCTTCAACAACGTGCTGGACCTCGACGCGGCGCGCTCGCTGTGCGCCGACTTCGAGCCGCCCGCGTGCGTGATCGTCAAGCACAACAACCCGTGCGGGGTGGCGATCGGCGCGACCCTCGCGGAGGCCCACCGCAAGGCGCGCGCATGCGATCCGATGTCGGCCTACGGTGGCGTGCTCGCCTTCAACCGGCCGATCGACAAGGAGGTCGCCGAGGAACTCCACAGCACCTTCGTCGAGGTCGTGATCGCCCCCGGCTACGACGACGAGGGCCTCGAGATCATGCAGCAGAAGGAGCCGATCCGGATCCTCTCCGAAGAGGAGCCGCGCCGCACCCCGCCCGGCGAACGCGACTACAAGAAGGTCCTCGGCGGCGTCCTGATCCAGGAGCTCGACGACCAGCCCGACCTGCGCTCCTCGATGGAGGCGGTCACCCAGACCAAGCCCACCGATTCCCAGTGGGACGACATGCTCTTCGCCTGGACCGTCTGCCGCCGGGTCCGCTCCAACGCGATCGTGATCGCGAAGAACGGCGCCACCCTCGGCATCGGGGCCGGCCAGATGAGCCGCGTCGACTCCGTCCGCCTCGCGGTCGAGAAGTGCCGCGAGGCCTTCGGCGTCGAGGCCACCGACCTCCTCTCCGAGTCCGCCCTCGCCTCCGACGCCTACTTCCCCTTCGCCGACGGCCCCGAGCTCGGCATCAAAGCCGGCGTCACCGCCGTGATCCAGCCCGGCGGCTCGATCCGCGACGAGGAGGTCGTCTCCGCCTGCGACGCCCTCGGCGTCGCGATGGTCTTCACGCACCACCGGCATTTCCGGCACTGACAATTTCGTCCCGTTAGTTGACCGTCAACTTTGTTGACGTTATTCTTCGCCCTCCCCAAACGAGAGGAGCGATGTATGACGAGTGAGCACGACACCGAGACGGAGCAGGACGAGCGCTGGTATGAGGACCTGGTCCTGCCGGTCCTCCTTCATGCCGGGCGGATGACCTACGGGCAGGCCATCCGAGATGGCTATGCGAAGGCCGGCTACGACGACATCCCGCGACTCGGACCGCGCCTCCTCGGCGGGATCCGGCGGTTCGGCGGTTCGGTCGGCAGCGTCGGCGAAGTCGCCAAGGACTTCGGCATCTCCAAACAAGCAGCGAGCAAACTCGTCGACACGCTCGTCGTCCGCGGCTACATCGAGCGCGGCACCGACCCGGAGGACCGGCGCCGGCTGACGCTCGAGCTCACCGAGCGCGGGCGCGAGGCAGCCGACATCGGCTGGGCGGCCAGCGACAGGATCGACCGCGAACTGGAGGAGGCCGTCGGTGCCGAGGCAGTCGCCCAGATGCGGGAGACGGTCGGCGCCTTGGTCGCCCTACGCGGCGATTCATAGGGCCGACACACAATTGGTCCATTCTGCGCGCCACACGCGCGCATTTTCTTCCTGGGTTCGTTCGGTCGCGGCCGCGGCAAACGCCCCGGCCGCCGGATGCGGATCTCAACCTGACTAATTGAGGACTGGCGGGTTCGACTCCCGCTCGGGGCGCTACGATGAAAACGTCAGGTTGGGGTCTCTGGACATTGTCCGGCGGCAGTCCGAATTTCAGAGCGGTCCGTCAAGTCGGCGGGCCGCTCTTTTTTGTTCGGCGGCGCCCTGGGCTCAGCTCGCGCCCGCGCCGACGGCATCGGGCGCGGTGACTTTGGCGTCGCCCGCGGGCGGCGCGGCCTCGGTGTGGACGACGAAGTCCTTGCGGCGGATCAGGGCGAGGGCGGCGACGCCGCCGGCGATCGCCAGGAGGCCGGAGATCAGGAGCAGGACGTTGAGGCCGTCGACGAAGTCGGCGCGGGCGGAGAGGGGGCCGGTCGCGCCGGCGGTGTGGGTGGCGAGGATCGAGCCGAGAGCGGCGACGCTGGTGGCGATGCCGACCTGGCGGAAGGTGCTGTTGATGCCCGAGGCCATGCCGGCGAAGCGGGGCTCGACCACGCCGACGGCGGTCGAGGCGAGGGGCGGGTTGACCAGGCCGCTGCCGAGGCCGGCGACGAGGAAGCCCGGGATGAGGTGGGTCCAGTCGGAGCTCGGGTCGAGGCCGCGCATCAGGAGCAGGCCGGCGCCGACCATGAGAAGACCGGGGCCGATCAGCCATTTCACCGGCAGGCGGGACGAGAGCCGTCCAGCGGGGATCGCGGTGAGGAGCGTCGCGCCGGTGATCACCGCCAGGCGCACGCCGGTCCCCAGCGCCGAGTAGCCGAGCACTTCCTGGAGGTAGAGCACCAGGTAGAGGAACATCGCGAAGAGCGAGCCGTTCATCGCGAAGGCCGCGATCGAGCCGCCGACGAAGGTCGGCTTGCGGAACAGGGCGAGATCGAACATCGGCTGGCGCACCGCCCGCTCGACCAGCGGGAAGGAGCCGAGCAGGACCACCGCGATGCCGAAGCAGACCAGCGAGGTCGTGTTCGTCCAGCCGTGGCCGTTGACCTTGATCAGCCCGAAGATGAGGCTGAACAGACCGAGGGTGAAGACGCCGAAGCCGGCGAAGTCGATGCGCCGCGCCTGCAGCGGTTTCGACTCCTGCACGTAACGGAGGGTGATCGCGACGGCGGCGACGCCGAGCGGGATGTTGACGAAGAAGATCCAGCGCCAGCCGATGCCGGTGGTGAGCAGGCCGCCGAGGAGCGGGCCGAGCGCGGTGCTCATCGCGGTCACCGCGCCCCAGACGCCGAAGGCGACCCCGCGCGACTTGCCGTGGAAGGTCTGGGCGAGGAGCGCCAGCGAGGTGGCGAAGATCGTCGCCCCGCCGATGCCCTGCAGGGCGCGGAAGGCGATCAGCATCCCTGAGGATTGAGCGACGCCGCAGAGCAGCGAGGCGACGGTGAAGACGACGAGCCCGCCGGCGAAGACGCGCCGCCTGCCGAACAGGTCCGCCACCGAGCCGGCCGCCAACATCAGCGAGGCGAGCGAGAGCGAGTAGGCGTCGATCGTCCACTGGACATCGGAGAAGCCGGAGCCGAGCGCCTTCTGGATATCGGGGAGGGCGACGACGACGATCGTGATGTCGAGCAGGAGCATGAAGGTCCCCAGCGACACCGCGACGAGCGTCCACCAGGCCTGGGGCTGGATCTTCTGGTCTTCGTTCATGGCGCGGCACCGTATCACAAGGCCTTGTGAAAGTCTTGTCAATGGCTTGCCTAGGGCTTGCCAAGCCCGATTGACGACTACGATCACCTCATGTCCGTCGCCGACATCCCCGACCGCGAACGCCTTGGCCATCTCCTCTGGGAGGTGGGGTCCAGGGTCAGCCTGCTGGGCGAAGCGGCGCTCGCGCGCACTCCGCTGACCTCGCGCATGGCGGGGACGCTGGAGGTGATCGACGCCAACCCCGGCACCTCGATCGCCGAGATCTCACGCAAGGTGCCGGTCAGCCCGCAGGCGGTGAGCCAGGTCGCGGAGCGGCTCGAGGGCCTCGGCTACCTCGAGCGCCGGTCCGGCGAGCGCGGCCGCGGCGTCGCCCTCCACGTCACCGAGGCGGGCGAGAAGGCGCTCGCCGAGGCGGACGAGCGCAAAGAAGCCCTGAACCGTGAACTCGCCGAAGCCCTCGGCGAGGAGCGCCACGCCGAGCTGATCCGCCTCCTGCGGGAGGCGCTGCCGATCGTGACGGCGATGGAGCGCGGCGCCTAGCGCTCGCGCTCGATCAGGGCCTCGACGCCGTCGAGGATCCGGTCGAGGCCGAAGGCGAACTCGTCGTGCTCGGCGTCGGCGGCGGGAGCGGCGGCGATCCGGCTCAGGCGCGGGTAGGCCTCCTCGTCGACCAGCTCTCGCAGGAGTCCCTCGAAGGTCCACCCCGGCGCGTCGGCGGCCGCGGCGGCGCGGGCGGCTTCATGGGCCATCCGTGACTCGCTCAGCGTGTAGGAGCTGATCAGGCCGATGATGCGGAGCTTGTCGGTGTCGGCGAGGCCGGTGTCGTCGAGGGCTTCGAGGCCGCGCTCGACGAAGGTGAGCGAGTTCGGCGCCAGGGGCGGCGTCGCCATCGGCATCTCGGTGATCCAGGAGTGGCGGTCGATCATCTCGCGCTGGACCAGCGCCCAGCCACGCAGGCGCTCGCGCCAGCCGTCGCCGTCCAGCTCGAGCGCCTCCGCCCCCTGCGCGCTCGCGTTCCACATCAGCTGCAGCAGCTCGTCCTTGCTGGCGACGTAGCGATAGAGCGACATCGTGGTGAAGCCGAGCTCCTTGGCGACGCGCGCCATCGAGACCGCGGCGAGGCCCTCGGCGTCGGCGATCCCGATCGCGGCCTCGACGATCGCCTCGATCGAGAGCCCCGGCTTCGGCCCCCGCTTACCGCGCTCGCGGCGGCCCCAGAGGAGGTCGAGGCCCGGGGGCAGCTGGGTGGCGTCGTCAGGCACGGCTTGATCATAACCGTGTACGTGCTATACAGTTTTGTATATGACTTACACAGTTGAAGCATCCGACATCACCAAGGCCTTCGGCGAGCACCGCGCGCTCGATGGGGTCGACCTCCAGATCGAGGGCGGTTCCGTCTTCGCTCTGCTCGGTCCCAACGGGGCGGGCAAGACGACGATGGTCCGCGTCCTCGCCACGCTCACCCGGCCCGACTCGGGCACGGCGATGGTGGCCGGCCACGATCTGCTCGCCGACCCGATGGGCGTGAAGCGGCAGATCAGCCTCACCGGCCAGTTCGCCGCCGTCGACGACGTGCTCACCGGCCGCGAGAACCTCGCCCTGATGGCGCGCCTGCGCCGGCTGTCCGGCCGGGCCGCCCGCGGCCGCACGGCGGAGCTGCTGGAGACCTTCGGGCTCACCGACGCCGCCGACCGGCGCGCCGGGACCTACTCCGGCGGGATGAAGCGGCGACTCGACCTCGCGATGGGGATGATCGAGAGGCCGCGCCTCCTCTTCCTCGACGAGCCGACCACCGGGCTCGACCCGCGCTCGCGGGAACAGCTCTGGGACACCACCGTGCGCCTGGTCGAGGAAGGCGTGACGATCCTCCTCACCACGCAGTACCTGGAGGAGGCCGACCGGCTCGCCGACACGATCGCGGTGCTCGACCGCGGCCGGATCGTCGCCCGCGGCACCGCCGAGGAGCTGAAGGCGCGGGTCGGCGGGGCGACGCTGCGGCTGCGGCTCGCCGACGGCGACACCCTCGAGGTGCCGACCGACGGCAGCACCGATGACATCCGCCGGACCCTCGAGCGCCTCGACGCCGAGGGGGTGCACGCCCCCGATGTCTCGATCGTCCGCCCGACGCTCGACGACGTCTTCCTCCATCTCACCGACGACGGCGCCCGCCGTCCCGAACCGATCCACGCCGAGCTCAAGGAGGCCATCTGATGCCCCTCGCCCACGCCATCTCCGACTCCCGCGCCATGGCGGGCCGCTGCCTGCGCCGCTCGCTCCGCGACCCCGAGGCGTTCTTCACCGCCCTGACCCTGCCGATCGTCCTGCTGCTGCTCTTCGTCTACGTCTTCGGCGGCGCGCTCTCGGACGGCGGCAGCTACGTCAACTACATCGTCCCCGGGCTGATCGTCCTCTGCGCCGGGTTCGGCGCCGGGACGACCGCGGTCGCCGTCGCCACCGACATGTCGAACGGGATCGTCGACCGGGTGCGTTCGATGCCGGTCTTCGGCTCCTCCCTCCTCGTCGGCCACGTCGTCGCAAGCCTCGCCCGCAACCTCGTCGCGACGGTGCTGGTGGTCGCCGCCGGCCTGTTGATCGGCTGGCACCCCACCGCTTCCGCCCTCGACTGGCTCGCCGCGATGGGGATGGTGCTGCTCTTCATCACCGCGATCTCCTGGCTCGCCGCGGCGGTCGGGCTGCTCGCCCGGAGCGCCGAGGCGGCGACCGCGTTCACGATGGTGCTGATGTTCGTCCCTTACGTGAGCACCGCGTTCGTCCCGGCGGACACGATGCCCGCGGCGCTGGAAGCCTTCGCCAAGTACCAGCCGTTCACGCCGATCATCGAGACGATGCGCGGCCTCTGGATGGGGAGCACCTCGACCGGCGCGCCGGTCGGCCGCGAAGCCGCGATCGCGGTCGTCTACTGCGTCGCGATCCTGGCCGCGTCGGCGTTCGCCGCGGCGAGGCTCTTCCGCGAGCGCACCGGATAGGGTGCCGCGCATGGGAGCGTTTACGGGGAAGACCATGATCGTGTCCGGGGGCAGTCGCGGGATCGGCCTGGCGATCGCGCTGAAGGTGGCCGCCGACGGAGCCAACGTGGCGCTGCTGGCGAAGACCGCCGAGCCCCATCCGAAGCTGGAGGGCACGATCTTCACCGCGGCCGAACAGATCGAGGCGGCCGGGGGCAAGGCGCTGCCGATCGTCGGGGACGTCCGCGACGACGCGATGGTGGAGGGCGCCGTGGCGCAGACGGTCGAGGCCTTCGGCGGCATCGACATCGTCCTCAACAACGCCAGCGCGATCGACCTCAGCCCCACGCCGGACATCAGGATGAAGAGCTACGACCTGATGCAGGACATCAACTGCCGCGGCACCTTCCTGCTCTCGAAGACCTGCATCCCACACCTGCGCGCGGCCGAGAATCCGCACATCCTGACCCTCTCGCCGCCGATCAACCTGAACCCGCGCTGGGCCGGCGCCAACCTCGCCTACACGATCGCCAAGTACGGGATGAGCACGGTCACCCTCGGGCTGGCGGAGGAGCTGAAGGAGGACGGCATCGCCGCCAACTCGCTCTGGCCGCGCACGATCATCGCCACCGCCGCGGTCCAGAACCTGCTTGGCGGGGACGAGGCGATGCGACGCTCGCGCTCCCCGGAGATCATGGCCGACGCCGCCGCCGCGATCCTCGCCCGCCCGAGCCGCGAGGCCACCGGCAACTTCTACCTCGACGACGAGGTCCTAGCCGAAGAGGGCATCACCGACCTCTCGGCCTACGGGCCCGCCGACAGCTCCGAGCTCCAGCTCGACATCTTCCTCGACGCCTGAGGGCTCCGGGGCCCGGCGCGCTGGAGTGCCAGCCCGCTCAGCGGCGGTAGACGAGGTGGGTGACGTGGGGCGTGGCGCGGCTCGACACCGGCGTCAGCTCGATGCTCCCTACCCCGTCGAAGACGCGCTCGCCGTGGCCCGCGACGAACGGCGCGACGTGAAGGCGGAGCTCGTCGACGAGGCCGGCGGCGAGGTACTGGTTGAGGGTCCCAGGGCCACCGGCGATCGAGACGGTCCTCTCCCCCGCGGTCTCGCGCGCCTGCTCCAGCGCCGCCTCGATCCCATTGGTGACGAAGTGGAAGACGGTGCCGCCTTCCAGCTCGATACTGGGGCGGGGACGGTGGCCGAGGACGAAGACCGGCGCGTGGTAGGGCGGGTTCGGCCCCCAGTAGCCCTGCCAGTCGAGGTCCCAGTCGCCCTCTTCGGAGTCGAACATCTTGCGCCCCATGATGTAGGCGCCGGCCACGGTGACCACAGCTCGCTCCTCGACGTTTTCCTCGACGTAGTCGAACTGCCAGGCGTGTAGGCGCTCGGCGTCCAGGTCGCCGAACGGGCGCTCGCGGCTCTGCCCCTCGCCGGACGCATAGCCGTCGAGCGTGATCGAAATATCGGCGGTGACATCGGGCACGGTTCGCTCACCAAGCTATCTCGCGACCGTCGCGAAAGAAACCCCCGGTCGGGCCGTCGTCGGCGAGCAGGCACGCCCAGGTGACGCTGCGCGCGCCCTCGGCCACCGGCCGTCCCCCGCCGCCCATGTCGGTCGCGGTCCAGCCGGGGCAGACGCTGTTGACGAGGACGCCGTCATCGCGCAGTTCGGCGGCGAGCATCCGGGTGAGGCCGTTGAGCGCCAGCTTCGCCGTGCTGTAGGCGGGGGTGCGCCCACCCGTCATCTCGGTGATCGACCCGGCGCCGCTGGAGACGTTGACGAGTCGGCCGTGCCCGCTCGCCCGCAGCTGCGGCGCGAAGGCCTGGGCCATCCGCCAGGCGCCAAAGAGGTTCGTGTCGAGGTCGTGGCGGACGCGGTCGAGGTCGGCGGTCAGCGCGCGCTGGTCGGTGTCGTAGTCGATCGCGGCGTTGTTGACGAGCACGTCGAGCCGCGGGGTCCGCGCCGCGAGCGCCGCGATGTCCTCGGCGTCGTCGATGTCGAGGCGCGCGGCCCGCACGTCCCCGTCGTCCGCCAGCTCGGCCGCGACCGCCGCGGCCCGCCCCTCGTCCCGCGCCGTGAGCCAGACCGTCATCCCGGCCTGGGCCAGCTGCCGACAGACCTCGACCCCAAGCCCCCGTGCGCCGCCGGTGACAAGAGCAACCCTGCCCTGCTGTGATTCGTTCATGGAACCCTCCTACCCGTCTCCCCGTCGAAATCTAGAGTTGAAGGCGAGGGACCGCGACCCGGCCCGATCCCTCCAGGTCTGCCAAGGACTCGGCGCGGAGGACCGCGGGACCCTGACCCAGCGCGACACCTACTTCGAGGTGCCGCGAGGGCGACTGAAGCTGCGCGAGGAACCCGACGCCGCCACCTTGATCGCCTACGAGCGTCCCGACCTCCCCGGCAACAAGGAGAGCCGTTATCGCCTGGTCGCGGTCCCGGAACCCGTGGAGATGCGCGCCGCGCTCGAGAGCGTCCTCGGCATCACCATCGTGGTCGCCAAAAGCAGACGCCTCTTCATCCACGACAACGTGCGGATCCACCTCGACCGCGTCGAGGTCCTTGGCGACTTCATCGAGTTCGAGGCCGTCGTCGCCGATGGCGACGATCCGACCCGCTTCACCGCGGTGCTCGATGATCTCCGCACGGCGTTCGACATCCGCGACGAGGACGTGCTGCGGGCGAGCTACTCGGACCTGCTCCGCGAGGTCAATTCGGAGAAGTGAAGAAGTGCCCCCGGCGGGACTCGAACCCGCGCCGCGCGGCTTAAAAGGCCGCCGCTCTAACCAACTGAGCTACAGGGGCAGACGACCGGACCGCCCCTTGCCGAGCGGGAAATCGCAGCCGGAGGCAATTCTAGGGGCTTGCGGCGACTCTGGCTGATAGGTCCGCTGAAGAGTCGCTCGGCGGGCGCCCGGACCCAGCGGGTTCATCGCGCTGGGCCGAGGCCGCCGACCATCAGGTCGATCTGCCGGCGGGCCAGGCGGTCCCAGTCGCCGCCGTCGGAGCGGCCGCGTGAGACGCGCGAGGGGGTCAAGCCGGGCAGCGGTCGGGAGAGCTGCGAGGCGGCGAGGATCAGGTCCTCGGGGGTCAGGTCGTCGCGCAGCTCGCCGGCGGCCTGGCCGCGCTCGATCAGGCCGCGCAGGATCGTGCGGACGTCGGCCTGGCGCTTGCGGGTGGCGGGGGTGAAGACCGGGGGGCCGCCGTGCAGGGGCATCACGAAGCGATCGCGGTCGCGCAGGGTGGCCAGAAAGAACTGCTTGACGGCGTCGAGGGCGGAACCGGGAGCGTCGGCCGCGGCCTGGGCGTTCGTCACCGCGAGCCCGAAGGAGCGGTAGACGAGCTCGCCGAGCAGCTCTTCGCGGGTCGCGAAGTGCCGGTAGACGGTCCCGACGCCGACCCCGGCGCGCGCGGCGATCGCCGCCATCGGCACCGACTCGCCCTCGCGCCGGACCAGCTCGGTCGCCGCCTCGAGCACCCGCTCGCGGTTGCGGAGCGCGTCCTTGCGCGGCCGGCGGGTGGCTGAGGTCGACACGTGGACCCACATCATCGCAGCGGGTCGGGGCGCGCCCGTCGACCGCTACGATGAATGAAGCGGACGGATTCGTCCGCTTTCGTCCAAGACACTGCGCATGAAGAGAGGCCTCAGATGAAGGCGGTTCGTTTCCACGAGTTCGGCGACCCGGACGTCCTCCGCTACGAGGATGTCGACCAGCCGGCCCCCGGTGCGGGCGAAGTCCGGCTCCGCGTCGCCGCCACGTCTTTCAACCAGGTGGACGGCGGCATCCGTGGCGGCTACCTGCAGGACCCGTTCCCGGTGACGCTCCCGCACACGCCCGGCATCGAGGTCGCGGGGACCGTCGATGCCCTCGGCGACGGCGTCCAGGACGTCGCGGTCGGCGATGCCGTCGTCGCCTTCCTCTCGATGACCGCCGACGGCGCCTCCGCCGAGTACGTCATCACCCCCGCCGACGTCCTGGCGCCGGCGCCGACCGCCATCCCGCTCGCCGACGCCGCGGCGTTCCCGATGGTCGGCCTCACCGCCTGGCAGGCGCTCTTCGACGACGCCGGGCTGGAGGCCGGGCAGCGCGTGCTCGTCAACGGCGCGGGCGGGGCCGTCGGCGGCTACGCGGTGCAGCTGGCCAAGCGGGCCGGCGCCCACGTGATCGCCACCGCCAGCCCGCGCAGCAGCGAGCGTGTCACCAGCGCGGGCGCCGACGAGGTCATCGACCACACCACGACGGCCGTCGGCGAGGCCGTGGCCGAGCCGGTCGACGTGCTGCTGAACCTGGCGCGGATCGCCCCCGAGGAGCTGGAGGCGCTGGTCGCGCTGGTGAAGTCCGGCGGCGTCGTCGCCAACACGGTCCCGACCATCCCGACCACCGGCGACGAGGCCCGCGACGTGCGCGCCGTCGGCGTCTTCGTCCGCAGCGACACCGAGCAGCTCGCGCAGCTGACGGAGCTGGTCGACCGCGGTGAGCTGCGCGTCGACGTCGCCCAGCGCGTCCAGCTCGCCGGGCTACCCGCGGTGCACGCCAAGGGCGACGCCGGCGAGCTCTCCGGCAAGGTCGTCGTCGTGGTCGAGGAGGACTAGCGTCACCCCTCGGGGAGGTTCGCGAAGTCCTTTTTGGCCTTCCTGTACCAACCCATCCCGGCGATCGGGTGCTTCCAGCGCCCCTTCATCTCCTCGAGCGCCTGCCGGTGCGCGGTGTCACCCGCTGCGACCACCTCTTTGAGGTGTCGATCCTGCGCCTTGATCACCTCGTTCGCGTTCTCTCCGCGATGGGCGAGGTCACAGGGGCCTCCGAGCTCCTTGCACGTCATCGTCTTCATCGGACTCATCTCCTGTCGAGGATTTCCAGAACCGCTGAGGGTCGGCGGCACGCTAGACGCGCTGATCGACCTCCGCTTCTCGATTCCTGACCGATGCTGAAGGAGCGACCGCGGGGAATCGCGGCCGGAGAATTCCAGGGGCCCGTCGAGGGCTCAGCCTTGCGGCGCGCCGCCGGCGTCGGGGCCGCCGCGGAACTTGGCCCACATGGATTTGATGCCGTGCCAGATCTTGTTGCCGAGCCAGAACATGGCGGCCACGATATACCGAAATTTCAGTAGAAGGAATGGATATCCGTCTACGCCTTCCTCGGAGCCCGGCGCCGGCCGGTCAGGAGAGGTCGGGAATGCCCTCGTAGGCGGTCGACGCCTCGGCGTAGGTGCGCTGGGGGATGCGGCCGGCGGCGCGGGCGAGGTGGCCGGATTCGACCGCGGCGCGGAGGGCGCGGGCCATGGTGGTGGGTTGGGCGGCGCCGAAGATGGCGGAGGCGGCGAGGACGGCGGAGCAGCCGAGCTCCATCGCCAGGGCGGCGTCGGAGGCGGTGCCGATGCCGGCGTCGAGGATGACCGGGACCTCGGCGCGTTCGGTGATGATCGCGATGTTGTACGGGTTGCGGATGCCGGCGCCGGAGCCGATCGGGGAGCCGAGGGGCATCACGGCGGCGCAGCCGACGGCCTCGAGGCGGCGGGCGAGGATCGGGTCGTCGTTGGTGTACGGGAGGACGGTGAAGCCGTCGGCGACGAGCTGCTCGGCGGCCTGGACGAGCTCGACCGCGTCGGGGAAGAGGGTGCGGTCGTCCCCGATCACCTCGAGCTTGATCCAGTCGGTCTGGAAGGCCTCGCGGGCGAGCTTGGCGGTGCGGACGGCGTCGCGGGCGGTGTAACAGCCGGCGGTGTTGGGGAGGACGAAGAGGCCGAGGCGGTCGATGACCTCGAGGACCGAGCCGCCCGCGGTCGGGTCGATGCGGCGCAGGGCGACGGTGACGATCTCGGTGCCCGCGGCGGAGAGGGCCTCGTCCATCTGCTCCAGGGAGCGGAAGCCACCGGTGCCGGCGATCAGGCGGGAGGTCCACTCGCGGTCGCCGAGGGTCCAGGTCTCCGCCCCGCCCTGGATCGCGGCGAGGACCTCGACCGCGGCGCCGTCGGCAAGCGGCGTCGACTCCCACTCGGAGTGCGGGACGACCTCGCCGTCGAGCGCGATCGCGACCCCGCGCCGGGTCTCCGGGGCGCCGGCGGCGCGCGCGGCCTCGGCGAGCGTCGCGCCCTCGGCCAGCTCCACCGTCTCGCCGTTCAGCTCGACCCTCATCATGCGGCTCCTGCAGCGGTGCGTTCGTCGTTTGTTGCCGTATTCGGGACAAGCGACGAACGCAGCGGGTCGGCGAAGGCCATGACGTCCGGGAGCGCGTCGCCGGCGAGGGTCGCGGCGACGGCGTCGGCGGTCAGCGGGGCGAGCAGGATGCCGTTGCGAAAGTGGCCGGTGGCGAGGACGAGGCCCTCGACCGCGGCGCGGCCGACGAGCGGCCGGTTGTCCGGGGTCCCGGGCCGCAGGCCGGCGACGGTCCCGAAGAACTCCATCTCGGCGATGTCGGGGAGGACGCGGTAGGCCTCGCGCAGCAGTTCGTGGACGCCGCCCGCGGTGACGACGGTGTCGAAGCCGCGCTCTTCCTGCGTCGCCCCGACGATCAGCCGGCCGTCCGGGCGCGGCACGAGGTAGACGCGCTCGGAGGCGACGATCCGCGAGGCGGGGGCGGGATCGCCCTCGCGCGGGCGCAGCTCGACCGTCTCCCCCTTCACCGGCCGGACCGGCGGGCGCGCCTCGTCCGGGAGCCAGGAAGTCTGCCCTGACCAGGCGCCGTTGCAGAGAACGACGGCGTCGGCGCGGACCGTCTGCAGTAAGTCGTCGCTGGGACGAGCTTCTGCAACCGGTGCCGTGCGGACGCCGACGAGGCGCTCGCGGTCCCAGATGCCGTCGACGACCTCGGTGCCGGTGCGGAGCTCCCCGCCGGCCTCGCGCAGTGCCGCCGCGAGGGCGAGTGCCAGGGCCCGCGGATCGACCGAAGCCTCGCTCCCCGCCAGCACGCCGCCCGAGAAGTTGGGGACGAGACCCGGCTCGAGCTCCCGGCACGCGGTCGGGGTCAGCCACTTGGCCTCGAGGCCGAGCTCCCGCTGCAGGTCGTGCTTGCGGCGCAGGTTGCCCGCCTCGTCGCGGTCGAGCGCCACGTGGAGGGCCCCGCATCGCGCGAAGCCGGTCGCCTCCCCCCCGGCCGCCTCGACTTCGGCGGCGAAGTCCGGCCAGCGCGCGGCCGAGAGCAGGGCCAGCTCCAGCAGCTCGCGCTCGCCGAAGGTCAGCTCGCCGACCGGCGCCAGCATTCCGGCGGCGACGTTGGTCGCGCCCGCGGGCGGCTCGGCCCGCTCCAGCACGCACACTCGGGCGCCGCGCTGGGCCGCGCGCCAGGCGCTCGCGAGGCCGATGACGCCTCCACCGACGAACACCGCATCGAAATCGCTCTTGTTGCTCACTTCATTGCCTCCGCCGGCATTACCCGGATCAGGTCAGACGGTCGGCGACCTCGATGTCGCCCTCTCAGCCCGGAAGGGCTCCCGTTCGGAGGTTGCAAGTTCCCCCGTTCGGCCTCGAATGGTACCGGGAGGCCGGGGGCGGCCATAATCGGGGTGTGAGCTTTGCTCCCCCCGAGGGCCAAGGACCGTTGCGGCGCGAGCGCCTGCGCACCGCCCGCCTCTATTTCGTCTGCGACGCGCGCCCCGGCGGCGTCGATCCCGAACCGCTGCTGCGGGCGGCGCTTACCGGCGGCGTCGACATCATCCAGCTGCGGGAGAAGAACCTCGGACGGGCGGAGATCGAACGGGCCGCGGACACCTTCCGGCGCGTCGCCGACAACTACTCCGCGCTCTTCATCGTCAACGACGACCCGGACCTGGCGCGCGCCTGCGACGCCGACGGGGTGCACGTGGGACAGGACGACGCCTCGGTCGAGGAGGCGCGGGCGGTGCTCGGGTCGCAGGCGATCATCGGCCAGTCGACCCACTCCGAGGAGCAGATCGCGGCGGCCGAGGAGCGCGACATCGACTACTTCGCCGTCGGGCCGGTCTGGGAGACGCCGACGAAACCGGGGCGGGCGGCGGTCGGGCTGGAGCTCGTGTCGCACGCGGCGGAGGTCGCGACGAAACCGTTCTTCGCGATCGGCGGGATCGGCCCGCTGAACGCCGGTGAGGTCGTCACCGCCGGGGCGCAGCGGATGTGCGTCGTGCGGGCGATCCGCGACGCGCCCCATCCCCAGGCCGCCGCCGAAGCGCTGCGACGCGCGTTCGAGGTCGAGGGGTCCCGCCGGGGCGTGGCGCCGGGTGGCTGAGAGCCCCCGGAAGCGCAAGCGGCGCGCGGGGGCGGACGCGCCCACGAACGGTGCGGCTCCGGCGAACGGCGACGCGACCCCGTCCCGTCCCAAGACCCCGCGGGAGCGTATGGAAGCGGGCTACGCCAAGGCCGAGGTCCGCAATCAGGCGACGCGCGAGGCGTTGGTGCCGCTCGAGGACGGCGAGCGCCCGCCGGTGGTCACCGTCGCCGCGATCCTCGCCGCGCTCGTCGCGATCTCGATCGTCGTCACCTTCGCCGCCGGGGTGAAGGTGAACGGCTCGACCCCCAAGGTGAGCACGATCGCCGCCCCCGCCCTGATCATGGGCGTCCTCGCCTGGGGCATGTGGCGCGCCCGCTACTGGGCGGTCGTCTGCTTCCAGGTCGCGCTTGTCTTCCTCATCTTCTGCTCCGTCTACGGGCTGATGGTGATCGCGACCTCGCTCGGCGAGTTCGCGGTGACGGTCGGGCTGCTCGCCGTCTCGGGGACGCTCTTCTGGCTGATGGTGAAGGCGATGGCACGCATCCAGATGCCGGAGCGAATGCCGCCGCCGCAGTAACTTCGGAGCGCGCGGCATTCCCCGGTCGGGTGGTCTTGTATACCAGTGCGAAGTCGGCGCATCCGTTTCTATAGGCTGCTTTGACCTATGCCAGAGAGCTTCGATGTCATCGTGATCGGGGGTGGCCCGGGCGGTTACGTCGCCGCGATCCGCGCCGCCCAACTCGGCCAGAAGACCGCCGTCGTAGAGCGCGACAAGGCCGGCGGCCGCTGCCTCAACTACGCCTGTATTCCGGCGAAGACGATCCTTCGCTCGGCCGAGCTCTATGACGACGTCAAGAACGGCGCCGAGCTCGGCATCACCGGCGACATCCGGGTCGACTGGGACGCCCTGCAGGCGCGCCGCGCGAAGGTCTCCGAATCGCTCTCCAAAGGCGTCGAATTCCTCTGGGACAAAGGCAAGATCACGAAGATCGAGGGCGAGGGCTCGCTGACCGCCGACGGTAACGTCAGCGTCAACGGCGAGACCTACGAGGCGAAATCCGTCGTGCTGGCGACCGGCTCGGTCGCCCTACCGATCCCCGGCGTCTCCTTCGGCGGCCGGGTCGTCGACACCTGGGGCGCCTGGAGCCTTCCTGAGCAGCCGAAGAAGATCGCCGTGGTCGGCGCGGGCGCGTCGGGCTCGGAGATCGCCTCCGCCTACCGCCGCCTCGGCACCGAGGTGATCCTGATCGAGATGCTCGACCAGATCCTCCCCGCCGAGGACAAGGACATCGCCAAAGTCGTCGAACGGGTCTTCAAGAAACAGGGCATCGAGGTCTCCACCGGCGCGCCGGTCGAGAACGTCGAGGTCGGCTCCGACTCGGTCAAGTTCACCTACGGCGACAAGTCGGCCGAGGTCGACTACCTCTGCGTCGCCGGCGGACGCGGTCCCGACACCGAGGCACTGAACCTCGAGGCGGCGGGCGTCAAGCTCGCCGAGGGCGGCCGCAAGATCAAGGTCGACGAGTTCGGGCGCACCACCAACCCGAAGGTCTTCGCGATCGGCGACCTGGTCAACAAGAAGGCGCTCGCCCACAAGGCCGAGGAGGAGGGCGTCGTCGCGGTCGAGACCGCGGCCGGCGTCGAGACCGAGCCGGTCAACCAGGAGCTGCTGGTCGGCGCCACCTTCACCCACCCGCAGGTCGCCAGCGTCGGCCTCACCGAGGCGGCCGCCAAAGAGGCGGGCCACGAGGTGAAGATCGGCAAACAGAAAATCTCCGGCGAGGGCGCCGGCACCGTCTACGACGACAAAGACGGGATCGTCAAGCTCGTGGTCGACGCCAAGTACGGCGAGATCCTCGGCGCCCACATCGTCGGCAACCGGGCCTGCGACATGATCGCCGAGCTGGTCGCGGTGATGGCGCTCGAGGGCGGCGCCCAGGAGGTCGCCCGCATCGTCCACCCGCACCCGACGGTGAGCGAGGCCGTCCTCGACGCTGCCCGCGCCGTCGACGGCTGGGCGATCCACGCCTAGCCCTCCGCCAGCTGTTCCTTTTGCGGAAGGGTCGGCAAAAGGAACAGCCAGGCGCTTCAGCTGTTCTTTTTGGTCGCCACAGGTCCATAAAGAACAGCTGGCAAGGTTCGCCTCCTCCAGCTGTTCCTTTTCGGCCTCAGGAGCGCAAAAGGAACAGCTGGCGATAGGCGAAGCGCCGGTGGTCCGGGTAGCTGTTCCTTTTGGCGCCCGGGACGCCATAAGGAACAGCTGACTGGCACCGGGTGGCGCCTTCGGAGAGTTGCGCGCTCTTAATCGCTCCGCCCGAGGCCGACCGCCAATTGGTCACAGTCGGCGGCGGGCGCGGCTCGGGATAATCG
>Ga0268266_10002552_pt1 | contig 19326 bp, 15 predicted proteins | sample KBSS13metaG_FD_190356 | JGI IMG/M metagenome (GOLD analysis project Ga0268266, IMG submission 190356) | Switchgrass rhizosphere microbial communities from Kellogg Biological Station, Michigan, USA - KBS S1-3 metaG (SPAdes) (version 2) | ecosystem: Host-associated > Plants > Roots > Rhizosphere...
AGCGTTTTTTGAGCAAGGTCCTCAGCCAGCGGCTGGGCGGTAAGAATCTTCCCGAAACGGCCGAGGCAAATCACATTGCGGACCTGGTCAACCAGGCGATCGGCTGGACGCGCGATTTGGCCCGCGGGTTGTCGCCGGTGTCGGTCGATGGCGCGGGACTTGAAGCGTCGATTACCGATCTGGCCTCACAAAGTGCACGGCTATTTGGCGTGGAAGTGACGTGCGTACCGTGTGATAACTTGCCGCTGTTCGATAACGCGGTGGCGATTCACGTCTACCGCATTGTCCAGGAGGCGATCACCAACGCCGTAAAGCACGGGCAGGCCAAACACGTGCGGATTGAGTTCTGCCGAATGGGCGACGCCACGCAACTGACGATGACCAACGACGGGAGCCCGTTTACCGAGCCGGGCGACGGTTCGCCGGGGCTGGGTTTGCGAATCATGCGCTACCGGGCCAGAATGATCGGCGCACGGCTTGAAATCCAGCGCCTGGCCGGCGATCGAACCCTGTTGCTGTGCACGATCCCTGACCCGGAGACACCCCCGGCCAAGCCTGGCTGAACGCGATCAACCTGATGAATCCGACACCCGCCATGCCGACCTCGCCCACCACTCCGCCGCCCGACGGTGCCGCGACTCGCAGGAAAGTCCTGCTGATCGACGACCATCCGATCGTGCGGCAGGGGCTTGCGCAGTTGATCGACGCGTCGGACGACCTGTTCGTCTGCGGTCAGGCCGAGGACACGCAGCAGGCCTTGCGGGCCGTTACCGAACTGGCTCCCCACGTGGCCGTGCTGGATATCTCGCTCAAAGACCGCAGCGGCATGGACGTGATCAAGGAATTTCACGTCATTCGAGCGGACATGCCAGTGCTGGTGCTGTCGATGCACGATGAAACACTGCAGGCCGAGCGGGCGCTGCGGGCCGGCGCGCGTGGGTACATTATGAAGCAGGAGGCAACGGAAAAGGTGCTGACTGCCATCCGTCGGGTACTGTCGGGCGACATCTACCTGTCGGACAAGATGGCCACCCGCATGCTCCATTCGCTGGTGGATTCGAAGAAAGCCTCCGCCCCGCCGTCGCCGCTGCAGACGCTGACGAACAGAGAGCTTGAGATCTTCACGCTCATCGGCCAAGGCATTGGCCCGCGGGAGATCGCGGAGCGGCTCACGCTGTCTGTGAAAACCGTTGAAGCCCACCGCGAACACATCAAGCAGAAGCTGACCCTCAAGAGCGCCAACGAGTTGATCCGGCACGCGATGCAGTACGTGATGGATCAACGGTCCTAAGGGCATTTCAAGCAGACGGCGCTATCCAACCTCATCAATCCACGCATCTACGAGAAACACCTACGATCGCGTTGGCCCTCGATTACAAAATATCGGCCATTTCCTAACGCCTTGGCAGATTTCTGCGGGCTGGATTGACTTTTGAACCCTCCGAAACGCGTCTTCCAATAGGTCGCCTTCCTAGAACACAGTGAACCGTTCCATGCCTCGACTAGGAAGTTGGCACACCCTTTGCCAAGTCGCAGGGAGGGAACGCTTCTATTCCAACCGGCCCCAGGGCCAGAGGATCGTCAGACATGTGGGAACACTACAGGAAAACCTTCGTCGGCATGCAGACCACAATCTGCGTGGTGACGCTGGGTATTTACTTCTACTTCGGCCACATGGCCGGCACGGCGCTGGTTTTCTTCGTGACGATGGAAGTCGCGTCGGTGATCGGCGCGCTCTGGGCGCAGCGGCTCAAGGGCAAGCTCGTGACCCGCACCCGGGAATTGCCGCTCAAACCCGTGAAGTGATCGCTCTTATTTAACTGAATCTGAACGGCGGCCGGTGTTCGGCTGCGTGACGGTGACACCTTTTTACAGGTCAGGTGAACGTATGAAGAGTCCTATTGCATCTCAGCGCTGGCGACGATGGTTGTGTACCATTGCCGCCGGTTTATTTCTGACGGTCGGAATGGCCGCGCACGCGCAGACCACCGCGCCCGCCGCCCCGCCGACTGCTGCCCCCGATCCGATCGGCTGGAACGGCGGGCCCACCAATCCGCTGTTCACCCCCACTGCGTGGACCTCGGGCTGGGCGACCGGCGTGTACGACAAGAACCTGAACGCCGACGCAGGCGGAACGTGGAAACCCTTCGCCGGTGACAAGATCACCCCCGAAGAAACCGTTCAGCACATCAGCAAGCTGTATTACTCGATGAACATGATGTGGGTGTTGATCGCCGGCTTCCTGGTGATCTTCATGCAGGCGGGTTTCGCGCTGGTTGAAACCGGCCTGTGCCGCGCTAAGAACGCTTCACACACCATGAGCATGAACTTCGCGGTTTATGCACTGGGTATGTGCGGCTTCTACTTCCTGGGCTTCGGCCTGATGTGCGGCGGCTATAACGCCACCGGCATCGGCGGTCCGGGTGCTCTGGGCGGTCTGCCCACGCTCAACTCGATGTACACCGTCGGCGCCAGCGTGCAAGGCGACTCCGGCTGGGGTCTCTTCGGCACTGAAGGCTTCTGCCTCACCGGTGACAGCTACGACGGCTCGGTCGTCGTCATGTTCCTGTTCATGATGGCGTTCATGGACACCACGGCCACCATCGTGACCGGTGCGTGCTGCGAACGTTGGAGCTACAAGAGCTTCTTCATCTACTCGCTGTTCGTTGGCGGGTTCATCTACCCGATCTTCGGCTGCTGGGTATGGGGCGGCGGTTGGCTGGCTCAGCTCGGCTACCGCATGGGCATCGGCCACGGTGTAGTCGACTACGCCGGTTCGTGCGTCGTGCACCTTCAGGGTGGCGCGCTGGCGTGGATTACCGCGTACCTCATCGGGCCGCGTATCGGCAAGTACGATTCGAACGGCAAGCCGCAGGCGATCCTGCCTCACCACATTCCGATGGTGCAGCTCGGCACGTTCATCCTGGCATTCGGCTGGTTCGGCTTCAACGCCGGCTCGTCGCTCGCTGCGACCGACGGCCGCATCGGTATGGTCGCCGTCAACACCATGCTCGCGGGCATGGCGGCCACCGTTACCGGCATCCTGTACATGTGGATCGTCGTCGGCAAGCCCGACCCGTCCATGATGTGCAACAGCATGCTGGCCGGTCTCGTCGCGATCACCGGTCCGTGCGCGTTCGTGGCCCCGTGGGCCGCGGTCGTCATCGGCGGTATCGCTGGCGTGCTCGTCATCTGGTCGGTCTTCTTCTTCGATAAGATCGGCATCGATGATCCGGTCGGTGCAGGCAGCGTGCACGGCGTGTGTGGCGCGTTCGGCGTCATCTCGCTGGGCCTGTTCGCAGACGGCACCTACGGCCAGGGCTGGAACAACGTCGGCTACCATGACTACATGGGCACGACGGGCCTGGGCGTCACCGGTCTGTTCTACGGCGACTCCAAGCAGCTCATCGCCCAGATCATCGGCGTGGCTGTGGCGATCGGCTGGAACGTGATCGTCGGCGGCATCATCTTCTTCATCGTCGGCAAAGTCGTGGGCAACCGCGTTCCGCCGGAAGTGGAAATTGCCGGCCTGGATATCCCCGAAATGGGCATCCCGGGCTACCCCGAGTTCATGCAGCACATGTCGCCGGAGAACGTCTCCGCGTCGGACATCGCCGCTGCCAAGGCTCAGTTGTCGATGTAAGACAACCGGCTTGGCTGTGACGGTTTCAATTTGAATCCTTAACCCCACGGGCGCTTCGCAAGAGGCGCCCGTGGTTTTTTTATTTGTTTGGCCTTCAGTCCGCATACCCATAAGTTTCTCCTCCTTCTCCAAGTCTTTCTGGTAAATTGCGCCCGTGCCCAAGAACGCGACGCCCCCAACTACCGCAAACCCCAGCCTGCATCAGGCGATCGTCGACAGCGCGAACTACGCGATCGTCGCCACCGACGCGACCGGCAACATCACGCTCTTCAATCATGCCGCCGAGCGGTTGTTCGGATACACCGCCGCTGGATTGATCGGGCAGCGAACGGACATACTGCACGCCCCGCCAGAGGTGAACGCCAAGGCCGTCGCCGACGGGTTGATCGCGCCGCCGCCGATCGATTTGTTCAGCCAGGACGCGAGCCTGTTCGAGAAAACCTTGTACGAGCGCATCTGCGTGACCAAAGACGGCCGGCAGATTCCGACGCTCACGTCGGTCAGCGTGATGCGCGGACCGGACGACCAAATCATCGGCTACGTCGGCATCGCGAGCGATCTGACCGAGCAAAAAGCCGCCGAAGCGCACAACCGCCTGCAGGGCGCCTTCCGCCAGGCGGTGGAGGCATCGGCCCCCATCGCGATCGCGATCTCCGACCTGACGGGCATTCAAACCTACGTGAATCCCACGTTCTGCCGATTGGTCGGCTACTCCGAAAGCGAACTGGTCGGCAGAGGCCTGCCGCGTCCGTACTGGCATCCGGCCGAAGACGCCCACCGCGCCCAAATCACCGAGAAAGTGCTGGCTAGCCCCGGTTCGCCCACGCATTTCGAAATGCTGCTGCGCCACAAGGACGGCCATCCAATCAACACGTATTGCTACGTGTCGCCGCTGTGGGCCCAGCCAGGGCGAATGACCGGGTGGCTTGCCGTGTACTTCGACATCACGGAACGAAAGCGGATCGAAAACGAGTTGTACGAAAGCGAGGCCCGCTTCCGCAGCGCGTTCGACGCCAGCGCCAGCGGCATGTCGCTGGTGCACCCGGACGGACGATGGTTCCTCGTCAATCGCGCCCAGTGCGAAATCACCGGCTATAGCGAAGAGGAACTGCTCAAGACGACGTTCCAGGCCATCACTTACCCCGAAGATCTGAACAACGATCTGTCCAACGCCAGTCAACTGCTGTCGGGCGAGATCCCGTCGTACCACATCGAGAAGCGATACATCCACAAGAGCGGGAGAATCGTGTGGGTGCATCTGACGGTGTCGCTCGTGCGCGATCACCTCGGGCAGCCACGGTATTTTGTGTCGCAGATTCAGGACATCACCGAGCGCAAGACGACCGAGGAGCAACTGATCCGCGCCAAGGAAGCCGCCGAGGCCGCCAACCAGGCCAAGAGCGCGTTCCTTGCAAACATGAGCCACGAAATCCGCACGCCGCTCAATGCCATCTCCGGCTTTGCTGACGTGCTGGAAAGCGGCGACCTCTCTGAAAGCGACCGCCACGAGTTCGCGCAGACGATCCGCCGCAACAGCGAGCATTTGCTGGGCGTGATCGACGACATTCTCGACGTCTCCAAAATCGAAGCCGGCAAGATGGCGATGGAATCGGTCGCCGTCGCGATTAGGCCGCTGCTCAAAGACGTCGCCACGATGCTGCGAGCGCGGGCCGAGGCGAAGGGGCTGAAACTTCTCACCACGCTACCGGCCACGCTGCCGATGGCGATGGTGACCGACCCGACTCGACTGCGGCAGGTCCTGCTCAACCTGCTCGGAAACGCGATCAAGTACACCGAGCAGGGAACGGTCACGATGATCGCCGCGGTAGAGGCCGGGCCGACGCTTCGGATCGAGGTGATCGACACCGGCATTGGCATTTCGCCGGAGAAGCAGAAGGTGATCTTCGATCCGTTCACACAGGTCGACGTGTCGCACTCGCGACGGTTCGGCGGCGTGGGGTTGGGTCTGGCGATCTCGCGGCGACTCGCATCGTTGCTCGGCGCAACGATCGAGGTGAAAAGCGTGGCCGGCCAGGGCAGCACCTTCACCCTGCGTATGCCGATCAAACTCGCTCCCGAATTGACACAATCGCAAAACGCCAAGCCGCCGGTAGTGACGAGGCCCGCACGGGTGCTCGTCGTCGACGACAGTCAGGACAGCCAGCGGCTGATGCAATTTCTACTGACGCGTCAGCAGATGAAAGTAGAACTGGCCGAGAACGGCGAAGCCGCCATCCGCGCCGTGAATGAAGCGGCCATACAGAATCAGCCGATCGAGCTGATCTTCATGGACATGCAAATGCCCGTGCTCGACGGCTACACCGCCACGCCGCGCCTCCGCGAGCAGGGTTTCGAGGGCCCGATCATCGCCCTCACCGCCAACGCCCTCACCGCCGAACGCGAACGGTGTTTGAGCATCGGCTGCAATGAGTTCCTCACGAAGCCGGTGCAACCGGCGTCGCTGCGACGAATCCTTGAGCAGTACTTGGCGGAGTAGGAACGCAACCCCGCCGTGCAAGAAACGTCACCGCGAACGAAAAATCATCAAATCCAACCCCGCGGCCGCATAACCACCGGCCGGGCCGGGCGTTGACGATTTTCGACCAGGTGCGCCAAGGTACGAAAAGGTGCGTTTAGGTGCGCAAAGGTGCGCATTTGTGACACAACCGGTGCACCTTGTCGGACTATTCACTTGTCAAAGAGCGACCGCCACGCCAACGACGCGCAGCGATCGATGCGGGCGCAATGACCCGTATCTAAAAGCACTGGCGGCGGTGCGCGAATGACGAGGCCGGCGCGCACCGCCGGCGCAAAATCGCGCCCGGCCTGCTGAATTCGACGATTAATTTTCCGGATTTCCCATTTTGCGCGTGTCACTTCTGCGATGTATTTCGCGCACCACCGTCCGTCTGTTCCTATCTCGCTGCTCCGGGGAAGGGGACAAGAGTTTGTAGGGTGGGGTTCATCCCCCACCATCGAAGGAAAGAAGGTGGGGATGAACCCCACCCTACGACCAACGCTCGTCAACTTGGTAGTTTGGGTTCTGCTACTCTGCCTCGAACTTCGTCTCGACCGATTTCTTTTTCTTCGCCTGCTCGCGCGCAATGCGAAGCTGCACGTACGAGCCGTGCATCATGCGGTCTTCCTTCCCTTCGCCCGCGTGGACGATGATCGCGCTTTCTTCGAGCACGTGGCGGGTCTTGAAGTTCACGCCATGGCAACGCGTCTGGCAGAGGCCACAGCCGACGCACTTGTCGGCGACCATCACCGGGGCCATGAAGCCGGAGCCTTCGACCGGCGTGCCGTCGGGCTCCATCTCCGTGCCGACGCGCTCGAACTCGATCGCGTTGTAGCCGGCGGCCGTGCATTCGTCGACGCAGAGCTGGCACGCCTCTTTGCCCGCGTGCGGCAGGCAGGTTTTGGTGTTGATCTCGGCGAGGCCCATGCGGACGACTCGCTTCTCTTCGATCGGCAACGCGCGGATCGCGCCAGTCGGGCACACCTGCCCGCAATTGTTGCAGCTTGGTTCGCAGCCTGACCAGTTCGGCTTGGCCTCGGGAGTCCAGAGCGAATCGAGGCCGTTCTTGAACCCCATGGGCTGCAGCACGTTGTTCGGGCAGGCCTTAAAACACTCGCCGCAGCGGATGCACAGGTCGAGGAATTCGTCCTCCGGCACGCTGCCCGGCGGGCGGATCGGCAACGTCTGCGCGGCTGAGACAGTACGCGTCAGGAACCCGACGCCCGTCGCAGCCACCACGCCCGCGGCCAGTCCGCCGAGCACGCCGCGGCGGGTCATTGGGATTTCGTGCAGTTCGCGGTCGCCTTCTTTTTTGAGCAGCGTGTCGTCCCAGCGGTCGACGAATTTGATCGCGTGCACCGGGCACACGCCGCCACAGGTCTGGCAGAGCGTGCAGTCGGCAGTTCGCGTGGTGAAATCGGCTTTGATGGCGTCGAACGGGCAGATCTCCACGCACTTGTTGCAGTGGATGCAGGTGTCTTCGACTTTCCGCTCGCTGGCGCGGAACAGGTTGCCGACGGAGAACATCGCCCCCGTAGGGCAAACGTACCGGCACCAGAAGCGCGGCCGCATGAAGCCGAGGGCGAGCACGCCGATAAAGAGCGCAATTGAGAAGAACTGCCCCACGTTCATCGGAGGCACCTGGTACGCGCCGCGCATCCAAGCCATCTGCAGCGGCGCGAGCGTGAAGAGAAATCCGCGAGTGATGACGGGGATGGCCGCGAAGAAGCCGGAGATCAGCACGCCGAACACGCTGCAGACGAGCGTCGCGATCAGCAGGTAGTACTTAAGGTTCACCCACCATCCGTCGCGCGTCACCTGGAATTTTTTCACGCGTTTGCCGACGGCCCAGTCGAACAAGTCGATCAGCGTGCCGAGCGGGCAGAGGTAGCCGCAGAATCCGCGCGGGAAGAGCACGCAGGCGGTCAGAATCCCCACGGCCCACAGCAGCGACCAGACCCACGCCTTGGCGGCGATCGCGGTCGACAGGCTGACGAGCGGATCGATGATCAGGAACGTTTCAGCGTGAATTTTCTCCCGGTGCGCCATCGCCGCCGAGTAATCCTTCATGCCGTACGGCCAGCAGACATAAAAGAAGAGCCAGACGAACGTGATCATGCAGACGGCCTGCACGAGTCTTCGGACAGGCGCAGAAAGCCACGTCGGCCCGATCGCCTTGAGCACGCGGCGGAGCAATCCCGGCTTCACCTTCACGCCGGTTTCAGAAAAGACGGTGGCGGGGACGACGTTGAGTGCGAACTTGCGGAACGGGCGGGCCATCTCGCGAGTCGAGTCGCGCTTCGGGCGGCGGAGATAGGGAAGAAACAGATTCAGTCGCATCCGATTCCTGATTCGTTACCGTTCGAACTTCGTCATCCGGCCGAACGTGTTCAAAAGCCCAAAAGCCGTCATCCTGAGCGTACTCGCGAAGGATCTACGTTCCACGACAATTCGGCCTGATCCTTCGCGAGTACGCTCAGGATGACAGAGTTTTTGGCGCCCGCATTCACTTCTGCGCCGCTGCCAGCGCCTTCGCGGCGCCGTTGATGATCGCCTCACTCGTACGCGTCGCGCCCGTCGTCGTATCGACCCCTTTTACCGATTGCTTGGCCACAATCTGCGGCGGGACGTCGTTGATCGAGGAATAGAACTGCTTCTCGTGGTGCTGCGTCACTTCTACTTTTTCGATCTTGTTACCGGCGACCGTCACCTCGACATTCACATCGCCCACGTAACCCAGGCCGGCGCCCTTGTACGTACCGTCGGCGATCTTGGACAGGTCGAGCGAGTCAAAGAGCTTGATCGCATCGAGGCTGGCCTGGGCGCGACTCTTGTTCACTTTGTCGTCGCGGTTGCTGCCGTTGGCCTTGATGACCTTCTGGTAGTACGCGACGGCTTCGGGGAATCGCTGGGCGCTGCGGCACGCATCGCCGGCGGCCAAGTACGCGGGGGTCGGATCGCCCTTGGCACGGGTCTCGGCCATGAAAAGCGCGGTTTTCATATCACCCAGTTCGGCCCAGAGTTTAACCATCTGGCAGTTGCGCGTTTGATCCGTCCCCATGCCGTTGAGGATTTGCTTTGCCGCCGACGGGCACCCGAGCTTCAGATAGCACTCAGCCAGCGTGAGCGGCATGTTGCCGTGTTTTTTTGCCCAATACGCGCCGCGCGGGAAGTCGCCGAGCATCTCCGTATAGATGCGAGACATCGTGCCCATGGCATTCGTCTGCGCTTTTGGGTTGGCCTTGAGCGTATTCGTCAGGCAGTAGTGGGCGAGCTTGATGCCCTCTTTCCAGCGCGCGGGATTGGGATCGATGATGTCCCAGTAATAGGCGCCCATCACGCGCTTGTTGTCCCACTTGCCTTTAACGCCCGGTCCCCAGGTGAGATCGAGTGTGTCGGGGTAATTCAGCTCGGTGGAGTCCCACCAATCGGGCTGGGTTTTGCCGGCTTCTTCGATGAGCTTATCGACTTCGGCCCGGCTCTTGGTTCCATCCGCCGCGGGCTTGGTGGCGGGAGTGCCCTGCTTGGTGGGCGTGGCGGCGTACGTGGCGAGCGCACCGACCAACGACAGCGCGGCGGCACCCAAGAGAAGGGTCTGTTTCCATCTGGCAAAATGAGGCTTCGTCGTCAAAGCAATTCCTCCGTCGCTGCGGATCGCCGAGTGATTATGCATTCCACGGAAATCCGTCACTCGCCAACTGTCGGCCGTCCTTCAACACCATCAGCAGATCCACACCGGGCAGCGAGCGGGCAAGGTTCGCGCCTTTTTCTGCGCCGAGCACAAAGATCGCCGTCGACAGCGCGTCGGCCTGCGTGGCGTTGGGCGCAATCACCGTTACGCTCGCCAATTCCTTCGGCGACCGGCCCGTCCACGGCTCAAAAATGTGGTTGTACGCCTTGTCGGGACTGAAGGTCGTTTCGTAGTCGCCGCTGGTGGACATGCAGTGGCCCGCGAGCTTGGCCAGCCCGAGGTACGCGTCGGCCGTCCGCGGGTGCTGGATGCCGACGACCCACGGCTCGCCGCCCGCCTTCTGGCCGAGGGACGAAATCTCGCCGGTGTTAATCAGCGCGTGCTCGATGCCGTTGCGACGGAAGGCTTCCATCGCGCGGTCGGCGGCGAAACCCTGTGCGATGCCGTTGAGCGTGACGGACATGCCGGGGTCGCGGAGGCGCAGTTCGGTATCAGTGACGGTCAGGCCGCGCCAGTCGACCTTTGCCCGGGCCGCGTCGATCTCGCCGTCGCCCGGCAGCGCGCCGGATTTGTTGGCGGCCGCGTACAGGTTCCAGAGGGGCTGCACGGTGACGTCAAACGCTCCGCTACTGCGATCGGCCATCAGCTGTGCTTCTTTGAACACGCGAATGAGGTACGGATCAGGCCGGGTGAGTGCACCGTCGCGATTGAGGCGGGAAAGCTCGCTGTCGGGCAGGTAGATGCTCATCACCCTCTCGACGCGGGCGAGTTCGGCAAACGCGTCGTCCAGCGCCTTCTCACCCACGGCCCCGCTCGGATGCAGCGCAAGCATGGAGATGTCCGACCCAAGCGCCCGCGACGTCCGCCGCGCGACTACTAATCCACCCGCGATCTCAGGCGTACGGGCTAGCGATCCGCTTCGTCCGCCTAGCGCGTACGCGCCCAAGGCCGCCGCCCCCGCCCCGCCGAGGAGTAGAAACCCTCGTCGCGACGGACGCCCGTTCGGATTTTCGGCTTGAGGCATCGGTCCTCCCTCACTGGTCACCTGGTGTCAGTCAAAAGCAGTGGACAGAACGTCTCCCTGCAAACGTTGTTACCGCAAAATTTCATCGGCGTTGCGATGGATAAAAAATCTCGTGATCCTGAAAGCCGAATTGTTTCCCGAATCCGGGTAAACCCCTGCCGCCCGCGCTCCGATAACATGGATAAGCACGGTGCGATAACCGGACCTCTCCGAAACATTCTTGCCAACGCCCGATTCGTGACGTATATTTTTGGCTCGCGACCTTGGCACGGTTGTAAGTCCTTATCTGGCGATTTGTTATCGCGCAAACCGAGGCTTCGGCGGACGACGGCAGGTTGAACCTGCGCGACAGTTGCAGACCACTCTGGCCCTAATCAGGTGTGCATGTCCAACGCCGACAAAATTAAGTCGATCGAAGACCTTGCCGTTGTGACGGCCTCGCTACGTAAACAGGGGAAGAAGATCGTCCACTGCCACGGCGTGTTCGATCTGCTCCACTTGGGACACTTCCGTTATTTCGACGAAGCAAAGGCAATGGGCGACGTGCTCATCGTCACTATTACCACCGATAAACTGGTGAACAAAGGGCCCCACCGCCCGGCGTTTACGGAACTGCTGCGGGCGGAGGCGCTCGCGGGCCTCGCGAACGTCGACTACGTCGCCATCAGCCGCTGGCCCACCGCGGTGGAGTCGATCAACCTCCTCAAGCCCGACTTCTACGTGAAGGGCCCTGACTATAAAGATGCGTCGAAGGACATGACCGGCAAGATCGTCGACGAAGAGAACGCCGTAAAAGCCGGCGGCGGGAAGATCGCGTTCACGAGCGGCATTACCTTCAGTTCCACCACGCTCATCAACCGCCACATCCCGGTGCTGCCTTCAGAAGTGCAAAGTTACTTGGCGGATTTTTCCACCCGCTACCCGGCCGACGAAGTCATCGGCTACCTGAAAAAAGCGGCCGACCTCAAGGTACTGCTCGTCGGCGAAACCATCATCGACGAATACGTCTACACGCAGGCGATCGGCAAGTCGTCGAAAGAACCGACGCTGGTCGTGAAACACATCAGCGACGAAAAATTCGCCGGCGGCATCCTGGCGGCGGCCAACCACGTGGCGAGCTTCTGCAACAACGTCACGGTACTCACCCAACTCGGCACGAAGAATTCGCAGGAAGCATTTATCGAATCGAAGCTGAACAAGAACATCAAGCGAGTCTTCCTACACCGCAACAACGCACCGACGATCGTGAAGCGGCGGTTCGTCGAAGAATATTTCTTCACCAAGATGCTCGAGGTGTATGAGATCAACGATTCGCTCCTCACGCCCGAAGAAGACGACGCCGTCTGCAAGGCGCTTGAGGAACATGTCGCCCAGTACGATCTGGTGCTCGTCATCGACTTCGGCCACAGCATGCTGAGCGACCGGGCCGGGAAAATTCTGCGGAAAAACGCGAAATACCTGGCTGTGAATGCCCAAAGCAACGCCGGCAATCTCGGCCATCACACGATTTCCCGCTACGTTCACGCCGACTACGTCGCCTGCACCGAAGGCGAAACCCGCATTGAAGCCCGCGACAAGCACGGCGACATTAAGAAAATCGCGACGGAAATCTACGAAAAGATGAAGTGCGACCGCCTGGTCATCACCCGTGGCAAGAACGGCTGTCTCTGCCGCGACAAGAAGTCCGCCGCGATTGAAATACCGGCCGTCGCGGGAAAAGTGGTGGATCGAATCGGCGCCGGCGATGCGTTTTTGTCGATCTCATCGCTGCTGGCGGTGCAAGGCGCGCCGCTGGAAGTGCTGGGCCTGGCCGGCAACGCCGCGGGCGCCCTGGCGGTGGCGACCGTCGGCAATCGCGAGCCGATCAACAAGATCGCGCTGTTCCGGCACATTGAATCGCTGCTGAAGTAGGAATTCCATGGAATCCAAATCGTGGCGACAAAACGTCGATCAGTTCCACTCGCTGCTGGCGGGCATGGTGCTGACCGGCCGCGACGGGGCCGTGCTGGACACCGACAAAGCCTTCACCGACTGGGCCGGGCAGACAGTGAAGATTCGCGAGACCAACCGGTCGATCTACCTGATCGGCAACGGCGCCAGCGCCTCGATGGCCAGCCATTTCTCCGCGGACTTGGCCAAGAACGCACAACTGCACGCCCAGGTGTTCTCCGATCTGTCATTGATCACCGCGATCAGCAACGACATCGGCTATGATCAAGTGTTCGCTGAGCCACTGCGCCGCCGGGCCAATCCGGGCGATATGCTGGTAGCAATCAGCAGCAGCGGTAAATCGCCGAACATCATCGCGGCCGTTGAAGTGGCGCGCGAAAAGAAAATGACGATCGTGTCGCTGTCAGCGATGTCGCCCGGCAACCCCCTGCGGGCCAGCGGCGATCTGAATATCTACGTAGCCGCCGCCCAGTACGGCGCGGCCGAGAGCGCGCACGCGGCGGCGCTGCACTGGTGGATGGATTTGGTTCAAGAATGGAAGAGTTAGCTCCATGGCAGACTTCAAAAAAATCGCGGTGATCGGTGGCGCCGGATACGTGGGCGCGGTGCTCGTGCCGCAGTTGCTGCAGCAGGGTTACGCCGTGCGCCTGTTCGATCTCTACATCTACGGCGACGAGCCGATGGACGAGGTGAAGAACCACCCGAAGCTCGAGCAAATCCACGGCGACGTTCGCGACCATGACGCGGTCCGCAAGGCAGTCGCCGGGTGCGACGCGCTGATTCACCTCGCCTGCATCAGCAACGACCCGAGCGTGGAACTCGATCCGGGCCTGAGTCATTCGGTGAATTTCGAATCGTTCGAGCCGCTGGTCAAGATCGCCAAAGAGGCCGGCGTGAAGCGGTTCATCTTCGCCTCCTCCGGCAGCGTGTACGGGGTGAGCGAATCACCGAACGTGACGGAAGAACACCCATTGGTGCCGGTGTCGCTCTATAACAAGTACAAGGCGATGTGCGAACCCGTGCTGCTGAAGGAAAAGTCGCCTACATTCGTGCCGGTGATCGTCCGCCCGGCCACGCTGTGTGGCTACTCGCCGCGCCAGCGGCTGGATCTGACCGTCAACATCCTCACCAACCACGCGGTGAACAACGGCAAGATCACCGTCTTCGGCGGCGAGCAGATGCGCCCCAACCTGCACCTGCAGGACATGTGCGATCTCTACAGCCTGCTGCTCAAGCTGCCGGACGAAAAGATCGCCGGTGAAATCTTCAACGCCGGCTACCAGAACTACACCGTGGCCGAGACCGCCCGGCTCATTCGCGGCGTGGTAATGAAGGAAATGCCCGAGAAGGGCGAGATCGAAATCATTACCACCCCGTCGGACGACATCCGCTCGTACCGCGTGTCGTCGGAAAAGATCAAGAACAAGCTCGGGTTCACGCCCAAGTACACGATCGAAGACGGCGCCCGCGATTTGATCAAAGCGTTTAAAGCCGGCAAGTTGCCCAACTCGATGAGCGACACGAAGTACTCGAACATCAAAACGATGAAGGCCGTTCATCTGCAATAGGACGTCATGGCTGAGCGATTTGTAGTCATCGGGAGCAACTCGTTTTCGGGCGCTCATTTCGTAGCCGGCGCGCTGGAAAGCGGCGCCGAGGTGATGGGCATCAGCCGCTCGCCGGAGCCGATCGATGCATTCCTGGCATACAAGTGGATCAAGCACGATCGCTTCACGTTTCAGCAGCTCGACCTGAATCGCGATCTGGACCGGATTGAAGCGGTCATTAAAGAATACGCCCCGCCGTACGTGGTGAATTTTTCCGCCCAGGGCATGGTCGCGCAAAGCTGGGCCAAGCCGCAGGACTGGTTCATGACCAACACCGTGGCGATGGTGAACCTGCACGACCGGCTGCGGAAGTTCGATTTCCTGAAAAAGTTTGTACAGGCCAGCACGCCGGAGGTTTACGGCAGCACTAGCGGGCTGGTGAAAGAGACGGCGCCGTTCAATCCCAGCACGCCGTACGCGGTGAGCAAGACGGCGTGCGACATGAGCCTGCTTTCGTTTAAGAAGGCGTATCGTTTCCCGGTCGCATTCACGCGAGCTGCCAACGTCGCCGGCCCCGGCCAGGCGCTTTACCGGATCATCCCCAAGGCCGTCCTCTGCATCCTCACCGGCAAGAAGCTGCGCCTGGAAGGCGGCGGCACCAGCGTGCGGGCGTTCATCCACATCCGCGACGTGGTGGCCGGCACGCTCGACGTCTGCCGTCGCGGCAACGCGGGCGACGTGTACCACTTCTCGACCGACAAGAACCAGTCGATCCGCTCGGTCGTAGAAGAAGTCGTCCGGCAGATGGACGCGAAGTTCGAAGACGCCGTCGAAGTCACGCCCGGCCGATTGGGCCAGGACGCGGCGTACCTGCTCGACACCGCCAAAGCCAAGGCGGAGTTCGGCTGGTCGGCAAAGATCCCCGTCGAGACGATCATCGCCGAGACCATCGACTGGCTGAAGAAAAATCTCACCACGCTGCGGCTCGAACCGGCCGATTACGTTCATAAGGAATAAATGCCCACGCAGACCGCTCCAACTCGAGACGTCGTCACGCTGCAAAAGCTGTCGCGCGAAATTCGCGGCAAGCTGGTGGCGATGTCGCACGCGGCCGAGACGCCGCATTTGGGATCGTCGCTCTCGTGCGTCGATATCCTCGTGGCCGTTTACTGGACGGCGCTAAAGATCGACCCCACGCAGCACTTGGAGCCCGGCCGCGACCGGTTCATCCTGAGCAAGGGCCACGCCGCCAACGCGCTGTATACGACGCTCGCCAACCGCGGATTTTTCGACCCGGCCGAGCTCGACAAACTGAACTTCGACGGCGGCCACCTGCCCGAGCAACCGAGCCTGCAGTGCGTGCCCGGCGTAGAGGCGGCGACCGGATCGCTCGGTCACGGCCTGCCGCTCGCGCTCGGCATGGCGCTCGCCCAGCGCATCCAGAAACACAAGTTCCGCTGCTTCGTGCTGATGAGCGACGGCGAGTGCGAAGAAGGCTCCACCTGGGAAGCCGCCATGTTTGCTTCGGCACAAAAGCTGGACAACGTCGTCGCGCTGATCGACTACAACAAGTGGCAAGCTACCGGGCGCAGCAATGAAGTGATGGGCCTCGCCCCGCTGCGGCAGAAATGGGAAGCGTTCGGCTGGAGCGCCCACGAAGTCGACGGGCACGACATGGCCGCGATCGTCGACACGATCAAGAAAGTTCCCGACGGCACCGGCAAGCCAATCGCCGTCATCTGCAACACCGTGAAGGGTAAAGGCGTGTCGTTCATGGAAGACGACAACAACTGGCACTACCGCATTCCGACGGCTGACGAAGTCGTCACGGCGCACAAAGAACTCGGGCTGAACGGAGGCCGCGCGTGAGAAACGCATTCGCCGCCGCCATCACTGAGCTTGCCCAGATCGATCCGCGGATCGTGCTCCTCTCCGGCGACATCGGCAACCGGCTCTTCGACAAGTTCAAAGATAAATCGCCCGACCGTTTCTACAACTGCGGCGTGGCCGAGGCGAACATGACCGGCGTGGCCGCGGGCATGGCGATGTGCGGGCTCCGGCCGCTCACGTACACCATCACACCGTTCGGCACGACGCGCGTGCTCGAACAGATCCGCGTCGATATCTGCTACCACAACGTACCCGTCACGATTGTCGGCACCGGCAGCGGCCTGTCGTACGCGTCGCTCGGGCCGACGCACCACTCGTGCGAAGACGTGGCCCTCATGCGCGTGCTGTCGAACATGACCGTCGTCTGCCCCGCGGACTCGATGGAAGTCCGCCCCGCGCTCGAAGCAATCCTCAAACTCGATGGCCCCGCGTACCTCCGCCTCGGCAAGAAAGGCGAGCCTGCCGTGCACGCCAAGCCGCCCAAATTCGAGATCGGCCGCGTCATTCCGATGCGCGAAGGAAATGAAGTCTGCATCCTGGGCATGGGCACGATGGTGTCGGTCGGCCTGAAGGCGGCGGAGCTGCTGGAGAAGGATGGAGTCTCCGCCAAGGTCGTCAGCTTCCACACCGTCAAACCGCTCGATGACGAGTTCCTCGCTGAGGCATTTAAGAAATTCTCCGTCGTCGCGGTGATCGAAGAGCACAGCCGCATCGGCGGCCTCGGCAGCGCCGTCGGCGAATGGCTCACCGCCAACCGCATCGCCACCGGCGCCTTGGCCGAGTTCGGCACGCCCGACATCTTCATGCACGAAGCCGGCAGCCAGGAGTACGCCCGCGAGCGGTTCGGCCTGACTGGTCCCGCCATCGCCGCTGAGTTACTGAAACTGCACCGCATCGCCCGAAAGTCGTCATGATCATTGGCGTCGATTTCGACAACACCATCGTCAGCTATGATGCGCTGTTTCATCGTGTGGCGCTCGAACAGAAGTTGATTCCGGAATCAACGCCCATCTCCAAGTCACTCGTGCGCGATCACCTCCGCAAAATCGGCAAAGAAGACGTCTGGACCGAAATGCAGGGAACCGTCTACGGCCCGCGCATGCGCGAGGCGCAGCCATTCCCCGGCGTGCTCGAGTTCTTCACCCGCTGCCGTGCGATCGGCCAGCCGGTGTACATCATCAGCCACCGATCGCGGTATCCGTACCTTGGCGAGCAGCATGATCTGCACGCCGCAGCGAGAGACTGGCTCGACGTGTATGCCTTCCACGACGCCGCCCGCATCGGCCTGCCGAGAACGTCGGCGTTTTTTGAACTGAGCAAGGCGGAGAAGATCGCGCGGATCGGCCAGACGAAGGTCACGCACTTTATTGACGACCTGCCGGAGCTGCTGGATGACGCGACGTTTCCGGCGGCTGTGGAAAAGATTCTGTTCGATCCGACGGACGTACACGCGAAGACATCGCTGCCCCGCGCCACTTCGTGGCCGGCGATCGAACGCCTGTTATTGCCCCCCGGATAGTTGTCATCCTGCGAGTATGTGCGAGAACGACAAAAGCAGCTTGTCATCCTGCGCGTACTCGCGAAGGATCTGCGTCAACCGTCCATTGGTGCCAGATCCTTCGCGAGTACACTCAGGATGACAGGTTGATGTCCTAAAGTGTTTATGGACGTACCGATCGAACATCTCGCCCCCCTCCTTCAACAGGCCGGCCTGCGGGAGGCAGCGCGCGTCGAGCCGCTCAGTGGCGGCGGGAACAATCGCGTATACCGCGTGACTGCGGGCGATCGAACCGCGCTGCTCAAGGCGTATTTCCAACATCCTGACGACCCGCGCGATCGCCTGAAGGCCGAATTTTCTTTCTGCCGCGTAGCGTGGGACGCCGGGCTGCGCGACGTGCCGCAGCCGCTAGCGAGCGATCCGGTCAAAAAGCTCGGGCTGTACGAGTTCATCGAGGGGGCAAAGCTACAACCGGGTGAAGTGAAAGCGCAGCATGTCGAGCAGGCGGTCGACTTTTATCGCCGGCTGAACGCGCACCGCGCCGGCCCCGCCGCACGCGAGTTGGCCGACGCATCCGAAGCGTGCTTCTCGCTCGCCCAGCACATGGCATGCGTTGACCGGCGACTGACCAACCTGCAGACGATCGACGCCACCTCCGCCACTGGCCAGCGGGCGATGGGCCTGGCGATGCATCAGATTTGGCCGACGTGGAAACGCATCCAGGACAAGATCGTCACGACGGCCGCGCGGTGGAGCGTACCGCTGGACGAGCCGATCGCACCAGCCGATCGCCGGCTCTCGCCGTCCGATTTCGGCTTCCACAACGCGATTTTGACAACCAACGGCAAGCTGCGTTTCATCGATTTCGAATACGCCGGCTGGGACGACCCGGCCAAGACCGTATGCGATCTCTTCTGCCAGCCGGCCGTGCCCGTGCCGGTGGAATTGTTCGACCACGTAGCGACGGAACTGACGGCCGATCTTTCCAATCCGCCACTTCAGCGCGAGCGGGTTAGCTTGCTGTTGCCTGTGTACGGCCTAAAATGGTGCGGCATTCTTCTGAATGAATTCCTGCCGGTGGGCAGCCGGCGCAGGTCGTTCGCCCGCGATCCACAAACCGAAGAACCGCGGCGGCAGGCGCAGTTGCTCAAGGTCGAACAGGCACTGCAGCGCATCCGTATCTAAAAGACGACCAGGCGAACTTCATGGCATACACCGATTTTCTCTCCGTCATCCACAAGGCCACCAAGCGCGACTACGTCGCCCGCGTGACCGAGTTCCCAAAGGCCGAGGCCGCCAAGCTCGCCAAGCAGTGGGACAAGGACTACTGGGACGGCGACCGAAAAACCGGCTACGGCGGCTACAAGTACGACGGCCGCTGGCGCAAAGTCGCCGACGCGATGGTCAAACACTACGGAATTAAGCCCGGCGACCGCATTCTCGACGTCGGCTGCGGCAAGGGATTCCTCCTCTACGATTTCACGCAGGCCTGCCCGGGTGTTGAAGTGCACGGCATCGATATTTCCCCCTACGCGATCGAGCACGCCAAGGAAGAAGTGAAGCCG
>Ga0268266_10002553_pt1 | contig 19324 bp, 17 predicted proteins | sample KBSS13metaG_FD_190356 | JGI IMG/M metagenome (GOLD analysis project Ga0268266, IMG submission 190356) | Switchgrass rhizosphere microbial communities from Kellogg Biological Station, Michigan, USA - KBS S1-3 metaG (SPAdes) (version 2) | ecosystem: Host-associated > Plants > Roots > Rhizosphere...
GAGACGAATAGGGGATCGATGGGTTGCTTGGACACTTACAGAAGTGACGGCACAAGGCACCGCGGGCAACGGGCGAGTGTCGGAGCCATAGTTGCTGGATTCACGGCGGCAGTAGCAAGTGCCATAGTCTTGGCGGGGGGAACGCAGGTGGCCAATGTGCCGTCCGCCGCGGCCTCGACGACGGATGCGACACCTTGGCATCCGAGGCCAGGCACCCTGCCACAATTCTTTCCGGACATGTCGTCGGAGGTTTCCTCACAAGGCGAGGTGAGGTCGGCGCAGGAATCGAGCCCGGTATTGGCTTGGGCGGCAAAGGCTTCGGACGCGGGCGAAGACATCCAGAGTGCGGTGCAAAGTGTGCGAGCTGCTATCGGGGCGGGTGATGTCGCCGGCGCCAAGGCGGCCTGTCAGCGAATGAGTACTGCGAACCAACGGCTGGACGCGACCCTGCCGAGTCCCGTTCGGGCGTTGACTGCCGAAGCCCAGGCCGTCGTCGATGAGATCGGGGCCGCGGCGGACATTTGCTTGAATGCTGGTGCCGATGCTGGGCAGGCTGAGATTGACGGGTTCACCGCACACGTGAATGCGGCGTGGGCGCATTTCGAGAGGGCACAAGCGATTGGCGCAAATTCCTCGGGCCCGCGGCCGCGGCCAGGGCTGCCGAACTAATCGCGGCTGTCACGAAGGTGGCCGCGCCCGGCGCGGGGGTCTACTTTCCAGGGCCGACGGATTGAGGCCGGATCGCCGCTGAGCCCGGAGTCGGGGGGCGCCTCCGACCGCTGGCGCTTCGCCGCGAGGGGCAACTACCCGCCTGCATTTTGCAGCAGCGCACGCAGCGGTGTGGGCATCCAACAAGTTGGCTTATCGGTTCGCTGCGGGCCTGTGTCATGCACGTATTCGTCACCCTGTCAACCCCTGCTCTTCACCGACTGTGCCCCTGACCTGCACCGTTGATCGGCACCTGTCTGAGCCCCGTGCTAGGATTGAGTCGTGAAAGGGGCTCGAATCTGATGATTTTTAAGGTCGGAGACACCGTTGTCTATCCACACCACGGTGCTGCATTGATCGAGGCGATCGAAACCCGAACCATCAAAGGCGAACAAAAGGAATACCTCGTCTTGAAGGTTGCGCAGGGAGATCTCACCGTTCGAGTGCCCGCAGAGAACGCCGAGTATGTCGGGGTGCGTGACGTCGTTGGGCAGGAGGGCCTGGACAAGGTCTTCCAGGTGCTTCGCGCCCCACACACCGAAGAGCCGACCAACTGGTCGCGCCGGTACAAGGCCAACCTCGAGAAGTTGGCCTCCGGCGACGTGAACAAGGTCGCCGAGGTCGTCCGTGACCTGTGGCGCCGTGACCAGGAGCGTGGCCTGTCCGCCGGCGAGAAGCGGATGCTGGCCAAGGCGCGTCAGATCCTGGTCGGCGAGCTCGCGCTTGCCGAGAACACGGATGACGCCAAGGCGTCAACCATCCTCGACGAGGTTCTGGCCGCCGCCTCCTGAAGGCCATGAGTGGCCTGCCCAGGGTCGGGCTCGGCACCGACGTACATCCAATCGAATCCGGTCGGCCGTGTTGGCTGCTGGGCCTGTTGTTCGACGACGCCGACGGCTGCGCCGGTCATTCCGACGGTGACGTTGCGTCACACGCGTTATGCGATGCGCTGTTGTCTGCGGCGGGCATGGGTGACCTCGGTGAAGTCTTCGGCACCGGCCGCCCGCAATGGCGCGACGCGAGCGGTGCGGACATGCTGCGGCACGTCCGGGAGCTGCTGACCGCAGCGGGCTATCGCGTCGGCAACGCAGCGGTCCAGGTGATCGGTAATCGGCCCAAAGTCGGGCCGCGACGCACCGAGGCGCAGAAGGTTCTTTCCGAATTGCTGGACGCCCCTGTATCGGTGTCCGCGACGACCACCGACGGCCTCGGACTGACCGGCCGTGGAGAGGGTTTGGCGGCCATCGCGACCGCTCTGGTAATTCACGCCGAATAGTGCCGGTAAGCTGGCCCGTCGTGAGCGGAGCGAACGGCAAGTCGGGGTGACCGAGTTGCGGCTTTACGACACCATGACCGGTGCCGTGCGCGATTTCGTGCCGCTGCGGCCCGGCCACGCGTCGATCTATCTGTGCGGCGCCACCGTGCAGGGGCTGCCGCACATCGGACATGTCCGAAGCGGCGTCGCGTTCGACGTGCTGCGGCGCTGGCTGATGGCCAGGGGCTACGACGTCGCATTCATCCGCAACGTCACCGACATCGACGACAAGATCCTCAACAAGGCGGCCGACGCCGGTAGGCCGTGGTGGGAGTGGGCAGCAACCTACGAGCGGGCGTTTTCGGCCGCTTACGACGCGCTGGGCGTGCTTGCGCCATCGGCTGAGCCCCGCGCCACCGGCCACATCACACAGATGGTCGAGCTGATCGAGCGGTTGATCGACCGGGGACACGCCTATGCGGGCTCCGGGGACGGGGCGGGCGATGTCTACTTCGACGTGTTGAGCCTGCCTGACTACGGCAAGCTCTCGGGCCACAAGATCGACGACGTGCACCAGGGCGAGGGTCTCGCCAGGGGTAAGCGCGACGAACGCGACTTCACGCTGTGGAAGGGCGCAAAGCCCGGTGAGCCGTCGTGGCCGACGCCGTGGGGTCCCGGCCGGCCGGGCTGGCACACCGAGTGTGTGGCGATGTGCGAGGCGTACCTCGGCCCCGAATTCGACATCCACGCCGGCGGCATGGATCTGGTGTTCCCCCACCACGAAAACGAGATCGCCCAGGCCGAGGCGGCAGGCGACCCGTTCGCCCGATACTGGATGCACAACGGCTGGGTCACCATGGGCGGCGAGAAGATGAGCAAGTCACTTGGCAACGTGCTCGCCATTCCTGCTGTGCTGCAACGGGTTCGGGCCGCCGAGTTGCGGTATTACCTTGGCAGCGCGCATTACCGCTCGATGCTCGAGTTCTCCGAGAATGCATTGCAGGATGCGGCCAAGGCCTACACCGGAATCGAGGACTTCCTGCATCGGGTGCGCAACCGCGTCGGCGCGGTGGTGCCGGGGGAGTGGACGCCGAAGTTCGCCGCGGCTTTGGACGACGACTTGGCGGTGCCGATCGCACTGGCCGAGGTGCACGCCGCGCGTGCGGAGGGCAACCGGGCCCTCGACGTCGGCGACCACGACACCGCTCTGGCGCAGGCGATGTCAATCCGCGCGATGCTGGGCATCCTCGGCGCCGACCCGCTCGACGAGCGCTGGGAATCCAAGGACGAGACGTCAGCCGCGCTGAACGCGGTCGACGTGCTGGTGCACGCCGAGGTGCAGCGCCGCGAGGATGCCAGGGCGCGGCGGGATTGGGCGGAGGCAGACGCGATTCGCGACCGGCTCAAGGAAGCGGGCATCGAGGTCACCGACACGGCCGACGGCCCGCAGTGGGCGCTGCTCGACGGGTACACCAAGTAGATGGCTGGTAATTCACGGCGCCGGGGCGCGATTCGCAAGCCCGGCACCAAGAAGGGGCCGACGGTCGGGTCCGGCGGCGTGCGTCGTCGCGGGCTTGAGGGCCGTGGCGCCACGCCACCCGCGCACATGCGGCCCAACCATCCGGCCGCCAAACGGGCCGCAAAGACACAGAAGCAGCAGCAGGGGCGGGCCGGCCGCAAGACCGACGACACCGAGATCGTGCTTGGCCGTAATCCGGTGCTCGAGTGTCTGCGGGCCGCAGTCCCCGCCACCGCGCTGTACGTCGCATTCGGCGCGGAGGCCGACGAGCGGCTCACCGAAGCGGTGAAACTCGCTGCCGATTCCGGCATTTCGATCCTTGAGGTGCCGCGACATGACCTGGATCGCATCGCCGCCAATGGGCTACACCAGGGCATCGCGCTGCAAGTGCCGCCCTATCAGTACGCACATCCCGACGACCTGCTGGCCGAGGCGACGAGAGACAGCGTGCCCGCGTTGATGGTCGCCCTGGACAACATCTCCGACCCGCGCAACCTCGGCGCGATTGTGCGATCAGTTGCCGCGTTCGGTGGCCATGGCGTGGTGATCCCGCAGCGCCGGTCGGCGTCGGTCACCGCCGTGGCGTGGCGTACCAGTGCGGGCGCCGCCGCTCGGCTGCCGGTAGCCAGGGCGACGAATCTCAATCGGACACTGAAGAATTGGGCCGATGCCGGGCTGCAGGTGGTTGGGCTCGATGCGAGCGGGGACACCACCATCGACCAGGTGGACGGTACCGGGCCGATGGTTGTCGTGGTCGGTTCCGAGGGCAAGGGGTTGTCGCGGCTGGTGCGTGAGAACTGCGATGCCGTGGTGTCCATCCCGATGGCGGGGCCAACGGAATCGCTGAACGCTTCGGTGGCCGCAGGTGTGGTGCTCGCCGAAATCGCCCGCCAGCGGCGGGGTTAATTCTCTCCCGCGAGCTGGGGCCCACGCGAAGCTGGGGAACGCAAAGTTGTCCAAAAATGTGTCGAAATAGGCACCTTGATGTCTGTTCGGCGTAAGAGTCAATCGCGTCTCGGCCGCGTCAACGTGAATTTGTCGACGGGTGTCATCCTTCCGAACGCCCCGTTGACGGCGTAGTACGTCGCGGCCATCGATGTGGTGCCGCCAGGTTGGCCAGGGTCGACATCGAACGCGACGAAGCCGCAGGGGTTGTCCCGATCACGGAACGCCGACCACGGCGCTGCCTCGTAGCCGTACCGCGAACTCTTCTTCCCGGTGCTGGGATCGACGTCGCCAACGCCGATCACGACCTCGCACCGGGGCACCGGATACAGATTCTTGTTCGTCGGGATCGACGTTCCGCCGCCGCCGATCACCAGGTGAACCGTGCCCCTGCTGGTGTCGATGTGGTCCGGCGGCGCAACGATCGGGTTGGGCGTAAGTGTGTCGGTCGGCAGTGCGCCACGTACCGCGTGCGTGCGTTCGTAGTGGTGCTCGTGGCCGCACACCACGAGGTCCACACCGAAGCGGTCGAACAGCGGTAGCCAGTTCTCCCGGATGCCAAGATCGGCGCCGCCGGTGCCCGCGCTGGTCGACACGGCGGTCTGGTGCATACACACCACGATCCAATCGACCGCGTTGTCATTGCGGGTGCGTTCGAGTTCCTTTGCCAACCAATGTTTTTGGGCATCGCCCGAGTAGCCGCGCACGTACGAGTCGCCACCATCCTCGTAGCACACGTCGTCATTGGCCAGGCTGATCACCCGGACCGACCCGGCGGTGAACGCATACCACAAACCCCGCAACTCCGGATCCGAGCCAGAGCTCGGCAGCGCGAAGTAAGCCTGGTACGCGCCGTAGCCGATCGGGCCGTTACCCAACTCGTTTTCGTGGTTTCCGGCCGCGGGCATCCAGGGCCGGTATCGCGCGGATCTGGAATTGTTTTCGAACCAGTCCGACCACGTCCTGACGCGGTCCTGCGACAGGTTGGCGTAGCACAGGTCGCCGTTTATCAGATTGAACAACGGCGAAGCGCGCTCCACGGCAGTGGTGATGTCGCCCGCGGAAGGCGACCCGACGTTGTCGCTTCCAAACGCACTGGCGACCATGGCGTCCAGCGTCGGGGTGGACTGGTCGCCGAAGCTCGTGAATCGCAGTTGGGCGCGACCACGGGGTGCTGTGCGGACGGTGCCAATCGCGGGACTGGCGCCGTCGTGCACAGCGGCGTAAACGTAGTCGGTGTCGGGCGCCAGATTGGCGAGGCGCCCATGGTGCACCCGGATCTCTGTGCGGGAGGTGGCGTCGCGATAGGTCACCGTCTCTGCGGCGACGGTACGGCCAATACCGTCGTCGGGCGTGCCCACCATGACCCGGGGGTTGTTCACCGCGGCGACCGTGTGCCAGGACACGACCACCTCGGATGCCGCGTCGGCGCCGAACTGCAGATGCAACCCGCCGACTGGTGGCGCACCGCTACGATCACCGCGTTGCCACAGCGTCGGGCTTTTGTGGTCGGTCGTGACGAACCCGGCGACGCCTGCGCCGACGCTGGCGCCCATGATCGCCGACGTGCCACCGACGATCAGCGTCCTGCGGCTCACATCCATAGCGTTCAAACGATACTGGTCAGCTTGGACAACGCTGGGTACTTCGGCTCGATGCCCGCCCCGGGAGTTGCCCGGCGAATCCGCTTGACGATCCATGGCGCCGCGAACGCGGCCCACCATCGCATGTTGCCCCAAAAGCTACGTTCCGGCGGCGATGAGGCCAACATCGCTGCCGAACGCGTGGTGAGCTGATGGGGAACTGTGAGAGTGTCAAGAACCTTCGCGGCCATCCGTTCATGGCCGAGCGGCGAGAGGTGGATGCGATCGCCGGCCCACAGGCGAGGATCGCGAAACTCAGTGAACCGCCAAAAGTCCACGAGTTGCAGACCGAGGTCGTCGGCGATGCCGCGTAGCAGTTCGTTGTAGACGGCGGCACGGCCACGCAACCGCCGAAAGAGCGGCACAGTGCCGAGATCACCCGCGGTGAACGCCAGCACATGGGCGCCGGTCTGCTGCAGCGTCTTCAGTGCGTCGGCATATCTGGCCATCATCGCGTCGATGTCGTTGCGCACCAGCAGCAGATCGTTCATGCCCGCGTAGATGATGACGAGGTCGGGTTCCAGCATGACGGCGGTCTGGAGCTGATCCGCGAGGATCTCGCTCATCCTGCGGCCACGCACCGCGAGGTTGGCGTAGCGAAGTTCGGGGTTGTGCTGCGCCAGTGCGACTGCGACATGATCTGCCCATCCGCGCAAACCATTGGGGCTATTGGGATGTGGGTCGCCGACACCTTCGGTGAACGAGTCGCCGAGCGCCACGTACCTGGTGAACACGACGCCAATTTTCCCGATGCTAGGGCGAATTGCTCACCCGCAGCGCGGCAGATCAGCGAATCGACGTCAACTGGTCCTCCGTTGTTCGCGTCGCTGTAACCGTCGCGTCGCTAGACGCCGAAGATCCGAAGCGCCAGCCACAGGCCGAACACCGCAACGACCAAGGTGACCGGCGTGGTGAGCACGCCGATGCGGGTGAACTCCACGAAACCGACCCGGATATCGCGGCGTACGACACTGCGCCACAGCAGATTCGCAAGCGATCCGACGTAAGTCAGGTTCGGCCCGATGTTGACGCCGATGAGCACGGCCAGCACTGCAGCTGGGCCGGATACCAACGGCAGCAGTACCAGCACCGCGGGCAGGTTGTTGACGACGTTGGACAGCAGCGCCGCCACGGCTGCGACGCCAAGCAGCGCAGTCAACGTGTTGCCGGTAGGCAGCACGTCGCGCATCGCGTCGTCGAGGCCGTTGAGCATGACCGCGGCCACGACGACGCCAAGGCACAACACGAACGCCAGGAACGGCACGTCCATTGCGGCAACGATGCCGGTGACGGTGCTGCGGCGGCGGGCCACACCATGCACGCCGAGCACGACAGCACCGGCAAGCGCGGCCCACGCAGGCGACCAACCGAACAGCGATGTCACCGCGAACCCGACGAGCGTCAACGCGACCACTACGAGTGCGAACACCGGTATCTGCACATCGTCGGGAACACCGTCGTGCGTCGGTGTTACCGCCAGATCGCGGCGGAAAAGCCAACGCAGCAGGAGGAATTCGACACCGATCACCGCCAGCCACGGCAGCGTCATGACGGCGGTGAAGTGGACGAACGACAGGCCCGCCGCACCGAACGCCAGCAGATTGGTCAGATTGGAAACCGGTAGCAGCAGTGAGGCACTGTTCGCCAGATGAGCTGTGGCGTAGGCATGCGGCCTCGCCGGCACACGGAGTGCACGGGCTGTCGCGAGCACAACGGGCGTGAGCAGCACCACGGTCGCGTCCAGGCTCAGGATCGCCGTCGTGGCCGCCGCTATCACGAAAACCGTTGCCAGCAAGCCTCGTTGACTGCCTGAATTCGACCGCGCCATGGCTGCGCCCGCGGCCCGGAACAGCCCCTCGTCGTCACAGAGCCTGGCCAACACGAGCACCGCTGCGAGAAAGCCGACCACCGGCAGCAGCCGGCTCACCTCCGCGGCGGCGTCGTGCCAGGAGATCGCCCCGAATCCGATCAGCAGGCCTGCGGCAGGCACCGCGACGACGGCCTCTGGCCACCGGTGCGGGCGGACCATCGCGAATCCGAGCACCACAGCCAGCGCCACCAGCGCCAGCGTCAACTCCACGGGTCGCAGCGCTGCCAGAGTGTGGGCAGGTGCATCGCGACGCCGTCCTCTTCTGCCAGCCGCGACAACACCCGCATCGACACGTCGAGGTCGTCGCCGGCGTACGGCAGCGCACGCAGCGGCTTGTGCAGGGGGCGGAAGAAGTCGTCCCAGTGGATCAGGACCACCCGACGGGGACCGACGGTGCGGACGGTCTCGGTCCAGTAGTCGACGATGTACTCCTCCGGTTGCAGCCCGAGTTGCCCGACGCCGAGGTAAACCACCCCGGCGTGCTGCCCGACGAGGGCGCCCCGGACGAAGCCTGCGCTGCCGACGATCAGCATCCTTTTCTCGGACGGGCGGTGATGTATCAGCGTCGACCAGGCCTCGCCGCACTTGTACGCAGAGACCTTGACCGGGGGCACGACGGGTTCACCGATGATTCCCGGAAACCGGTCGGGCGGGCAGTGTTCGGCCTCGATGAGCGTGACGTCATAAGCGCCCAGTGTCACCGGTTCGCCCGGTGTGACGGTCGTCAGGCGGTCGCCGGGCAGGTCCGCGCCGCGGCCGACCTGAACCGCCGACGTTCCGCCGACCACGCGTGCGCCCGTTCGTTCGGCGACGACCGCCGAATCCATCGCATGGTCGAAGTGGGTGTGCACCGGCAACACCGCCTCCAACCGGTGTGCGCCGAGGCGGGCCAGGCAGCCGTCGATGCGCGGTGCCGACGGCTCGAGTCGCCTCAGCCCGACCTCGAGCAGGCTGGGCCGCGAGAAGAAGCCGTCGGTCATCACCGCCGAGTCACCGTCGTCGATCAACAAGGTGGTGACGCCCGCCCACGTCACCGTCAGTGCTGCGTTCGGCCCGGCGGCGGGCGCGTCGAACGCGCTGGCGTAGTCCCGCAGGTCGGGGCGGCCGAGCTTGAGGCGCATACCGGCCACCTTAGAGGCTGCCCGGCGTCGGATAATTGACGGATTCCGGAGGAAATCCGTCATATCCCACACTCTCGACGTCCAGATTGAGGACACTCAGCTGATGGCCAAGAAGTCCCGGGTGCGCCGGCCGCCACTGCCAGAGCTCAAGCGGCAGAAGAAAAATCCGCTCAAGGCGCTCGGCGTCACGGCCATCGATTACAAGGACACCCACCTGCTGCGCACCTTCATTTCCGAGCGCGGCAAGATCCGCTCTCGGCGCGTGACGGGGCTGACACCCCAGCAACAGCGTCAAGTCGCGATCGCGATCAAGAACGCGCGCGAGATGGCGTTGCTGCCGTTCATCGAGACTAAGTAAACGCCTTCAACTCGACGCCTTCGGCGACGAGCCGATCCCGTACGGCGTTCGCGATCTGCACCGCGCCAGGTGAGTCGCCGTGCACGCAAACGGATTCCACGGTGATCGGGATTGTCGAACCATCTACGGCGGCCACTCGGCCTGCGGTGACCATTGACGCCACCCGCTCGGCAATCTCCGCAACGTCGTGCAGGACGGCATTGGCCAACTTCCGCGAAACCAGTTGTCCATCAGAGCGATACGCGCGATCGGCGAAAGCCTCGGGCACCGTGCGCAGTCCGAGTTCCTGAGCCTCGGCGAAGAACACCGAACCCGACAGCCCGAGCACGGCGAGGCCGGGGTCTACGGCATGCACTGCCTGTGCGACGGCGCGGGCCTGACCGTGGTTGTTGACGATCGTGTTGTACAGCGCGCCATGGGGTTTGACATAGCTGACCGACGAGCCCGCGGTGTGGGCGAGCGCCTGCAGCGCACCGATCTGATAGATGACGTCGGCGGTCAGGTCCTCGGGTGACATGTCGATGAAGCGACGGCCGAACCCGGCCAGGTCGCGATAGCTGACCTGCGCGCCGATGCGCACCCCGCGTTCGGCGGCGGCCCGACAGGTGCGCCCGAGCGTCGCAGCGTCGCCTGCGTGGAAACCGCACGCCACGTTGGCGCTGGTGATCACGTCGAGCATCGCGTCGTCGTCACCGAGCCGCCAAACCCCGAAGCTCTCGCCCAGATCCGCGTTGAGATCCACTGTCCCCACGGCTGCCAGCCTATGCCGGTGCCGGCGCGGTCCAGCCGTTCTCCGAAACGAATTCACGAAGCGGACGACCGAGTGTCCAGTGGTCGATCTCGAGCTGCGGCCTTGGCGGAAAGTCGGGCACCGGTCCGAGGCACAGGATCGCGACCGGCTCAGCCCCGTCGGGCATCCCCAGCAGCGCGCCGAGCCGGACGGGATCGAAGATCGACACCCAGCCCATGCCGAGGCCTTCGGCGCGCGCGGCCAGCCACAGATTCTGGATCGCGCACGACACGGACGCCAGGTCCATCTGCGGCAGGGTACGCCTGCCGAACACCTGGGCCGCTCGGTCGTCGGCCAGCGCCACCACCAGCAGTTCGGCGCATTCGAGAATGCCCTCGACCTTGAGCGAGAGGAACTCGTCGCCACGCGGGCCCAACGCCTCGGCGGTGCGCAGCCGCTCCTCATCGACAAGAGCGTGGATTCGCGTCCGCAGCCCCGCGTCGGTGATCCTGATGAACCGCCACGGCTGCATCAGCCCGACGCTGGGCGCAGCGTGTGCGGCCTGCAGCAGTCTGGCGAGCACGTCCTCTGGCACCGCGGCATCCGGCACGAATCTGCGCATATCGCGCCGCTCGGCGATCGCGCGGTAGACGGCCCGGCGCTCCGTCGCGCTGAAGGCGTGGTCGGTCACGCGGGACAGCATAGGTGGCACCATCGATGCGGTGAGCCGCGACGACGTGTTGATCACCGCAACCGAATTGGCTCAGCGGATGGACGCCGTTGAGCCGTTGACGATTCTGGATGTCCGCTGGCAGTTGACTGAGCCCGACGGCAGGCCCGCCTACGAGCAGGGGCACCTCCCAGGGGCGGTGTATGTGTCCCTCGAAGACGAGCTGAGCGATCACAGCGTGACCGGGCGCGGTCGTCATCCGCTGCCTTCGGGGCGCAATGTCGAGGCCGCGGCCCGGCGGTGGGGCGTGCGCGACGGAGTTCAGGTCGTCGTCTACGACGACTGGAATCGGGCAGGCTCGGCGCGGGCGTGGTGGGTGTTGACCGCCGCGGGCATTGCCGACATCCGCATCCTGGACGGCGGCCTGAGCGGCTGGACCGGGCCGCTCGAAAGCGGGGCCGTCACACCGGAACCTGGCGACGTGACGGTCGCGTACGACGACCTGTACGCCGGCGCGCTGCCAACACTGACGGCGGAGCAGGCCGCCGCTGCCGACGTCTTGCTCGATGCGCGCGCACCGGAGCGATTCCGCGGTGAGGTCGAACCTGTCGATCCGGTCGCAGGCCACATTCCCGGAGCGAGGAACGTGCCGAGCACAGGGTTGTTGAAACCCGACGGCACCTTCGCCCTTGACCGGCTGCCTGCGTTCGATGGGGTGGTGGGAGCCTATTGCGGATCGGGTGTCACCGCATCGGTCTTGGTTGTCGCGCTGGCCGCCAACGGCGTCGCTGCGGCCCTTTATCCCGGGTCGTGGTCCGAATGGTGCTCGGACGCAACGCATCCGGTCGAAACGGGTTAGTCGCGAAGTTCCTGGCCCTCGTAGGCGCCCTTTTCCCATGCCTCGCGGATGGCGAATTTCTGGATCTTGCCGGAGCCGGTGAGCGGGAAGCCGTCCACGGCATACCACTTCGTCGGCGTCTTCTGCGGTGAGATGTGTGCCCGCACGTGCGAACGCAATTCGGCGATCGTCGGTGCCCGATCATGTGGTCGGATGAATGCGCCGACGATCTCCCCCCAATGGTCGTCGGGAAGACCGACGACGGTCGCCTCGGCGACAGCGGGATGACGGTAGAGGACGTCTTCTATCTCGGCAGGGAAGAGATTCTCGCCGCCGCGAATGATCATGTCCTTGCACCGCCCCACGATTCGGCAGTAGCCGCGCTCGTCCATCACCGCCAAGTCGCCGGTGCGTACCCAGCCGTCGGACGTCACGGTCTTGGCAGTTGCCTCGGGCATGTTGAAATAGCCGAGCATCGTGAAGTACCCCCGAGCCAAGAGTTCTCCCGAGGCGCCAATAGGCACCGTTTCCAGCGATGTGGGGTCGACAATGCGAATCTCGGTGTGAGGCAGAGGTTTTCCGACCGTCATACCTTTGTCTTCGGCGCTGTCTGAGGGAAAGGTGTTGGTCAGTACGGGAGAGCACTCGGTCTGGCCGTAGATGATGGTGAAGTCGACACCCAAAGCCTCTTCGACCCTGCGCACCAGAGCCTCGGGCACCTGGGTACCGCCCGCCACCGCTGACTTCCACGATGATAGATCGCGGCGCGACGCGTCGGGGTGCTCCATGGCTGCGATGAACATGGTCGGCACGCCGCCCGCGAACCAGGGCCGTTCCCGCTCGATCAGCTCCAGGTAGATGCCGGGGTCGAACATCGGCATCGGTATGAATTTCGCGCGGCGATCGAGTGCTCCCAGCACGCCCATCACGCATCCAGCCGTGTGAAACAACGGCATTGGCATCAGCATGCCAACACCGTCCGGAATCCCGACCCGATCGACCCACAGCCGGGCGTTGTTGACGATGCTGCTGTGGCGCAGCATGACGCCCTTGGGAAAGCCGGTGGTACCGCTCGTGTACTGAATCTGCGCGGCGTCGTCGGCGCCGACGGTCGGCAGGGTTTTAACGGCTGCGTCGGCCGTTAGTTCCCCGAGCTGGTCGAGCCGGAAGACATGGCGTAGCCCCGCCAGGTCGGGTCGGATCGCGTCGATGTGCGCGATCAGCGGATTGCCTCTCACCTCGGGCACCAGTAACACCCCGGCGGCCTTCGACTGGCCGAGTATGTATTTCACCTCCTCGGGCTGGAGGCTGGGATTCACCGTCACCAGAGTCAATCCGGCGAGCGCAGCTCCGTACTCGACTATCACCCACTCCGGCAGGTTGTGCGCCCACACCGCGACGTGCTCACCCGGTTCGAAGTGCTGCAGGAGCCAATACGCGCAGCGTTCCGCGTCGGCGAGCAGCTCGGCATAAGTCCACTGGCGTCGATCAGGCGTCGGCAACCCCTCGACCAGGGCGACGCGATCGGGCACTTCGGCGGCGATCTCGCGAAGCCGGACGCCGACGGTTGCGCCGTCCAACAACGGCAGGCCGCTGCCGTCGGGAATCCAATGTGAGGTGGTCAAAGCACTCATCTGTCGCCCCCGGTGCCAGGTGAGCAACAGCTTAGCTGGACGCCGAGGAACGATCACGACTTCCGATCGCCCAGCACACCAAGAAGATTGCAAACGAAATCGTCGTGACGAACACCGAAACCGGGACGCCGGGGGCAAGAGAGAGCACGATACCGCCGACGGCGGCGATCTCCGCGAAGACCACCGACGCGACGATCGTCGCGATAGGTGAAACGAACACCCGAACCGCAGCGGCGGCGGGGGTGATCAACAGAGACATCACCAGCAGCGCGCCGACGATCTGTACGCCCTGTGCCGCGGTCACCCCGACCAGCGCTGCAAACACAATGCCCAACGCCCGCACCGGAACTCCGCGCCCTGCGGCCACCTCGGGGTCGACGGTCGCGAATAACAACGGGCGGTAGGAGACCGCGAGCACCGCGACGACGAGCACCACGATGACGCTCAACAGTGCCAGGCCGGAGTATCCGACGCCGACGATCTGACCGGTCAGCAATGCGAAACTGGTGCCGGTGCGGCCCGGATACAGATGGATGAACAACACCGCAAGACCGAGTCCGAAGGCGAGCACGACACCGATCGCTGAATCCCGTTCGCGGGCGCGCTGTCCCAAAATTCCGAACAACACGGCCGCCAGCCCGCACCCGATCAGGGCGCCGAGCCCGACATTGAAGCCGGCCAGAAGCGCGAAAGATGCTCCGGTAAGCGATAATTCACTCGATCCATGCACCGCGAAGGACATCTGGCGCATCACGATGAACGGTCCGATCAAACCCGAAACCAATGCAAGCAGGGCTGCGGCCAGAATCGCCTGCTGCACGAAATCGCGGCCAAGCAGGTCTGCTGTGACGTCGAACGAGAACAGCTTCGACAGCATGTCCGTGAGTCGTTCAGTCATGGCTGTGTCCGCTCGCATGACCAGAGTGGTCCTCCTGGCCGACCACGACGTAACGGCCGCCGACCTTGACCACCTGGATGTCGGCGCGGTACAGCTCCGACAGCGTGGCCGACGTCATCACCTCCTCGACTGCGCCGACGCGGAACCGGCCATCGACCAGATACAAGACCCGATCCACATACGGCAGAACGGGATTCACCTCGTGCGTGACGAACAGCACCGCGGTGCCCGCCTCGCGGCGGCGCTGGTCGATCAAGGCGGACACCAACCGGGCGTTGGCCGGGTCGAGGTTGAGCAGCGGTTCGTCGCACAGCAGCAGCACCGGATCACTCGCCAGCGCCTGCGCGATGCGGATCCGTTGTAGCTCACCGCCGGACATCACGCCGACCGGCACGCCCGCCAGATGCACGCCGTTGACTTGTTTGAGTGCACGCTGCACGGCGGCGTGTTTGGCCGCGCGGTCACCGGGCCGCATGCTCGCGACACCCCAGCGATGGCCGTCGTAGCCCAGTCCGACGAGGTCCTGCCCGCGCATCGACAGCCCCCGCTCCACCGAGCGGTGCTGCGGGACGTATCCGATGCGTTCGCTGCCCGCACGTACCGGCTGCTGTTCGACCGTTACGGTGCCCGCGCTCAGCGACATTTGACCGAGCAACACCTTGAGCAGCGAGGTCTTACCGGTTCCGTTGGGGCCGAGGACGGCGACGAATTCGCCGGCAGCCACGATCAGGTCGAGGTGGTCCCACAGCACGCGGTCACCGAACGCCAGCCGGGCGCCGGAAAGTTCGGCGACGACGTCAGCAGACACAGACAGAACCTATCGGCTCGCCTGCGGCGCTTTGTCCAGTTGGTTGGCCATCTGGTCCACCGTCTGCCGCTGCCAGGTCAGGTAGTCGACGCCCGCGGGAAGCGTCTCGGTCACCGAGATGACGGGCACCGATGCTTGGTTGGCCGCGCTCTCGAGTTGCCTCGTGACGTCGGTCTGGGTCTGGGTGTTGTACACCAGCGCCGAGACCTGGCGCGTCTTGATCAGATCCAGCACGGCGGCCAGGTCGGCGGGCGACGGGTCGCTATCGCCTTCGATCGCCTTGGTGAAACCCTGCGGCGTCTTGTCGGTGATGCCGGAGTTGGTCAGCAGGTAGTGCGCGACGGGCTCGGTCGCGACCACGGTCGCTCCGGGATGTGCAGCGCCGATCGCGCGCTCGGCGGCCGCGATGGTGTCGGCCTGGTCGGCGAACTTGGCGGCGTTGGCCTTGTAGTCGTCGGCGTGATCGGCATCGGCCTGGGAGAGTTTGTCGGCGATCTGATTGGCGACGGACTTGACGGTTTCCAGGTCATAGAACACATGCTCGTTCGCCGGCTGCGGCCCGGCGGCAGTCAGCAGCGAGAAGGCGTCCACGGCCGCCACGCCTTGATGGCCGGCCAGCACATCGTCGACCCAATGGTCGTAGCCGCCGCCGTTGTAGACGACCAGCGTCGCGTCCGTAATGGCGGCGGCGTCCGACGGCGTGGCCTCGAAGGAGTGCGGATCCTGCTCTAGGTTGGAGATGATCGACTTGACCTCCGCGTGATCACCGGCGATGGCGCTGGCCACGCTGCCCCAGACGTTGGTCGAGGCCACCACCGACGCTGTGTGGTCGGAGGCGGCCTTGTTGTCCTGGCTGCAGCCGATCACACCGACGATCAGGCCGGTGCTCAACGCCAAACCGACCGCTGCCCTGATCGCGCGCATTCATGCTCCTAATACAAATGAAAACCGTTTCCAATTACTCTAGCGCACGGCAACCGAGGTTTATCAACTTGATCGGCTAACCTCGTGGAGCATGTCGAGGAGTCCCACGCCCAGACGGCGTGCGACCCTGGCTTCGTTGGCTGCCGAGCTCAAGGTTTCGCGAACCACCATCTCCAATGCGTACAACCGGCCGGACCAGTTGTCGGCCGACCTGCGCGAGCGGGTACTGGCCACCGCCAAGCGGCTGGGATACCCGGGTCCCGATCCGGTAGCCCGTTCGCTGCGCACCCGTAAGGCCGGCGCCGTCGGCCTGATGATCACCGAGCCGCTGAACTATTCGTTCTCCGATCCTGCCGCGCTGGATTTCGTTGCCGGACTTGCTGAATCGTGTGAGGAGGCGGGGCAAGGCCTGCTGCTGGTGGCGATCGGGCCGAACCGCAGTGTGAGCGACGGCACCGCAGCAGTGCTCGCCGCGGGTGTCGACGGCTTCGTCGTCTACTCAGCCTCTGACGACGACCCGTATCTGTCCGTCGTGCAGCAGCGGCATCTGCCGGTGGTGGTCGTCGATCAGCCCAAGGACGTCCCTGGCACCTCGCGTGTCAGCATCGACGATCGCGCAGCGATGCGAAAGTTGGCGGAATACGTTGTGGGACTGGGTCATCGGGAAATCGGCCTGCTCACCATGCGGCTCGGCCGCGACTGGCCACATGGTGGGCCGCGACCGGCGGTGGCCGATCCCGAACGCATGCACACGCCGCACTTTCACGTGCAGCGTGAGCGCATCCACGGCGTCTACGACGCGATGCGGGGAGCCGGGCTGGATCCCACGTCGTTGACCGTCGTGGAGAGCTACGAACACCTTCCCACGTCCGGCGGCGCGGCGGCCGACGTGGCGCTCGACGCGAATCCGCGAATCACCGCGTTGATGTGTACGGCCGACGTGCTCGCGCTGTCGGCGATGGACCACCTGCGCGCACGCGGGATCTACGTGCCGGGCCAGATGACGGTCACCGGATTCGACGGCATCCCGGAGGCGGTGCGCCGCGGCCTGACGACGGTCGTGCAGCCGAGCATGGAGAAGGGCCGCCGCGCCGGACGGCTGCTGCACAACCCGCCGCGCGACGGCCTGCCGGTAATGGATGTGCTGCCAACAGAAGTGGTGCGCGGCCGCACCGCAGGCCCCCCCGCCTAACTACGCCGAGCGTGCGTGTCTGCGCACCGACACGCCGCAAAACGCGTACATTTCGCGCACGCTCGCGGCGCTCAAGCGTTGAGTAGTTGCGCGCAGCGCAGCAGCCCGATGTGGCTGTAGGCCTGCGGGTGGTTACCTAGCGCACGCTCGGCGACCGGGTCGTACTCCTCGGACAACAAACCCGTCGGCCCCGCCGCGGCGACCAGCCGGTCGAACAGCGCCTCGGCCTGCGAGCGCTGATCCGTCAGCAGGTATGCCTCGAGCAGCCAGGCCGCGCAAAGATGGAAGCCGCCCTCGGTGCCCGGCAGACCGTCGTCGCGGTGGTATCGGTAAACGGTTGCACCGCTTCGTAATTCGGCTTCAGTCGCGACGACTGTGGCAGCGAATCGCTCATCGGACGGGTCGATGAGCCCCGACAGCCCGATGTGCAGCGTGGCGGCGTCGAGGTCGGTGCCGTCGTACGCGGCGGTGAACGAGCGCACCCCGTCGTTCCAGCCACGTTCGCGCACTTGCGCTGAGATCGCATCGCGCAGCGTCGCCCAACCGGGTGGGGCTTCGCGACCGAACTCCTTGGCCAGCTTCAGCGCGCGGTCCACCGTCAACCAGCACATCACCTTGGAGTAGACGTGATGCCGAGGATTGCCGCGGATCTCCCAGATACCGTGATCCGGCTCCACCCAACGACTTTCGACGGCGAACACCATCTCGCTGACCAGGTTCCAGTCGGCATCGGTCAACGCCTCCGCCACTCCGTCGGCTACCCGGCGATGACTCAGATCGCAGATCAGCTGCACCACGGGGCCGAACACGTCGAGCTGCACCTGAACGTTGGCGGCGTTGCCGACCCGCACAGGCCGCGAACCCGCGTAGCCGGGCAGCGAATCGATGACCGCCTCGGGGCCGAGGATCGCTCCGGACAACGCATACAGCGGATGTAGCCGCTCGGGCCCGTGCATCGTCTCGATCACACCGTGCAGCCAGTTCAAATAGCCCTCGGCCTCGACGATCGAGCCCAGCGACACCAGCGCCGAGGCGGTCATCGCCGCGTCGCGGATCCAGCAGTAGCGGTAATCCCAGTTGCGAACGCCACCGATCTCCTCGGGCAGCGATGTGGTGGCCGCCGCCATGATCGCGCCGGTGTCGGCATGCACCAAACCCCGAAGCGTCAAGGCTGAGCGCTTCATCAGCTCCGGTTTCAGCGACGGCAGCGAAAGCTCCGAAACCCAGTCGCTCCAATAGCTTTCCGCGCGGGCGCGCCGTGACGCGTCGTCGACCGGGCTTTCGGCCAAATCCTCAGTACCGCAGCGCAATTCCAAGACGACCGGACCCTGGGACGGGTCGATGACCGCCCGCGCGGTCTGGTGAATTCCGTCGGGGACGATCTCCCACTCAACGCCCGGCGAGCGCAACACCATCGGGTCGTTGGTCGCGAACACGCGCAGGCCGCCCTCGTCGACCCGCAGATGCACGGGCGCCTGGGCGAACTCGGGCCGCGGGGCGAACTCGACCACCGCCGCGGCCTGGCCGCTGATCACCCGGATCAGGTCGGTGCGGCCTGCACCGACGTCGTGTGACAGGTAGTCGGTGACAAGCAAACTGGCCCAACGGGTTTCGACGGTCATCGTACCGGTCACGTAGCGCTGTGAGAGCGGCAGCGCCTCGCGCTGGGGGCCGATCGAGAAGTGCCCTGCGGTCGCATCGCCGAGCAGTCGGGAGAACACGGCCGCCGAATCGGCCTGCGGATGGCACATCCACACCACGTCGGCGTCGGGCGTCAGCAGGGCGACCGTGCGCGAGTTGGACAGCATCGTCAGCCGCTCGATCGGCGTGCTGTGCCCGCCGAGCAACCAGGTTCGACGCGCGTCGAGCAGGCATTCCAGCACCGTCGCAACATCTTCCGGCGACTCGATGCGATAGCCGGCCAACGTGTCACCGTCGCCGACCTTGATGCCGACGTCGGGTCCGTGCAGCCGGCGAAACGCCTTCTCGTCGGTGACGTCGTCGCCGATGAACACCGCGGCCGACGCGCCGTTCTGGTGCCGCAGTATGTCGAGCGCCTGGCCCTTGTCGGTCTGGATGACCGCAAACTCGAGAACAGCCTTGCCCTCGGTGATCTGCGCGTCCCAATGTTGCGACGCGGCGTGCGCCTTCTTCAGCGCCTCTTCGGCGTCGGCGGGATCGGCGTTGCGCACATGCAGTGCGACGCTGGCC
>Ga0268266_10002556_pt1 | contig 19317 bp, 14 predicted proteins | sample KBSS13metaG_FD_190356 | JGI IMG/M metagenome (GOLD analysis project Ga0268266, IMG submission 190356) | Switchgrass rhizosphere microbial communities from Kellogg Biological Station, Michigan, USA - KBS S1-3 metaG (SPAdes) (version 2) | ecosystem: Host-associated > Plants > Roots > Rhizosphere...
CACATCGACGGCCAGCCGGTGCGTTCGTGCGTCACGCCGGTGAAGCGCGCCGCCGGCAAGACCGTCACGACGATCGAAGGCCTGCACGATCATCCACTGCAGCGCGCGTGGATCGAGCTCGGCGTGCCGCAATGCGGTTACTGCCAGGCCGGCCAGATCATGACGGCCGCCGCCCTGCTCGCATCGACGCCCGACCCGACCGACGACGAGATCGATCACGCGATGGCCGGCAACCTGTGCCGCTGCGGCACCTATGTCCGGATCCGCGCCGCGATCCACAAGGCGGCCAAGTGATCTCCCGGCGTGTATTTCTCGTCGGCAGCGCCGCGGGCGCGCTGATCTTGCGCGTCGGGCTCGCGCACGCCGACGCTCCGCCGTCTCGACTCGATCTCTGGGTCGCGATTCATCCCGACGGCTCGATCGACATCACGTGCCATCGCTCCGAGATGGGCCAGGGCATCCGCAGCTCGTTGCCCGTGCTGATCGCCGACGAGCTCGGGGCGTCGCTCGATCACGTGCGCGTGATCCAGGGCGACGGCGATCCGCGCTACGGCAGCCAGGACACCGACGGCTCGACGAGCATCCGCAACTTCTTCGACGCGATCCGGCAAGCCGGCGCGACCGCGCGCGAGATGCTCATCGCCGCCGCGGCGAAGCAGTGGCACGTGCCGGCTGCGCGGCTCGTCGCGAAGGACAGCGCGGTCAGCGATCCCGCGACGAAGAAGTCGGCGACGTTCGGCCAGCTCGCGCACGCCGCCGCGACGATGCCGGTGCCGGCGCATGTGCCGCTTCGCCCGCTGCGCGACCTGCCCCACCTCGGCAAGGACCTCGCGCTGCTCGACGCGGATGCGTTCGTCACCGGCACGGCGCAGTACGCCGCCGACGTCCGGCTACCGGACGTTCGCGTCGCGGTGATCGCGCGGCCACCCGACGTGTTCGGCGCGGTCGCATCGCTCGACGACTCGCGTGCGAAGGCGATCCGCGGCGTCGAGCAGGTCGTGCAGCTGCCGGCGCCGTCGCCACCCGCAGCGAGCCAGCCGCTCGGCGGCGTCGCCGTGATCGCGACGAACACGTGGGCCGCGATGAAGGGCCGCGCCGCGCTCGCGATCGAATGGCGCGGCGGCCCCAACAAGGACTACGACTCGGCCGCGTACGAGGCGCAGCTGCTCGCCGCGGTGCATGCGCCGGGCGAGGTCGCGCGCAGCGTCGGCGATGCCGATCGCGCGCTCGCGTCGGCGCCCCGGAAGCTCGAGGCCGAGTACGTCGTGCCGCACCTCGCGCACGCGCCGATGGAGCCGATGGCCGCGCTCGCGAACGTGACCGGCGATCGCTGCGAGATCTGGGCGTGCACGCAGGATCCGCAGGACGCGCTCGAGACGGTCGCCAAGGTGCTCGGCATCCCGAACCAGAACGTCACGGTGCACGTGACGTTTCTCGGCGGCGGGTTCGGCCGCAAGTCGAACCCCGACTTCATCGTCGAGGCGGCGCTGCTGTCGAAGTCGATCGGCAAGCCCGTGCGCGTGCAATGGACGCGCGACGACGAGCTGCGCCACGCCTACTACCACACGCACAGCGCGCAGGCGCTCGCGGCCGGGCTCGATGCCGGCGGCAACGTGATCGCGTGGCGCCACCGCATCGCGTATCCGTCGATCAGCGCGACGTTCAAGGACGGCGTCGATCATCCGAGCAGCGGCGAGCTCGGCCAGGGCGTGCTCGATCTGCCGCTCGCGATCCCGAACGTGCGCGTCGAGACCGGCGCCGCGCCCGCACACGTTCGCATCGGCTGGATGCGCTCGGTGTGCAACGTCCAGCAGGCGTTCGCGGTGCAATCGTTCATCGCCGAGCTCGCGCACGAGACCAAGCGCGATCCGCGCGACATGCTGCTCGCCGTGCTCGGGCCGCCGCGCGTCGTCGACGAGAAAGATCAGGGCGTCGACAAGCTCGGCAACTACGGCGCCCCGCTCGCGAAGCATCCGATCGACGTCGCGCGCTTGCACCGCGTGATCGCGCGCGCGAGCGATGCCGCCGGCTGGGGCAAGCGCGGCAACCTCGGGCTCGCCGCGCACCGCAGCTTCCTCAGCTACATCGCGGTCGTCGCATCGGCCGACGCGCGCGGCCGGATCGACGAAGCGTGGATCACCGTCGACGCCGGCATCATCGTCAACGCCGATCGCGTGCGCGCGCAGATGGAAGGCGCGTTCGTGTTCGCGATGTCGTCGGCGATGCACGGCGAGCTGACGTGGCAGCACGGCGCGCCGACCCAGACCAACTTCCACGACTACCGGCTCGTGCGCATGCCCGAAGCGCCGCGCCGCATTCACGTCGACATCGTGCCGAGCGATCTCCCGCCCGGCGGCGTCGGCGAGCCCGGCGTGCCCCCCGTGGCGCCGGCGATCGCGAACGCGATCTTCGCCGCGACCGGCCGCCGGCTGCGCCGGTTCCCGTTCGCGCGCTTTCTCACTGCGTAGCGGTCAGCGCGCGGCGGATCGACGTCGTCAGGTAGATGACGTGCACCATCGACACGTAGACGACGACCTTCTGGCCGATCACCTGCACGATGAAGCCGTGCGGGGTGCCGAGCCGCGGCCCGGCGACGACCAGGCCGACGTAGCCCGCGACGAGCGCGACGTACATCACGTTGACGCCGAGCCGGCCCACCGCGTTGCGCCACATCACGATCGTCAGCGCGGCGACGTACGCGAGCAAGAGCCCGAACGCGCACACGACGAGCGTGTTGTGCAGCTCGAGCACGCGATCGATCGGCGCGAACGCGATGCCGGCGAACGCGACGCCGCTCGCCGTGCCGACCACCGCGCTCGCGATCCCGAAGCCGCGCGCCTTGCCGCGCGTCGCGAGCTCGCGCCACGACCACGCGAACGCGATCAGCGCGGCGCCGACGCTGACGACCGCGAGCGCGAACGCCGCCAGCGACGGATAATTCGCATGGCCCGAGAACGTGTGCGTCGCGCCGAGGTCGCTGAGAAAGTTGTGCGTCAGCTCGTAGTGCGTCGTCAGCGGGTCGAACCACGTGCCGCCCGGATACAGCGCCATCGCGATGACCGTCAGCACCACGAACTGGATCGCCGCGTAGCGCAGGAGTGCGGCGCGCCGGTAGGCGTTCACCCGGTCACTGTAGATCATTGGCCGCGCGATGGTTTCCGTGTAGCTTCCGCGACGGAAGCGCGCGTCGGACTGGTGCCGGCCTCGGTCTTCAAAACCGATGTAACTTCGCGCGAGCGACGGTTAGGTGGGTTCGATTCCCATGCGCTTCCGCCACTTTCGACGTGGAACGGGAGCGATGGAACGTCGTGACGTCGATCGTCACGCCACGGGGCTAAGGAGACCCCGATGAAGATCCACATGATGATGTTCTGCGCGTTCAGCCTCGCCCCTCTCGCCGTGTCCGCCGACCCCGCGCCGAAGCAGCTCGAGCGGCTCGGGTCCCTGGTCGGCAGCTGGAAAGGTGGCGGCTCGATGGCGATGGGCAAGGACAAGGCGAAGCTCGAGATCAACGCCGACTGCCAGCCGACGAGCGCGAAGTTCGGCGTGCTGTGCACGTTTCACGCGACGGGTATGCCGGGGATGACCTACGAGGAGACCGATCTCTTCGGCTACGAGCCCAACAGCGACACCTATCACTGGTACGCCGTGACCAACGCGGGCGAGACCCACGATCACGTCTCCAAGCCGCAGAGCGGCGATCACCTCGAGTTCCACTACACCGGCACGCAGGAAGGCAAGCCGGCCAAGGAGGTCATCACGTTCGACTTCTCGAAGGATGGCAAGACCATCGCCACGAGGAGCGAAACGAGCGTGGCCGGCGCGACGGTCGCCACGATGGACTTCAAGCTGACGAGGAAGTAGCCATGGACCCGACGCTCGCCAAACAGATCGCCGAGACGTTCGTGCGCTTTCTCGAGACCAATGAAGGTCAACCCGGCCTGTTCGCCGCGGATTGCTTCTGCGACTTCACGTCGCCCAGGTGGCGCGAGCAGGTCCAAGGTGATCGCGCAGTCGTCGATGCTCGGCGCGCGAGCCACCCGGTCGCCGGCAAGGTGCCGCGCTGGTCATTCGCACCGACGCCGACGGGCCTCGTGATCGAGCTCGAAGAGACCTGGCGCGAGAACGGCGATGACTGGTACTGCCGCGAGATGTTCCGGCTCGAGGTCAGGGACCGGGAGATCGCGGAGCTGTCGATCTACTGCACCGGCGACTGGAACACCGCGCGGCGTGCCGAGCATGCCCGCATGGTGAAGCTCCTCCGGCCGTGATACCAAGGTCTCGTGCGCCTCGTCGGTCGCGATCGAGAGCTCGATGCGCTCGCCGGTGCGACCCGCCGAGCTGCGGCCGGCGAACACGTCGTCGTGATCGTGACCGGCGAGCCCGGTATCGGCAAGACGCGTCTGCTCGAGCACCTGCCCGGTGCGGTATGGGGGCGGACGTCGGAGCTCGGCATCACCCCCGCGTTCTGGCCGTGGCTGCAGATCTTGACCTCCCTGGAGACACTCGATGATCGCGCACCCGTGCTCGGCAGTCTCGATGATCGCGCCGACCTGTCGGTGCGGCTCGCGCGATTTGCCGACGTCGTTGCCTTCATCGGCAGGCGCGGAGGCGGCCGACCACTCGTGTTCGACGATGCACACGCCGCCGATCCATCCTCGCTGCAACTGCTCGAGTACGCCGTGCCGCTGCTGCGCGGCTGTGTGGTCGCGATCGCCGCCCGCGATAGCGACGCAGCTCCTGATGTCGCCGCGGTGCTCGCACGCATCCAGCGCGGGGCGGAGCGCTTGCCACTGGGCCGGCTCGGGCGCGACGACGTCGCCGCCATCGTCGGCGATCGTGCCGATGGCGGTCGCGTGTTCGAGCTCTCGGAGGGAAATCCGCTCTTTGTCGAGGAACTGGTGGCCTCGGTCGCGACCGATGGCGAGCTGCGGTTACCGCAGCTTTCGAGCGTGCGCGCGGTCATCGCCGAACGCGTCGCTCGGCTATCGAAGGAAACGGCGGCGGTGGTCGTGGCCGCGGCGGTGGTGGGCCGCGAGTTCCGTGGGCGCGTGGTCGCCGACATGCTCGGCATCGCCGACATCGGGCCGCGCGTGCAGCCCGTCCTGCGGCTGGGGATGGCGCAGATGACGAGCCCGGATCGCTATCGGTTCTCGCACGCGCTGATCGCCGAAGCGATCGCGGCCGAGCTCGACCCGAGCGAGCGCGCACGCCTCCATCTGCGCGCTGCGCAAGCCATCGAGCGCCACGACAGCGACGCGCTCGCGCTCGCGCATCACTTGCTGGCCGCGGGGAGCCTCGCTGCGAGCGCCGCGGTCGACGCGGCCGAGCTCGCCGCAAGGTCCGCGTTCGCACAGCTCGCCTTCGAGGACGCCGCCGCTCTGCTCGCACGAGCGGAGCAGGCGCTGCAACTCGCAGCGCCCGACGATCGAGCCCGACGCGCGACGCTGATCTGCGCCCGCGCGGAGGCGCTGCAACATGCGGCGCAGCACACGCGCGCGGCCGCAGCCTGCGACGATGCGGCGGCGATCGCGCGCGAGCTCGGCGACGTGGCGCTGCTGGCGCGGATCGCGCTCGCGCGCGGACTCGAATTCCGGTTCGGCCAGACCGATCCGGTGCTTGTCTCCGCGCTGCAAGAGGCGATCGCGCTCACGACAGACATCGTGACACGCGCGCGCTTGCTTGCCCGGCTGGCAGCGGCGGAGCAACCCGCTCGCGATCCGCAGCAGCCCGTGGCCCGCGCCTTCGAAGCGATCGAGCTCGCGAAGCAGCTCGCGCCGCGCGATCGCCTCGACGTGATGTACGTCGCGACGGCGGCGATGGTCGACTACGTCGCGCACGACGTGCTCGACGGGATCCATCGCGAGGTGCTCGAGCTCGCACGCGGCGTCGATCGCTGGATCGTCGTCCACACGCGGCTTCGGATGTGCTTCACGGCCCTCGAACGCATCGATCGCGCGGAGTTCGACCAGGCAGTCGCGACGTTTGCTGCCGAGGCGCGCGCGCTCGGCCTTCCGAGATGGACGCGGCAGATCCTGATGCTCGACGCGCTCGCCGCCCTGCTCGATGGTCGATTCGACGACGATGTGCGGCTGACCGACGAGGCGCAGGCCATTTCGGCCGCGATCGGAGACAGCGGGAACGCGCTCCTCACCGACGTGCACCGCGCGATGGCTGCGTGGTGCCGCGGCACGTCGATCGATGCAGGCCTCGCGGCGCGTCTCATCAACCATCCGCGCGTCCGCGCAACGCTGCGGGCGTGGTTCGCGACACTGGCACGCGATCGTGAAGCTGCACGAGCGGCCCTCGCGCAGGTGATCGATCCGCTCTACGACGACCGCGAGCTGTTCGCGATGTACGCCAACGCGGTGGCGTTCGCCGGCGATCGCGACGAGGTCGAGCGCACGTACGAGCGTTGCCTTGCCAGGCGCGGTCAGATCGCGCTCGCCTCGATGGTGGGCTCGGCCGTGTGCGACCTCTACGATCGGCTCCTGCTGGTCCTCGCCGCGGCGTGCGGGAAGCGCGACGTGATCGACGAACATGCGACGGCGGCGCTTGCGGTCGCGGCAGGGCTCGGCAGCGCCGCATGGACCGCGCGAGTCCGGGCCGATTGGGAGCGAGCACGCGGAACGCCGGCGCCCACACATAAGCTCGCTGCGGAGCTCACGATCGCTCGAGAGGGCGAGCTATGGCTGGTCTCGGCGTTCGGCGAGCGCGTCCATATCAAGGACTCGCGTGGCATGCAGATGCTCGCTCGACTCGTCGGGGAACCGCATCGCGAGCTCCACGTGCTCGAGCTCGCCGGGGCGGGCGAAGCCGTCGACGGCGGCGACGCGGGCCCGGTGCTCGACGCCAAGGCGCGCGCGGCCTATCGCGATCGCCTGCGCGACCTCGTCGCCGAGCGCGAACAAGCCGAGTCGTGGGGGGATCGCGGGAGGGCCGAGAAGGCCGCCGCGGAGATCGAGGCGCTCACCGGCGAGCTCGAGCGCGCGGTCGGCCTCGGCGGACAGGAACGCAAGGTCGGCGCTGCGTCCGAGCGCGCGCGCAGCAACGTGCAACGCCGCATCACCCACGCCCTCGAGCAGGTCCGCGCTGCGTCGGCGCGCATCGGCGAGCACTTGGTCGCGTCGATCAAGACCGGCACCTACTGCGTCTACGCGCCGTGACGGCTCGGCGATCTAGCGCCGGATGTAGACGTGCGTGGCGCGCTCGCCGTTGACGGTCTCGGCGACCTGATAGCCCAGCGCGCGCAGATCGAGCCCGGCGAACAATGCCTCGCCACGACCGAGCAGGATCGGCCGCATCGCGAAATGGGCCTCGTCGACGAGCCCTTCCTTCAGATACGCGCGGACCGTGGCCACGCCGCCGCCCACGCGCACGTCCTTGCCGCCCGCGGCCTTCTTGGCCAGCTCGAGCGCGGCGCGCGGGCCGTCCGTCACGAAATGGAACGTCGTGCCGCCCTTCATCGCGAGCGGCTTGCGAGCATGGTGCGTGAGCACGAACACGTCGCAGTGATACGGCGGCTCGTCGCCCCACCAGCCTTTCCAGGAGTCGTCGGGCCACGGGCCGCGCACGGGGCCGAACATGTTGCGGCCCATGATCCACGCGCCGACGTTCTCGAAGCCCTTCTCGGCGATGCTGTTGTCGACCCCGGTCTCGCCGCCGCTGCCGGCGCCGTGCATGCTCTGGAAGACGCGCGTCGGGAAGAACCACTGCATGATGTCCTGGCCGTCGACGCCGATCGGATGCTCCTCGCTCTGAGCGGGGCCAGCGCCGAAGCCATCGAGAGAGACGCCGAAGCAGCGCACGATGAGTCTGGACATGCCGGTGACCATACGCTGACTAGCGGACGAGTGCGCGGAACCGCGGATCGCGACGCAGCGGCGCGAACATCGCCTGATCGCGCAGCATGGCCAGCCCGTCGTTCACGCGGTGTCGCTTCGCGGCCTCGAGCGCGCCGAACATCGCGTCGCGGTCGCCGAGCTCGAGGTGGACGCACGCGAGGTTGATGTAGATCGCCGGATTCGCGTCGGCGTGGGGAGTCGCGTTCGCGACGTAGCGCGCAGCCCGCACGCGATCGACGCGACGCCCGTTGTTATCCGCCTGCACCGCATAGAGCGCGTTCGTGAACACGGTGAGGTCGGACGCGGGTAGCGCGAGCAGTCGGTCGAACAGCAGCAGCGCGGCCACGTACTGGTTCGCCGCGACGAGCTTCATCGCCTCGTAGTGGATGCGGCTCGCGAGCTTGCGATCGCGCGCGGCGATCGCGAACACGCGATCGAGAAATGCGGTGTCGCCCTCGCGGGCTGCGAGCTGCGTGGCGTCATCGAGCCAGTCCGGCGCGCCTCGCAGGCCCTTCGCCGCAGTGGCGAGCACCTTCTTCACCGGCAGGTCGACCGCGAGCAGCTTGCGCATCGCCGGCGACAGCTCCGCGATCGCGGTCGGCGACTTCGTCCAGACGTAGAGCCCGTAGCGATCACGGTCCGCCGCGGCGACCTGCGCGAGGTGCCGCTTCCACGCGACTCGATCGCCGGCGACGAGTGCACATAGGAGCGCCATGCCGAGCAGCAGTAGCGGCCGATCGCGGTGCCCGCCGCGCACGAGCCACTTCTTGGCCAGCGTCGCGGACGTGACGCCGTCGAGCGCGCGCTCCGCGACCTGCAGGTACAGCGCGGCGCTCGCGGGCTCGAGGTCCACGCTGTTCGACTGCATGACACCCATCAGCTGGTCGAGCGCGTTCTGCCAGCCCCACGCGTCGTAGAGGCCCGACAGCATCGCCGGGATCTCCGCGAAGCGCCCGTTCAGCGCGACGCCGACGATCGTGTGCGCGACGTCCGCCTGCGCGCCCATCTCGGCCTCGCGAAGATCGGCTGTCGTGCTCGCCTTGAACGGACCGGGCGTGCGCGTCGCGCGGCTCAGATCGAACCGCAGCCGCGTGCCGGCGCGTGCGAACACGTCCCACGAGCTCGGCAGCGTGATGGCCTGGCCGCGGAGGAACGTGCGCAGGGCGCCGGGCTTGCCCGACGACGGCGGCTTCTTCGGCCACGTCCCGAATGGTCTGGCCGCGGACGTGCCGTAGTTGTCGCTGCCGCGCATGCCGATCGCGGCGACCTTGGTGTCGAGCGAATTGGCGAGCGCGGCCGCGATCGCGAGGTCGGCGCTCTGTGCCGAGCCTTCCGTGATCACGACCCACCCCTTGGCCGGCGCACCGACGATGACCTCGCAGTCGCCGCCTTCGCGCGCCCCGATCGCGGCGTACGCCGCCTTCACCGCGGCCACCACCGGTTGGAGAGATTTCGCGTGCACGATCGTCGCAGCCAGATAAGTCACGCGACCACGGTAGGCGGAGCGCGTCGGTAGCACCAGGGGCGTTGACCGCGTTGCGCGATTAGACCGGTGGTCTATACTCCAGTCTAGATGCCGCGACCGCGCTTCTACAATCTCTCCGAGGCCGACCGCGGCCGGCTCCTCGGGGTGGCGCTGAAGGAATTCGAGTCGCACGGGTTTGCCGACGCGTCGCTCAACCGCATCCTGGCCGCCGCTCGCGTCTCGAAGGGCGCGTACTACTACTACTTCGATGACAAAGAGGATCTGTTCGCCACCGTCATCGAGCACGTGCTCGACGATGCGCTCCGGCACCTGCGGATGCCCCGGCTCGAGCAGCTGACGCGGGCCACCTTCTGGCCGGCGATGGCAAAGGCGGTCGGCGAGTGGCACGCCCTCTTCGATTCGTCACGCGACCTGCGGCGCGCCGCGCGGACGCTCGACGCCGCACGGTTCGAAAGCCCCGCGTTCGCGAGGGTGCTCGGCAAGACGCGCGCGTTCTGGCTCGCGATCATCAAGGCGGGGCAGCGGCTCGGCTGCGTGCGAACCGACCTGCCCGACGCGCTGCTCGTCGGTCTGGTGGAGGCGAGCGACCATGCGCTCGACGCGGCGCTGTCCACCCGCAAGCGAGTCACTCGCCGCGCCTTCGCGACGCACGTCGATCTCGCCTTCGACACCTTCAAGCGGCTGCTCGCCGCCAAGCAGGAGGCCCCATGAGCTTCGACATCGAACAAGTGCACCACGTCGGTCATGTCGTGCGCGATATGGCCGAAGCGCTCGAGCTCTACCGCCGACTCGGCTTTCGCGCCGAGCCGCCGGTCTATCCGCTGCTGTCGCCGTCCGCCGGCGCACCACTCCAGCCGTTCGGCGTGGCCAACACGCACGTCACGTTCGCACGTGACTTCGTGGAGCTCGCGACGGTCGTCGGCGAGGCGACGCAGCTCGCGAGCGGCGCACGCGGCGTGCCGCTCCAGGCACCGCCCGAACAGCTGCCGCGCCTCACCGAGGCGATTCGCCGAACCTCGGCCCGTGTCGGCGCGTCGCTCGCGCGCTTCGAGGGCCTGCACATCCTCGCGCTCCAGACCGCCGACGCCGATGCGTCCGCCGCGCGGCTCGCGGGACTGGGCATCGCGAACGACGGCGTTCACGCGGTGAAGCGGCCGATCGAGACCGCCGGCGGCCCGCAGGTGGAGGTCATCCGCTACGTGGAGCTCGAGCAAGCGCCCGAAGGCCGGCTCGCGCTGGTCGAGAAGTCGAGCACGGCTCGCGAGGCGCCCGAGCATCCCAACGGCGCGATCGGCGTCGTCGAGGCCGTCTTGTGCGTCGCCGCAACGGAGCGGAGCGACATCGAGCGCCGGTACGAGAGCTATCTCGGCCGCAGACCGCGTCGCGAGGCGGCGGCGAGCGTGTTCGAGCTCGATGGCTCGGCCGTGACGATCGTCGACGAGGGCGGCCTGGCCAGCGTGCTGCCCGGTGAACGCGCGCCCGCGATCCCGGCGTTCGTCGGCTATGCGGTCGCCGTCCGCGATCTCGCGACGACACGAACCGTGTTGCAACGAGGCGGGCTCCGCGTCGTCGAGCTCGGGCCGCACGGTTGCTTCGTTCCGGCCTCGGCAGCGCTCGGCACCGCCGTGATCTTTCGCCAGCACGCGCACGCCTAGCGGAACCGCATGCCGAAGTGGATGGCGGGAAACACCTCGATCGGAGAGGCGTGGTACGTCGCGCCGTTGAACGTCACGTCGTGCGCGCCGAAGCTGTAGCCGACGTCGACCCACGGCGTGATGTAGAACCCATCCGGCAGCGTGATCCGGTAGCCCGCGTGCGCGCCGATCGAGACCTGGCGCTGCTCGTCGGCGAGATCGGTCCCCTGGCGCTGCGCCAGCACGCGCAGCACGCCGCCGTCGATGCCGGCGAACCAACCGCGCGGCTCGCTGGCGAGGAATGCGTCGAGCCGGAGGCCCCATCCGGCGAACGACACGTCGAAGCCGTCGTGGCCATGGACGAACTGGGGCATGTGCTCGGCGAAGCTGCCGAGGTCGACGCGATAGCGGCCCGCGCCGAGCCCGACGTGGACCGAGTCGCCGTCGAGCGCGTACGCGAGCGGATCGATCTCGACGTCGGCGTGAAACGAATCGGCCGCGGCGACGCGAGCGAGGGACGTGACGAGCGATGCAAGCACGATGGAGGTCTTCATGGCGACCAACGTGGGTCATGCGTGCTCGTATGAAAACTACCGAAAAATGCATAGCAACATACGCATGTGAATGTCCCTGGAACGACGGCCAGCCGGGCGCTAGCGCCAGCTCAAATGGAACACGCACTCGCGCGCGCGCTCGGCGATGCACGCGCGGTGCTCCACCACCACGTTCTGACCGCCGGCATGTGCGACGACGCCGTGCAGGAGCCCGGCGGTCGACGAGCACAGGATCGGGCTCGCCACGCCCTGCGCGACGAGCACCTCGGCGTCGCACCCGTGGGCGCTGACCGAGGCGGCGCCCCAGCTGTGATAGCAGTGCCAGAACATGTCGACGCTGCGCAGGACTTCCGCCGGCGTCAGCGCCGCGGGATCGGCGCCATAGAACTGGCCGAAGCTCGACGCGATCGCGGTGCGGCCGAGCTGGAGCGCCAGCTGGCCTGCCCCTTCATCGGCGAGCGACTCGAGCATCGCGATGAACGCGCTGGTCGAATACCACGCGAGCGACGAGCCCTTCGGCGACAGCGCAAGCCCGAGCTCCGGCAGCTTGCGCGACATATCCGCGATCCAGGAGTTGCCTCGGCGCGCGCCGAGCACCTCGTACGCCGAGCGGAACAGCACAGCTCGCGTGCTCGGCACCGCCGCCGGCGCGGTGCGCAGCGAGGGCGAGGGCGAGGACGAGGACGAGGGCGTAGATGCGTTGCGGAACGTCATGAGCCGGCGCGGAGGCTCGACCGGCTCGATGACCATGCGCGTGCGGCGGCGCTTGTCGGCGGTCGGCGACTGGGACAGCGCCTCGGACAGCGCCTTTGCCAGCGCGCGCGCGCTCTGCGGACGCTCCGCGGGATCGGGATCGAGCGCGGGCAAGAGCACGCGATCGACCTCGGCTGGCAGATCGCCGCGGATCGCCGTCGGCGCGAGCGGGCGCTGCGTCGCCTGCAACGAGATCAGCTCGTACGGCGTCGCGTCGCCGAACGGGGTCTGTAGCGTGAGCAGCAGATACGCGAGTGCGCCCAAGCTGTACACGTCGGTCGCCGGCGACTCGCCGACCGCGCCGAACACCTCCGGCGCGGTGAAGCCCGGAGTGCCCGCCGGGTTCTTCTCGCTGCCGCGCCGCACGGCGATGCCGACGTCGACGAGCACGCACCGGCGATGGATGCGATCGACGAGCACGTTCTCCGGCTTGACGTCGCGGTGGAGCACGCCCGCCGAGTGCACGGCTTCGAGCGCGTTCGCGACCTGATCGATCACGCCGACCACCTCGGGCAGCGGCAGGTGATGGCGCCGCCGCCGCGCCGAGTTGATGCGCTCGTCGAGCCCCTGCCCTTCGATCAGCTCCATCGCGAAGTACACGTTCGAGCCGTCGATGCCGAACGCGTACACCTGGACGAGGTTCGGGTTGCGAATGCGCGCGAGCGTGGCCGCCTCGGTGCGGAATCGCTCGACGAAGCCGGTGTCGCGTGCGAGGTCGGGGCGCAGCAGCTTGAGCGCGACCTGGCGGCCGAGCGCGAGATCTTCGGCGCGGTAGACCACGCCGAACGCACCGCGGCTGATCTCGTGGCGAATCTGGTACACGCCGCCGAGCGTGGTGCCGATCGCGAAGGCCGGCTGCGCCGGCGCATCGACGATGGTCTCGCCATCGGCAACCGCGATCACGTCGCCGTGCAGGCGCGCGTTCTGGCGAGCGGCCGCTGCGCGCGCGAGCGCGGTCTCGCCGGTGTCTTGGTCGTAGCGCACCTCGGCGATGCCAGCCGAGACGGTGAGGTGGATCGGCTTGTCCTCGTGGACGACCGGCTGCTCGTCGATCGCGCTCAGGATCTTGGTGAGCATGTGGAGCGCGTCAGGCGCGGCGAGGCCGGGCAGCGCGATCGCCACCGAGTCGCCGGCGTAGCGCGCGACGAGGTCCTGCGAGCGGATCGTGCTGCGCGCGACCTGCGCGATATGCGTGAGCACGGCATCTCCCGCGGGGAACCCGCTGCGCTCGTTGACCAGGCGCAGCCCGTCCACGTCGATGACCGCCACGCTGAACGGTTCGCCGGCGTGCTCGGATGCGGCGACCTGCTTCGTCAGCTCCTCTTGCAGCGCGGTGCGATTCGCGACGCCGAGCACCGGATCGATGCGCGAGACGTCGCGCAGCTTGTCGCGATCCGCGAGCAAGCGCTCCTGCACGAGCCGCCACGCCAGGTCGGTCGCGATCCGGCGAGCGACCTGGCGCAAGCGGTAGCGCGCGTCGCGGCCGAACGGCAGTGGGCGTCTGCGGCAGAGCAGCAGCAGCGCGAGCGACGCCGCGCTGTCGTGCACGAGCGGCACGCCGAGGAACGAGCGATACGGATGCTCGCGACGCGCCGGTGCGATCAGCGTGGTGCCGAGCTGGCAGACCCGCTCGCACAGCGGTGCGAGCTCGGTCACGACCTCCTCGGAGATCTGGCTCGCGGTGAAGCAGCTCGCATCGTCCGACAGCAGCAGGATGCAGTCGTCGGCGTCGAACGCGCGCGCGAGCCGCATGGTCAGCTCCTGCAGCGCCACGCCCAGATCCGCGCCGAACAAGCTCTCGCACAGCAGCTCGTCGAGCAGACGCGCCTCGTCGACCCGCGTTCCGCCCGCGAGCACCGCGCGCAGCGTCGCCTCGTCGGCGTCGCCGAACAGGACGCAGTCGGGCATCGCAACGCCCGCTTCGGCGAGCTCGCCCACGTCGCCGATCGCGATGAGCCGCGTTCCCGCCGGCACGAGGGTCGCGACGCGGCCGAGCAGCTCGGCCTGCACGAACACCGTCCCCGGCTCGGCGGTCAACGCGTCGGACGTCGCGACGTGCCGCTCCGGCGTGCACGCGAACAAGAGCTCGGGAAGCCGCCCATTGGGCAGATCTTCCGCCACCAAAACCACGCCACCCCGCTCCCCCACGTGCACATCGTATCAGGGATCGCTCTCGCGCGCGGGAGAATGAACGGTACGGTGCGCGCCATGGTCAGCGCGATCTTCGATGCATCCCAGTGGCGCTCCGTCCCCGGCTTCGAGCTCACCGACATCACGTACCACCGGCACGTGCGCCTCGGGATGGTGCGCGTCGCGTTCAACCGTCCGGAGGTTCGCAACGCGTTCCGCCCGCACACCGTCGACGAGCTCTACGCCGCGCTCGAGCACGCGCGCATCTCGAGCGACGTCGGCGTCGTCGTGCTGACCGGCAACGGCCCGTCGCCGAAGGATGGCGGCTGGGCATTTTGCTCCGGAGGCGATCAACGGATTCGCGGCGATCACGGATATCGCTACGAGGTCGCCGGTGCGTCGGCGGCGGACGCGCCGAAAGTCCCCGACCTCGCCAAGCTCGGTCGCCTGCACATCCTCGAGGTGCAGCGGCTCATCCGCTTCATGCCAAAGGTCGTGATCGCCGCGGTGCCCGGCTGGGCCGCGGGCGGCGGGCACAGCTTGCACGTCGTGTGCGACATGACGATCGCGAGCGCCGAGCACGCGATGTTCAAGCAGACCGACGCGGACGTCGCGAGCTTCGACGGCGGCTACGGCTCGGCGTATCTGGCGAAGATGGTCGGCCAGAAGAAAGCGCGGGAGATCTTTTTCCTCGGCGACGCCTACACGGCCGAGCAAGCCGCGGCGATGGGCGCGGTCAACGCCGTCGTCCCGCATGCCGAGCTCGAGAAGACCGCCATCGCGTGGGGAGAAAAGATCCTGGGCAAGAGCCCGACGGCCGTCCGGATGCTGAAGTACGCGTTCAATCTGACCGACGACGGCATCGTCGGTCAGCAGCTGTTCGCGGGCGAGGCGACCCGCCTGGCGTATGGGACGCCCGAGGCAAAAGAGGGACGCGACTCGTTCCTCGAGAAGCGCGCGCCCGATTGGTCGGGCGTCCCCTGGTACTACTGAGGCGAGCCGGCGGTTTTCGATCCGTTCGCAGCGATCTCCGATACGATGCTCGGCGTGCTGCGCGCACTGGCTGTCCTGAGCCTGCTAGCAGCGGTGGCGTGCGATGACGGTGCGGCCCCGCGTGCGGTCCACGGCGTGGTCGATCTGCGCGGCTGGCACTTCGACGACGCGCAGGTGCTCGCGTTGCAGGGCGACTGGTTGATCTACTGGAACCGGCTGATCGAGCCGGGTGATGCCGCGACACCCGACGGCGCGCTCTCGATCGGGACCTGGAATGGCCGGCACCTCGACGACGGCCGCGAGCTCGATGGCGCGGGCTGCGCGACGTATCGGCTCCAGGTCCGCCTTCCGGACGAACCGCGACGTTATGCGATCGCGCTCGCCCCAATGACCGACGCCGCTCGCCTCGAGGTCTCGCGGCTCGACGGCACTCTGCTCGCCCCGCCGATCCACTCGGGGACCGTGGGGACGACCGACGAGACCTCGCATGGCGCCGTGACGCGCGCCGCGACCGAGCTCACGGCAAGTGGCGACGTGCTCGTGACGCTGCAGGTCAGCAACTTCGTGCACGCGAAAGGCGGCTGGGGTGCGGCGCCGCTCCTCGGCACGCTCGACGAGCTCGGCCGGCGTGAACAAGTCCGCCGGATGATCGACTTCTTCATCCTCGGCGTGCTGATGGTCGTCGGTCTGCACTATCTGCTGCAGTTCGCGATGAACCGGGTCGATCGCTCGGCGCTTCTGTTCGGCCTGCTCTGCCAGATGATCGCCGCGCGCCTGTTCGTGACCGGCGGCTATCCCGCGGACGTGTTGTCGACGTTCTCGACGAGCACGTCGCTGCGGCTGGAGTATTTGACCACCTACTTCGCCGTGCCTCTGGCCGGTGGATTCATTCGCGCGCTGTTTCCCCGGTACATCTCCGCGCTCGCGATCAAGGTGCTCGCCGGCGTCAGCTTGTTGTTCGCGACGACGATCGTCTTGCCGCCATCGATCTTCACCAGGTTCATCGCCGTGTTCCAGATCGTGATCTTGCTCGGCGTCACCTACGTGGTCATCGCGCTGATCCGCGCGCTGATCGGCGATCGCGACTATCCACCGGCGCTCGTGCTCGCCGGCTTCATGCTCCTGGCCGGATGCGCCGCCTGGGACATCCTGAACCTGAACCGGGTCGTCGTCTCGCTGGCGACCGCGACGCCGTACGGGCTGACGGGCTTCGTCCTGACTCAGTCGGCGCTGCTCGCGCTGCTCAACCGCCGGCGCGGCCGCGAGCTCGAACAGCGCAACCGCGACGTCCAGCTGCTCAACGAAGAGCTGCGCGCGCAGATCGCGAGCCGGTCGCACGAGCTATCGCACGCGCTCGCGCTGATGGCCTCGCCAGGCCCCGCTGCAAATCTCGAGGTCGGCACGACGCTGGCCGGCAAGTACCGCGTCGAGCGGCAGATCGGCGAAGGTGGGATGGGCAAGGTCTATCGAGCCGAGCGCCTCGCCGATGGCCGGGCCGTCGCGGTGAAGCTGGTGCGCGGTGGCGAACCTCGGCAGCTGGCCCGCTTCGCGCGCGAAGCCGAGCTGGTCGCGCGCATCAGCCACCCGAACGTGGTCGAGATCCTCGACTTCGGGATCACCGAGACCGCCGTGCTGTTCCTCGTGATGGAGCTGGTCGAGGGCAACTCGCTCGACCTCGCGCGCGAGCGCTTCGGCGACCTCGCGTGGGCGGTGCCGATGGTGGGCCAGCTCGCGACGGCGGTCGCAAGGATTCACGAGCTCGGCGTCATTCACCGCGACATCAAGCCGCCCAACGTCCTGGTCGCCGGCAACACGCTCAAGCTGACGGACTTCGGCGTCGCGCAGGTCTACCGTCCGCTCGATCTCGAGCGCAGCGAGGCGCTGACCACGGACGCGTCGACCGAGCCGGTCGATCCCGACGAGACCGCATCGATCCAGCCCGCGCTGACGCGAGCTGGCGTGCTGGTCGGTTCGCCGCTCTACATGGCGCCCGAGCTGACCCATGGCGCCGAGCACGCGACGCCGCGCTCGGACGTGTTCTCGCTCGGCTTCGTCGCGTACGAGATGCTCACCGGGAAACGGCCGTTCGAGCGCCCGCTGGTGAAGCGCCGGAACGATCGAACGCCGCTACCCGACCCTGCACCGCCGATCGCGTCGCTCGTGCCCGCGCTGCCCGCCGAGCTCGCCGCGCTCGTCGACGAAGCCTTGCAGTTCGCCCCCGAAGCTCGGCCCGACGCCGCGGCGATCGCCCGCGCGTTCGTCAACGCCGGGCTATCGCCAGCGTGACCGTCAGTCCTCGGTCGTCGACGGCACGCCCCGCGCGGAGCCGGACCACGATTCCGCGACGTCGAGCTCGACCTTGATCCAGCCCTGGTCGCGGCGATCGAAGTGACGATACGCGTCGACCGCGGACTCGATCGTTCGCCGGTGGCTCAGCACCTGCGTCGGATCGACGGCGCCGGTCCGCACCAGGTCGAGCAGCAGCGGGATGTACATGCGGTGGTCGCAGTTGCCCATCTTGATCGTCAGGTTCTTGTTCATCGCCTTGCCGATCGGAAACGTCTGCGCGGCCTCGGAGTAGACGCCGATGATCGCCATCGTGCCGTTCTTGCAGACCGCGTCGATCGCCCACGCGAGCGCCGTGCTGGGGCCGTCGCCGGGCGACCACTGGTCGCCGTCGAAGTCCGCGTCGGGCGCGAGCCGACGACGCTCGCGCTCGAGGTCGTCGCCGTGAACGTTCGCTGCGGCCGGCCCGGCGTGCGGGCGCTGCGCGTCGATGCCGACCGCGTCGATCACGCGCTCGACGCCGATGTCGTCGGTCAGCCGCAGGATCGTCGCGACCGGATCCTCGGCGTCGAAGTCGATGACCTCGGCGCCGAGCTGCCGCGCCTTGGCGAGCCGGCTCGGTTCGTGATCGACGGCGAACACGCGGCCGGCACCGAGCAGCTGCGCGCTCACGATCGTGAACAGTCCGACAGGGCCACAGCCGAACACGGCCACGTTGTCGCCGCGATGGATCTCCGCGAGCGAAGCTCCGAAGTACGCAGTCGGAAAGATGTCCGAGAGCAAGATCGCCTGCTCGTCGCTGACGTCGTCGGGGATCTTGATCAAGCCGACGTTCGCGAACGGCACGCGCGCCTTCTCGGCTTGCAGGCCGGCGAACGGGCCGGACGATTTCGGGCCGCCGTAGTACGCCGTACCCGCATGCTTGCCGTTCGGGTTGGCGCGATCGCACTGCGAATAGCAGCCGGCACGGCAATACGTGCAGCTCCCACACGCGATGGTCGATGGGATGATCACGCGATCGCCGACGGAGAAGTTTCGTACGTCCGGACCGAGGGCCTCGATCACGCCGACGCCTTCGTGTCCCAGAATCGTTCCCGGCTCCACCGGCGAGACCGTCCCGCGGACGAGATGCAGGTCGGTGCCGCAGATCGCGCTCGTGGTCACGCGCACGATCGCGTCCGTGGGTGCTTCGATCGACGGTTCCGGAACATTCTCGAGCCGGATATCGCCGATGCCGCGCCAGACAATTGCCTTCATGAGACCTCCGCGATGAAGCACTGCAAGCCATGGGCGCGTGTGGTGCGCCGCGCGAGACCATGACCGACACCGTCGACGTCCCAGAGCTGCCGAAGTCTCAACATCAAGAAGTCGACGAGCTGATCGCGAAGCTCGAGTCCGACGCCAAGCTCTCCGTGCTCAAGGAGCACGGTCTCGCACCACGCCCACGACGAATTCAACGCTGCGACGGCTTCGTCTTCTCGCCGGGCGCGGAGTACACGAGGTTTCCCAGCGCGTCTGCCAGAGGTGCCCGGCCCCGTTCGCGTCGCTGCTCGCGACAAGACCTTCGAAGACCTTGACGAATGCCTTGTCGCGCCGCGCGAACACGGCCGTGTGGGTCTGCCACTCGCGTCGCCCGC
>Ga0268266_10002557_pt1 | contig 19304 bp, 24 predicted proteins | sample KBSS13metaG_FD_190356 | JGI IMG/M metagenome (GOLD analysis project Ga0268266, IMG submission 190356) | Switchgrass rhizosphere microbial communities from Kellogg Biological Station, Michigan, USA - KBS S1-3 metaG (SPAdes) (version 2) | ecosystem: Host-associated > Plants > Roots > Rhizosphere...
GCTGATACAGCCGTAGTCCGCCGGTGAAGCCGATGGGTCGGCGCTTCGGCGGTTGCGGGTTCGTAAGCTGACGGATGGCTTTGACGATGGTCAAGATCGCCTGATCGTGCGTCTGGAGCTTGCGTTCGAGCTGATCGAGCTTTTGTGCAAGCTCCTTATTCGAGGCAAGTACTTCGCGCAGCTTCACGAAGGCACGCACGACGTAGACGCCCATCTCAATGGCGTGCGGCGAGTTGAGGATGTTGGCGGCCTGGATGGCGCCAGGCTCGGTGAAAGCGTACGGCAGGTATTTGATGTTGTGGCCGCGACCTGCGTTCAAGATCACAGACTGTGATCTTGAACGCTCGGCCTCTTCCTGGTTGAGCTGGAGCATGAAGTCCTCCGGGAAGCGCGCGCTGTTGCGTTTGACCGCCTGGTTAAGGGTGCGGGTCTCGACGCCGTAAATCGCAGCGAGCTGGCGGTCGAGAATGACGCGCTGGCCGCGCAAGAAGAGGATCGATTGCGCGATGTACTCCGCAGGCAGCGACATGGTGCCCGACTGCCGGACCTTTGCCATGGCGCGTTACCTCAGCGGTCCTGCTGAGCCAGTACGGCACCGATCATCTGCATCACGAAGCGCTGCCGGGCTTTGGGCAGGCGCTGGAGGCGCTTCATTTGCTGCAGCGGCTTTGGGGCGAGGCCGCGTTTTCGGCAGGGTGGCCGGCCTCACCGGAACCAAGGGCCAGCTGCTTCCGGCGGCGCCTCTCCTGAAACACCCGCTCGTCGGAGTTGAATTGCGTGACATACATCAGCGTCGGATCATCGGCCTGCGAATGCGCATTCATCGGGTCGAACGCCGCGTAACGGCGCCAGGAAATCTGTTGCTCGGTGTTCATTGAGTATGACTGCCAGGTTGGACGGAGCATCAGTGTACACGCCACGCCTGCGTAGTGGGTTCAGCTTTTCTCGCCTTAAAGCATGGAAATGAAAGCAACCGTTTTCTCAGCGAGCGTGGTGGATTTCACCGTTTTATTACTGTCGCGAGTTATGTTTGTACCTCGTGGTGCGAGTCACACGTCAGTCCCACCCGAGGGATCTGACGGCATCACTGACACACGGGCGGCTCGCCGATCACAGCGTCCGGTCAAGAGGCGTGCTATGCGCGCGATGCGAGCGTCAGGCCCGCCGCGCGGTCACGGATGCCGGGCGCCGCGCGGTCACGGACGCTAGGCGCGGCGCTCGACCCACCAGGCAGCCATCGTCAACGACGATGCCCTCGTCGCCAAGTATCACCCACGACCCTCTCCCACAACGCCATGATTGCGGGTGGAAGCAACGAGCAGGCAGCACCCCGCACCATGTACACCTGGAATCCCAACGACTACGCCCAACACTCCCGCGCCCAGGAATCCTGGGCCCGCGAGCTCTTGACCCAAATCGACTTGCGCCCCGATGACAGCGTCCTCGACATCGGCTGCGGCGACGGCCGCACGACGGCGGCGATCGCCAAAAGCGTCCCGCAAGGGAAAGTCGTCGGTGTGGACCTCTCGGCCGACATGATCGCGCACGCCGTTATCCAACACTGCCGCCCACCTACCCAAAACCTGACCTTCAGGCAAGCCGACGCCGCGGCGCTCCCCTTCGAGGCGGAGTTCTCAGTTGTCTTTTCGAACGCAACGCTCCATTGGGTCCCCGACCAACACGCCGCCGTCCGCAGCATCACCCGCGCTTTGCGCCCGGGCGGCAGAGTAATCGCGCAGTTTGGCGGCCAGGGCAATGTCGTCGACGTCGCCGCGTCCTTCGAACACGTCATCCGCGGTCCTCGCTGGCGGGACATCGCCGCGCTCGGCGAGATGCCTTACCACTTCCATGCGGCCACCTCGTATGACGGTTGGCTCCGGGAGTCCGGTATGCAAATTCATGAGTGCCGACTCATCCAGAAGGACATGGTCCACGACACCGTCGACGCGTTCATCGGCTGGCTCCGCACCGCCTGGCACCCCTACACTGCCGGCGTTCCGCTCGAGCTCCGCGACGCCTTCCTCGACGACACCGTCCGCCATTACCTGGCGCGATATCCTCGAGACGATCAGGGCAAAGTCCACGTGGCCACGGTCCGGCTACAGGTCCGTGCCGAAAAGCCCAGCTAATGACTCTGCTTGCTTCAGTGACAGCGCCCCTTCGCGTAGGATGCGCACCCCCGCAACCCCTGCGCGAAGTGCGACGCCGCCTGTCACGACTCATGACCGATACAGAACATCCCCGCTCCATCCGCTCATTCGTCACTCGCGCAGGACGGATCACCGAAGCCCAGGAGCGCGCACTCGAGATTCTGTGGCCGCGGTACGGGGTGGAATTCAGCACCGAACCACTGAGTTTCGACGTGTTATTCGCTCGCCAGGCCCCCAGAACCGTTGAAATCGGCTTCGGGAATGGCGAAAACCTCGCCGAGATGGCCTCCGCGCACCCCGAACGCGACTATCTCGGCATCGAAGTCCATCGTCCCGGCGTCGGACGCCTGCTGTTGGCCCTAGAAGAGCGCCAACTCACGAATGTCCGCGTGATCTGCCACGACGCCGTCGAGGTGTTGACTCGCCAGATTCCGACGCGGAGTCTCGACGAGGTCGTCATTCTCTTTCCCGATCCCTGGCCGAAGAAGCGGCACCACAAGCGTCGTCTGGTGCAAAGCACATTCGTGGAGTTGGTCGTCGATCGCATGCAACCGGGTGGGATCCTGCGCATGGCAACCGACTGGGCACCGTACGCGCAGGAGATGCTCGCTACCCTACAGGCCAACCCCAGGCTCCAGAATCTCTCCCCCGATGGAACATACATTCCCCGGCCGGCGGACCGCATCGTCACCCGCTTCGAAAGACGCGGCGAGCGTCTCGGCCACGAAGTTTGGGACCTGGCCTTCCGACATATCTGACTTGCACTCATTGATGCCCTGCGAAATCCAAAGAAGCTCTTGAAAGCATCACAGTCGAGGCGCAACATCGATCAAGCCTGATTGAGTGCGTCCTAAGACATGCGCCCGACGCTCGTGCGTCGAGCACAACTGCCGCGCAGGAGGCCTGCAAGATGACGACTCCTCATCCGAGTATCGGCGATTGGTATCGTCTGCATGGCGGCGAATCTTTCGAGATTGTCGCTGTCGATGACGATGACGGTACCATCGACATCCAATACTTCGACGGCACACTCGAGGAGATGGACCTCGAGGACTGGGAATCCCAGTGGAGCGACGGCTCGTTGGAGGCCGCCGAAGCGCCGGAGGACTGGAGTGGCTCGGTTGACATCGAACGCGGCGATGTTGAGGGTCGTGGCTCGGAGCCGTTCGGCGACGAGCGCGATATGCGCGCGAGCTCGCTCGACGGGATCGATCTCTTCGAATAGTCGACTTCTTCGACGAGTTAGACCGAGTCTGCTAACGCATTGGCGTCCACGCCATCGGCGAGCATTACGAATCCGGCCTCCACCGTGAGCGGTACCGGACGCAGGTGGTTGCCCGCGCACGGACCCGCCACGCAGTAGCCTGTTTGTTTTTCAAACAGCGCGCCATGCGATGAGCACAGAATCAGACTCCCGTCAGGGGTCAGAAATGCGTGTGGCCTGAGGTTGAGCGGATGTCCCGCATGCGGACAGTGGTTCACGTAGCCGCGTACCTCGGTGCCGACTCGAACGACGAACCCTCGCAAGGGCCAATCGCCCGTCCCTATAGTGAACGCGCGCGCCCCGTGCTGCTCCAGATCCGACAGACGACAGACGACCCGCTCGACGTCGAGGTCATGTCCGGGGGGCATCGGCACTTTCCTCGAGATCCGGCTCCGCAACTGCGGCCGCCTTGCCGGGCAAGCCGCGCCGCGCGACAAAAAACAGCAGGAGCAGCGCCGGCAGGCTCAACGAGGCGGTATAGACGAAGAACGCCGGGTAGCCGATGTGATCGACGACAAGACCCGACATGCCCTCGAGTATCTTGCCGGGTAAGGCGTAGAGAGAAGAGAACAGCGCGTATTGGGTCGCGGTGTATTTCGGACTGGTGAGCCCGGACAGAAACGTGACCAGTGCCACGCCGTGGACCGAAATTGCCAGGTTGTCGAGGCCGTTCGCCAGGCCCAGACCCAGTAGCGTCGGCGTGTGCGTCGTCGCAAGCAGGGAGAATCCCAGATTCGAGAGCATGATGAGCACGCTCCCCAACACGAGCGAGCGCAGCAGGCCGATTTTCGCGATCAGAATACCTGCTATGAACACTCCGAACATCGACATTAACAGGCCGTAAACCTTTACCACGGTTGCGATCTGTTTCAGCGTGTAACCATGGTCGATGTAGAAGGGGTTGATCATCGAGCCCATGGTGAACTCGGTCAGCCGATAGCTGCCGATGAACAGGAGTAGCACAACGGCAACGCCCAGGCCGTTGCGCGCGAAGAAATCCAACAGCGGACACACGACGGCGCCGATGAACCATTCCCCGGCGTTCAACAGCGGCCGTGGCCAATGCGCCCGGCTCTCGAGCCATTCGATGACATGGGCCTCACGCTGCACGGACTCCTGCGGCGCTTTCGGATGGGGCTCGGGGATGAACAGCGTCGTCACGATACCGACGCTGCCCAACATCGCCATCACCCGGTAGCTCCAGTGCCAGTCGGCGTCGGCGGCGATAGTCAGTGCACCCGCGCTGCCGCAGATCAAGGCGATCCGGTAGCCCACCTGGTACGCCGCCACCATGGCCCCCTGCTGCTCGAGACTCGCCATCTCGATGCGCCAGGCGTCCATCGCGATGTCCTGGGTGGCCGCGCAGAAGGCGACAAACAGCGCCGCGAGGGCTATGGACTCCACACCCAGGGCGGGATCGCCGAGACTGAGTTTGAACAGTCCCACGCAAATGCCCACCTGGGCCAGAAACATCCAGCCGCGCCTGCGCCCCAGGAGACGCTGCAGGAACGGCGGCGGGACGCGATCGACCACCGGCGCCCACAGGAACTTGATCGAATAGAGAATGCCGACCCACGACAGCATGCCGATCGTCGCGCGCTCCACGCCGGCCTGCCGGAGCCAGGCCGATAAGGTCGAGAACACCAGGTAAAAAGGCAGGCCGGCCGAGAAGCCCAGAAACAACATCGACAGCACGGAGCGCTGCCGATAGACACGCAGCGCTTGCAGCCAGCTTGCGCGAGGGGGCGTCGAGTCGCCATCATTGACGGTAGGGTTAACCATCCAGCAATGATATGACATGCAGGAATACCAGCTCACGTTCATAGATCTCGCTATGGCGCGCGATGCTTTGCGCTTCGGCCATTTCAAGCTCAAATCCGGCCGGGAGAGCCCCTACTTTTACAACGCGGGCCAGTTCAGCGATGGCAAGTCCGCGGCCGTGCTCGGCAAATGCTACGCGGCGGCGATCGTCCACTCCGGCGTACAGTTCGACATGATCTTCGGCCCCGCCTACAAGGGCATTCCCCTGGCGACGGCCACGGCCATTGCACTGGCCGAGCACCAGGACCGTAACGTGCCGTATGCATTCAACCGCAAGGAGTCAAAGGATCACGGCGAGGGTGGCAATGTCGTCGGCACTCCTCTGAGCGGCCGGGTACTCATCATTGATGATGTGATCACGGCCGGCACCGCGATACGCGAATCCCTGCAGATCATTCGTGCGGCCGGGGCGCAGCCTGTTGGGGTTGCCCTCTCCGTCGACCGGCAGGAGCGGGGTCAGGGAGCACTCACCGCAGTGCAGGAAGTTGAGAAAGAGCAAGGTCTGAAGTGTGTGAGCATTGTCACACTCGCGGACCTCATCGAGGCTCTATCGCGGCCCCTGGATGGGCGATCGCGCATTTCTGCAGAACAGCTCACATCATTGCGCGCCTATAAAGAGCGTTATGGCGCAAGCTGACGCTTGCCAGTCACGTCAACTCGGTCAGAATACTGTTATCGAAACACGATAACGGAATGGGGTTGCATGTCGATGCGTGCTCCGCGCATAGCCTTAGGTCTATTGCTCGCGTCGGCGGTTTTGTTGCCGCCCGGCGCCGACGCCGCCAGCGACAAGAAAGCCATCGCCGCCTACCGTTGGGTTGACGAGCAGGGGGTCGTGCACTACGGCGACAGCATTCCGCCGCAGTACGCCGAAAAAGCGCACGAGATGCTCAACAAACAGGGGGTGTCCGTCGGCCACTCCGACGCGCAGAAAACCGCCGAGCAGCTTGCCACCGAAGCCCGCGAGCATGCGGAAGTCCTCAAGCGTCAACAACACGACAGCTTCCTGATGGCGACTTATACGTCGGTGAAGGACATCGAGTCCTTACGTGACGTGCGACTCGATCAGTTGCAGGGACAGCGGGTTGCCGCCGAGGCTTACGTCGACAATCTCCACTCGCGCCTGGTCGCGCTCCAGGGCCGCGCCAAGCATTTCAGACCCTACAACGCGAAATCGGACGCCAGGCGGATGCCGGACGACCTGGCGGAAGACCTCGTCCGCACGCTCAAGGAGTTGGCCAATCAGAGCACCGCGCTGATGGCGAAAAACGAGGAGGTCTCGGCGGTAAGAGCCCAGTTTCAGAGTGACATCGAGCGCTATCGCGAGCTGCACCGCGGGCACGGCGACCGTTGATCGCCGATTGAGATGTCCGCGGGACGGGCCGGCAGGCTCCTGGAGACTGTCTGACTAATGATCGCCGTAGCGAGGGCGACCCTCAGCGAGCTGATTCCGGCGATCGTTACTCGCGCATAGCGGGTACTATGTAAGAGGAAGGATCGCCGGAAGCTGCCGCTGAGGGGCGGCCGCAGTAGGCGAGCATTAGTCAGACAGGCTCCTAGTGTCGGCCTGAGTGCCCGAAGCCTCCCGCGCCCCGGGAGGTCGTCGTGAAGTCCTCGACGACCTGCAGCTCGACTTGCACGACCGGCACGACGACCAACTGCGCGATGCGCTCGCCAGGTTGAACGGTGAACGGCTCGCTGCCCCGGTTCCAGACGGACACCATCAACTGCCCCTGGTAGTCGGAATCGATCAGTCCCACCAGGTTCCCCAGCACGATGCCGTGTTTATGCCCCAGGCCCGAGCGGGGCAGAATGACCGCCGCGAGGCCGGGGTCCTCCACGTAAATGGCCAACCCTGTCGGGAGGAGCTCGGCACGACCGGGGTCGAGCACAACCGGCGCATTGAGACAGGCGCGCAGATCCATGCCGGCCGACCCCCCAGTGGCGTACGCCGGGAGCGGAAATTCCTTGCCGAGGCGCGCGTCGAGAATCCGCACCTTCAGGGGGCGGCGAGTCGTTTGATCCATGGTTGGGCTACATCACTTGTGATCAGGCCAGGGCTGAGCCGCGTTGCGCGACTCCGCTGCGGGCGGCCGCGAAGGACTCCGCGATCAAGGTCACCAGTTTGCGCGCCAAAGTCAGCTTAGGTGCGCTACCGAGGTCGTGGCGCCCGTTGCGCCAAAGCACAATCAACTGGTTGTCCTCGCAGTCAAAAGCCTTGTCGTGACCTACTTCGTTCGCGGCAATCAGGTCGAGATTTTTCTTCAGGAGCTTCAGTCGCGCGTTTTGCTCCACCGATTCGGTCTCTGCGGCAAAACCCACCACAAACGGTCGGTCGGCGCGCGCGGCTACGGTCGCCAGCACGTCCGAGGTCCGCTCCATACACAGGTCCAGCGTATCGCTCGTCTTCTTGATCTTCTGTTCCGCGGGTCGCGCGGGTCGATAGTCGGCAACGGCCGCCGTCGAAATGAAGATATCGGTACCTTTCTCGACCTCTCGCAACACCGCGGTCAGCATATCGGCAGCGCTCTCAACGTCGACGCGCCGTACTCCTGGCGGTGTAGGGAGGTTCACGGGGCCACTCACCAGAACGACCTCAGCACCCGCTTCGCGCGCGGCTTGCGCCACGGCGAAGCCCATTTTTCCGGAGCTGCGGTTGCTGATGAATCGCACAGGATCGATTCGCTCGCGTGTGGGGCCCGCGGAGATGAGCACACGACGGCCACGCAGAGGGCCGTCACTGATAATGAGGCCGGCCACTTTGTCGGCGAGCTCGAGCGGTTCGAGCATCCGCCCTTCCCCGACCTCACCGCACGCCTGGTCTCCCGAACCGGGACCCAATATATGGATCCCCCGCTGCTGCAGCGTGGCCATATTTGCCCGTGTTGCGGCATTCGACCACATGACGTGATTCATCGCGGGCGCCACCGCGACGGGGGCTTCGGTCGCAAGGCACAAGGTCGCGAGCAGGTCATTCGCCTGGCCAGTGGCAAGGCGCGCCAGAAAATCCGCGGTCGCCGGCGCTATCAGGACCACGTCGGCCCAGCGTGCCAGCTCAATATGTCCCATGGCTGCTTCAGCCGCAGCATCCCAAAGATCGGTCCGGACAGCTCGGCCGGATACAGCCTGGAACGTCGTGGCGGTCACGAACTCGCGCGCCGCCTCGGTCATGACCACCTGGACTTCCGCTCCGCGCTCACGCAGGCGCCGGACCAGGTCCGGGCTCTTGTAGGCGGCGATTCCGCCGGTTACGCCGAGCAGGATGCGTTTACCTTGCATGGAGGCTCTCGTTCACGATCACCCGATTATCGTGCGGGGGTCCGGGAACACGCAAACCACAGATAGGAATAAGGGGATATCCGTACATTCCGTGACCGGAAAGTGACCGCAGCGCGACGCGGGACACCGCTCGTCCAGCCGACATAATAGCTTTCCCGCCGGCTGGCCGGACATACATCGCACCGTTTGACAGAACTTGGCGGGTTGAGGATTTCGTCACGACATTCCGTGACATGGCGTGCTTTGCTACACTCGTCTCACAACACAGACGGCGGATCGGGAAGGCGTTGGGGGTTTGATGAATCGGGGTAAAACGTCATTGCTGGCAGCGAGCTGCCTCATGCTGGCCAGTATGGCTGCCAACGCGAGCTCCACGACCACTCCGGTCCACCACCGCCATCATCACACCGCCCACGTGCATCGGGCATCACTCTCGGCGGATGACCCCGGCCTGCGCTCCAGCGCGGCGCTCGTCGTCGACGAAACACATTCTTCCGTTCTCTACTCGCGCAACGCGGACGTCGCGATGCCCATCGCTTCGATCTCGAAGCTCCTCACCGCCTTGACGGTTGCGGACGCGCGGCAGCCGATGGACGAGGTGATCGAGATCACCGACGCGGACCGTGCGGTCGGCAAGGGTGCTTTTTCCCGGCTCGCGGTGGGCACCCGGCTCACTCGCGGCGACCTGTTCCACCTGGCGCTGATGGCTTCGGAGAATCGCGCGGCCCATGCGCTGGCGCGTAACTATCCGGGCGGCCTGGCGGCGTTCATGCCGGCCATGACCGCGAAGGCCAAGGAGCTCGGCATGACCAGCTCCCACTTCGTCGAGCCGACCGGCCTATCGAGCGAGAACGTCGCGAGCCCCGAGGACCTCTCGAAGCTCGTCATGGCGGCTTCCAAAAACGCCACCATCCGTGAGTATTCCACCGATCCAGGCTACGAAGTCCGCGTCGGGCGGCGGATGGTCGGGTTCCACAATACCAACTCTCTGGTCAACAACCCGACCTGGGACATCATCGTGCAGAAGACTGGTTACATCACCGAGGCGGGGCGCTGCCTGGTGATGCAGACGGTCATCGACGGGCGCACGATCGTCATCGTCTTGCTGAACTCCTTCGGTAAGCAGACACGCGTGGCCGATGCCGCCCGCGTGCGCCGATGGATGGAGACGAAGCTGCTTTCGGGTGCCGCGACGGCTGCGGGCAAGACCTGAGATTCAGCCGCGGGGGGACGCCCTCCCGCTTTTGACCACCACGATATCGATCGTTTCGGTCCCCGGGTCGAACACGATCTGGGCTTCCCCGCGCTTCAACTGCCCGGTCACCTGCTCGACCTTCTGATCGAGGGAGACGTCGCGCTCGCCGTACTCGGTACCCTCGCGCAGCACGAAGGACTCCAGTACTCCGCGCAGCGCGTCTTCCGAGAGCTCCGTGTAGGGGATGACCACGGGCTCTTCGCTCTCCGGTCCGCCGCCACTCGACTCGTAACTCTCCAAGGCGGCATCTCCTTAAGCGCGCGGTTCGATGCGGCGGAGATGGCGGTGCGCTGAAATCCACGCGCCTAGCCAACCGAGCACCACACCCGCACCGAGGACGATGAGAATGTCATCGCCAGTCGGACCTTGCAGTGAGTAGCGGCTGCCATAGAGCTGGGCAAGCGTCGCCACCGGTTGGCCAAGAATGGCAACCGTGCCTTCGACAATCAGCCACCCCAACACCGCGCCGCCGAGGCCGTACAGCACCCCGGTGTAGAGGAATGGGCGGCGGACGAAGCTGTTGGAGCCGCCGACGAGCTTGGTCACCTCGATCTCTTCCTTGCGGTTGAGAATCTCGAGTCGGATCGTGTTGCCGATCACCGCAAGCACTCCCGCTCCGAGCAGGGCGGCCGCAATCACGAGCAGGCGCCGCAGCACCTCGAGAATGGCGTTGAAACGCATGACCCATTCCGAGTCGATCTGCACGATGTCGACTTCGGGCCACGCGGTGAAATAGTTGCGCAGCGATTCCAAGGCCGCCGCCGAGCTCGATTCCGCCTTCGGACGTACGTGCAGGACGTGTGGCAGCGGATTTTCTTTCAACGCTTCCAGTGCCGTGCCGAACCCGGAGTAGGTGCGGAACTCGTCCAAGGCCTTGTCGGCCGGGATGAGCTTGACCTCGGCGACTTCGGAGCGCTGCCGCGCGTCCGTCGCAAGCTGTTGCGCTTTTGCCAGCGGGACGTCGGTCTTGAAGTAAACGGACATGTCGACGGCATCGGCGAAACCGCCGGTCGCGGCCTGCGCGTTCGTGACAAACAGGTCGAGCGCCAACGGCAAGGCCAGCGCGAGGCCGATGACCAGGAAGGTCATGGCGGTGGCGAACGGATTGCGTGCCAGGCGCCCTATCGAGCCGAGTAGCGCCTGGGTATGGCGGGCGCCGGCGACACCCAGGCTCATCTGGTGGCCACCACGCTCGGCAGGAAGTCCGCGGCCCCGCCCTGCACCTGACCGTTGTCCAGCACGATTTCCCGGACGCCGAATTCGCGCACGATGTGCAGGTCGTGGGTCGCCACCACAACGGTTACACCCACATCCCCGAAGCGCCGGAACAATCGCATGACTTCCAACGCCAGGTCGGGATCGAGGTTACCGGTCGGCTCGTCCGCGATGAGAATGGGCGGTTTGCTGATGATGGCGCGGGCGATACCGACCCGCTGTTGCTCCCCGACCGACAGCTCGAAAGGCAACATGCGCTCCTTGCCGAGCAAGCCGACCTGGTCGAGCGCGGCGCGCACCCGCTTGTCGATTTCCTTGAGCCCGGTTGCGGCCACGACGAGCGGCAATGCTACGTTGTCGTACACGGGACGATCGCCGAGCAGCTTATGATCCTGGAATACCACACCGATCCCGCGGCGGAATGCCGGGATGTGTCGCGATCTCAACGTGTTGGTGTTCTTGCCGTTGACCAACACGGTGCCGCGCGAGGGGCGCTCCAGCAAGGCGATGTGCTTGAGCACCGTGCTCTTGCCGGCACCGGACCGACCGGTGAGAAACACCATCTCCCCCGTGTCGATGTTGAAGGACACGTTGGAGAGTGCCTCGCGCCCGTTCGGATAGCGCTTGCTCACCCGGTCGAAGGTTATCATCGCGGCATTATCCGCCTGTCGCCTCGGCGATGGGCTCTCCGGTCGCGCCGCGCGGCCCCTGAACGAGGGCCGTGGCAAATGCCTGGGCATCGAATTCGCCGAAGTCTTCGGGCTGCTCACCGATCCCGATGAAGCGGATGGGGAGTCCGAGTTTGCGCGCGATGGCAATCACGATGCCGCCCTTGGCCGTGCCATCGAGCTTGGTCAGCACCAGACCTGTGACCCCGACGGCCTCGTGGAATTGCACGGCCTGGTTGAGCGCGTTCTGTCCCTGGTTGGCATCGAGGACGAGCAGTACCTCGTGCGGCGCCGTTGGGTCAACGCGCTGGATGACTCGCTTCACTTTCTTCAGCTCTTCCATCAGGTGCGACTGACTGTGTAGGCGACCAGCCGTGTCAGCGAGCAGGACGTCGGTTCCGCGCGAGCGTGCCGATTGCAGGGCGTCGAATATCACCGCGCCGGGATCGGCGCCAGCCTGTTGCGCGGCGAAGGTCGCCCCCGACCGCTCGGCCCAGATGTTGAGCTGTTCCATTGCAGCGGCCCGGAAGGTGTCGCCCGCGGCGAGCATCACCTCGCGATTTTCCTCTGTGAGACGACGTGCGAGCTTCCCGATGGTGGTTGTCTTGCCCGAGCCGTTCACGCCTATGACGAGAATCACGTAGGGCTTCTGACGGCCATCGATGACCAGCGGGCGTGCGCACGGCGCGAGAATTTCCACGATCGCGGTTTGTAGCGCGATCACCAGCGCCTCAACGTCGGCGAGCTCGTTGCGTGCGACGCGCTTCTGCAGGCCCGCCAGGATGTGCTCGGTTGCCTCCACGCCGACATCCGCGCTGAGAAGGCGCGTCTCGAGCTCCTCGAGGGCCTGAGCGTCGATCTTGCGTCCGCGGAAGAGGTCCGCCAGGTCGTAGGTCAGCCAGGAGTTGCCACGATTGAGCCGGGCGCGCAGGCGCGTGAAGAAACCCTGGCGCTTTTCGGCCTTGGGTTCCTCGGGCTTCTTTTCAGGTTCTTTGGAGGCGCGTTTGAAGAACATAGGGTTTCCGTGGCGGGTATTGTACGGCGTGCGGCCCAGGCGCCAAGCAAGGTCCGCGCCGCCGCCGAAAGGCTATCGGGTACGCTTGGATGGGTGACGGGGCCGTTTCGGGCCGTCGAGCGAGACGCAACTCATTGGATCATCCTGGAAAAACACGACGCCGTGCCACCTCCGCCGCCGATCCCCGGCCGCCGGGGCAGGCACGCGTGCTCCGAATCATCGGGGGGCAGTGGCGCGGCAGAAAACTTCGGTTTCCGCCCTCCCCTGAGATCCGACCGACGCCGGATCGTGTGCGGGAAACGTTATTCAACTGGCTCGCGCCTCGGCTGGTGGGGGCTCGCTGTCTCGACCTGTTTGCGGGTAGCGGAGCACTGGGTTTGGAGTCGCTGTCGCGCGGGGCTGGGCACGTTACTTTTGTTGAGCGTGACGGCACTGCCGTGAAGGAGCTGGTCGCGCGACTTTCCGAGTGGGGGGCGACGGGGGCCCGGGTGGAGCATGGGGATGCGTTGCGGTTTCTCAACGGAGGGTTCGGTGGGGGTGGCTCCGGACGGGGCGGCGGGTCTAGCGCGGGTGCCGGAGCTCACGGGGGTGCCGGTGCGCACCCGAGTGCCGGTTCTGGCGCGAGTGCCGCTTTTGACATCGTGTTCCTCGACCCGCCGTTCGGCTCCGGCTTGCTGACTACTGTGGCCGGATTGCTCGAGCAGGGGCACTGGCTGGCTTCAGGGGCGCTCATCTATGTCGAATGCGCAGCGCGCAACGGGCTGCCGGAGCTGCCGCCAAACTGGATGGCCTCCCGGGCCAAGCAGGCCGGCGAGGTCGGGTATCATCTGTTGACGCGAGCTTAGAGGGGACGGGTCCGAATGAACCGCAGTGCACTGTATCCAGGCACTTTCGATCCAATCACGAATGGCCATCACGACCTGGTGCGGCGCGCGGCCAGCCTGTTCGATCACGTCATCGTGGCGATTGCCGCCAACCCCAACAAGGCGCCCATGTTTCCGCTGGAGGCGCGGGTCGACCTGGCACGCCGCGTGCTGCACGAATTGCCGAATGTCGAGGTCTTGGGTTACTCGGGCCTCACCGTCGACTTTGCACGGCAGCATAAAGTCGGCGTCGTCGTCCGTGGGTTGCGCGCGGTATCGGACTTCGAGTTCGAGTTCCAGCTTGCCAACATGAGCCGCCACCTGGCACGGGAGATCGAGACGGTATTCCTCACGCCGCAGGAGCAATTCACGTTCATATCGTCGACCCTGGTGCGCGAGATCGCCATCCTGGGCGGTGATGTGCACGAGTTCGTGGATCCTATCGTGGAAGCCGAGCTGAAGAAGCATCGGCGTAAGTGAACGCTTCGGCGGGAGCCTGTCTGACTAATGATCGCCGTAGCGAGGGCGACCTGCAGCGAGCAGCCAAGTTTTATCAGACTAGGGGCGATCGTTATCCGGGCGTAGCCCGGGGGTACTATGTAAGAGGAACGATCGCCGAAAGGTGCCGCTGAGGGCGGCCGCAGTAGGCGAGCATTAGTCAGACAGGCTCCAAGGTGCGCCATTAACATCGTTCAGCAAGGAATCGAAGGAGCGTGGGTGCCGGTGTCGGCGAATGTGGCCGGCAAGGACCTCGTTATAAACGAGTTAAGGGTGAAGTACCTGGTGCTCGATAGCGGCGGCTACAGCATCGTCGACCGCAGCAATCATATCGTCGACAGCGGGGAGTACCTCGTGGACGATGCTGCGTCGCCACAGACCATGGACATCGTCGGGCGCGAGGGGCCGAATGCGGGGCGCACCATGCTGGCCATTTACCAGTTGGAGGAGGATCGCCTCACGGTCTGTTATGACCTCGACGGGAAGGAGCGGCCCAGCGACATGCAGCCGCGTGAGGATCGGTTGCTTTTGAGTATTACGTATACGCGGGCGCGGACGCGGCTTTCTTAGGCGCGGCGGGGCTTTTGTTTTGGCGCGGGGCGGGCGCGGGACGGCTGTTTCGCGACCCTTGTCTTTCGAGCAGCTCCCGAGGCGCTGACTCGTGTCGTGGCGCGCTTCTTCGGCGCAGCGCCCGGACTCGCCTTGCGGGTTTTTGCCTTGGCCACTGCGGCCCGGCGGCGCAACTTCAACACACGCGGCAGGCGAATCTGCTCGACGGGATCGGGTAGCTTGCCTGCCTTTTTCAGCTCACACGCGCGCCAGAAGTACCAGGCGGCCGCCGATCGATGCGGGCCCCAGCGCTCGCCATACAGCGCTAATACCTTGGGAGCCGGCATCTTGCGCAACCCGTTGGTGAGCTGAAATCCCAACCGCACCCCGAAGTCGTCCACCGGCAGGATGTCGGGGCGTCCGAGATGAAAAATCAACAACATCTCGACGGTCCAACGTCCGATGCCGCGAACCTCGGTGAGGCGCGTGATGATCTCGGCATCCTCCAACCCCTCCAGCGTCGCTCGGTCGGGAACGACACCCTCGGTCGTTTTGATTGCGAGATCCCGAAGTGCCGCGATCTTCGACCCCGAGAACCCCACGGCCCTCAAGGCTTGCTCGGGCGCCTCGATCACCACCTGCGGCGTTGGGAACGTGCCGCCGCCCACATTGGCAATGAAGCGACCGAGTATGTTTCTGGCGGCCGCCGCATGCAGCTGTTGATGCGCTATGGCTTGCGCCAGGGCCTCGAACGGCTGCGTCTCGCGCTCGAGTACGATTCCATACGGTCCGACCGCCTTGATCAGCCCACCCAGATTCTGGTCGATGCCGGATAAGTGATTGAGGATGTGCTCGCTCATACTCGCTTCACTTTTGACACGTCGGGCAGAAGTAGGTTGAGCGCTGCCCCTGCGTCAACTGGCGCACCGGCGTACCGCATTTGCGGCAGGGCTGCTTGGCTCGCTCGTAAACGAACAGCTTTTGCTTGAAGTAGCCGGGCACGCCGTCAGCGCCGACATAGTCGCGCAGAGTCGTGCCACCTACACGGATGGCCATAGCCAACACTGTACGCACAGCCCGCGTCAGTCGGGCTACCTCGGCCCGGGAAAGACTGCGCGCCTGGCGACGCGGCCGAACTTTCGCGCGGAACAGCGCTTCGCTCGCATAGATGTTGCCAACTCCCACTACGAGCTTGCTGTTCATCAAAAGCTGTTTGATGGTTACGCGGCGTCCGCGGGTGGTTTGCCACAGGTACTGCGCGTTGAACGCCTCGTCCAGTGGCTCAGGGGCCAGGTCGGCGAGCAGCGGATGCTCGTTCGGGTCGCCGGTGATGTAGTGAAGGCTGCCGAAGCGCCTCGGGTCGTTGAAACGCAGGGTGCTGCCGGAGTCCAGCAGCAGGTCGAAGTGGTCGTGTGTCAGGCGTGGGGTATCGGCGGGCAGCACCCGGAGGCTGCCGGACATGCCCAGATGCAACATCAACGTGCCGGATTCGAGCTCGAGCAGCAGGTACTTGGCTCGGCGCTTCGCGTGGAGGACGCGCTGGCCGGCTACCAGGTTTGGCAGGTCGCTTTGGACGGGCCACCGCAGGCGGGGCTCGTGGACGGCCAGCGCGAGGATTTTGCGGCCCACGGCGTGGGGTTCGATACCCCGGCGCGTGGTTTCGACTTCTGGGAGCTCGGGCATGGGGGCAAAGGCTACAACGTGGCGACCTTCAGCTACAGAGGCTATCCGTGATGGGGGCGCGGGGGAGCGCCGACAAGCACCTACGCGCGGCGCCTCAGCCGCGGGTCGTCCGCGCCCCGAAGGGGTGACCCGAGACTCCGCGCCTGGGCCGGCGGTCGGTGCACGGCGCGCATCGTGCGCGAGCCCCAAAAGCAAAAAGCCCCGGGATCACCGGGGCCTTTTGCCAAATCGAGCGACGGCCGGCGGCGCCATGGGGCGCGGGCCCGCGGCTTTACTTGATCTTCGTCTCTTTGTAGATGACGTGCTTGCGCTCCACCGGGTCGAACTTGCGCACTTCCAGCTTATCCGGGTGCAGGCGCTTGTTCTTGGTGGTGACGTAGAAATGGCCGGTTCCGGCCGACGACAGCAACTTGATCTTTTCGCGCATGGCCTTTCCTCTCTCCTGCTCGCAGCGGCTTAAATCTTCACGCCCTGCGTGCGCAGCTCGGCAACGACCTGGTCGATGCCCTTCTTTTCAATCGTACGCAGCCCGTTCGCGGAAATGCGCAGGGACACCCAACGCTTCTCGGTCTCTACCCAGAAACGCTGCGTGCGCAAGTTCGGCAGAAAGCGGCGGCGCTTCTTGTTGTTGGCGTGCGAGACGCGGTTACCGACGCCAGGCTTCTTGCCGGTGATTTCGCAAACGCGGGACATACGAACAACCTTGAGATTCAGTGACTTAGGAGCAAGGGGAGGTGACTCCCTTGCCGGAGCCGAGCTTTATACCAGCGCGGGGCTTTTTCCTCAAGGCCGGGTGGGGGGTTTCGGGAGGTGCGGCGGGGCGCTAGCGGCGTGCCAGCCCGGCCGCCGCGGTATCCCCCGCCGCACGAGTAACGCGTCAGCAGCTCTGCTGCAGTTGCTGTCAAAGCAAGCCGTGCTCGGCGAAGGAGTAGCAGTTACCGTCTCCGACGATGAGGTGATCCAGGACGCGTACGTCCATGAGGGCTAGCGCGTCGCGGATGCGCTTGGTGATGTACTCGTCCGCGTGGCTCGGCTCCATGACGCCGGAGGGGTGGTTATGCGCGAGTATCAGTGCTGAGGCGTTGTGGACTAGCGTTTGGCGCAACACCTCCTTCGTGTGAACTTGCGCGCTGTCGGTGGTGCCCCGGAACAGCTCTTCGAAAGCGATCAGGCGATGGTGGCTGTCGAGGTAGAGCACACAAAAGACTTCGTAGGGACGGTCTCTGAGCTGCGCCATGAGGAAACGTCTTGTGGTGTCCGGAGCCGTCAAGGGGGAGCCCAACTTCAGTGACTCTCGGAGGTGGCGCCGTGCGAGCTCCAACGCTGCCTGGAGGGCAGCGTAACGCGCCAGGCCAACGCCAGCTTTATCGGACCACCGTTTCCACTCGGCCGTCAGCAGCTCGCGTAGCGATCCGAACGCCACGATGTGCGCTTGAGCGAGCTCTATGGCATTACGGCCACGCGTTCCGCACCTCAATAACACCGCGAGCAGCTCCGCGTCGGACAAAGCACTTGCGCCTTTGTCGAGGAGCTTCTCGCGCGGCCGTTCGCCTCTGGGCCATTCACGAATCGGTAGTGTTCTGGCAACGATTTCCGCTTTCGTAACGATTTGCTGTGTTTCCATACTCGTGCTCTTTTGGGATCGGACACCTCAACGGGTCTTCGACTAGTTTGACGGCGCGAGCTGAACGGGGACAGAGGGAATAACGGGGGCGAATCACCCGATATGCGGAACCGCGCCCCAGCCCGGGTGTTCGTCTGACATCGGCAGAGCGGGCGAACCGGAGCTATACCATGGCCAAAATGAAAGCTGTTTGTATCCACTCGTTCGGGGGTCCGGAAGTTCTCAAGCTAGAGAGCGTCGACGTTCCGCAGCCCGAAGAGGACGAGGTGCTGATCAAGGTTCACGCGGCCAGCGTGAACCCGGTCGATTACAAAATCCGCGCAGGGCAGTATCCCCCGGTGAAAGAGCAACAGCTGCCGAAAGTCCTGGGCCGCGATGTGTCCGGCACGATCGAGCGGTGCGGCCGGGCCGTGCGTGATCTCAAGGAAGGGGACGCTGTATACGCAATGCTCGACAGTGGCTCGGGGGGTTATGCCGAATACGTCGCCATCAAGGCGAACTTGTGCTCACCAAAGCCCAAGAGTCTCGACTACTCGGAGGCTGCGGCGATTCCGTTAGCAGGGCTGACGGCATGGCAGGGCCTGTTTGACGAGGGCAATCTTCACGCGGGTCAACGGGTGTTGATTCATGGCGGCGCCGGAGGCGTAGGACACCTTGCTATTCAATTTGCAAAAGCCAAGGGCGCCACCGTGTGCACGACTGTGTCGTCACATGACGTGGAGTTCGTACGCTCACTCGGGGCCGACGAGGTCATCGACTATAAGAAAGAGCGCTTTGAAGACAAGGTGCACGACGTCGACCTCGTGTTCGATCTCGTCGCGGGAGATACGCAAGAGCGCTCGTGGGCGGTCCTCAAGGACGGCGGCACCATGATATCCACTCTCGCCAAACCCTCGGAGGCTAAGGCACGCGAGCATCACGCCCGCGCAACAAACTATGTCGCGCATCCTGATGGGACCGAGCTGGCCGAAATCCGCGGCCTGATCGACTCGGGACAGGTGAAGCCGTGTGTACTGGCAACTTACCCGTTGGACCACGCCGCCGAAGCCCAACAGAGGTTGGAGCGCGAGCATCCTCACGGCAAGGTGGTGCTGCAAGTCGCCTACTAGCACCCCTCCGGCTCGCCGTGGAGGATAATGGCGGCTCCAGGGTGCTAACCCCAAAGGGGTGCCGACATGGAACTCGCCGCCACGACAGATCCGAAGCTACTGGGTGTACTGGCAGAGCTGAGGTGCCGGGAGCCGATCTTTCATCGGCCGGAGCTCGGTACCACCCGGACCGATTTCGAGGGCATGACCACCGCGGATTTCTGGGAAGTCGGGGCTTCCGGACGGCGTTACAGCCGCAGCTCGGTGTTGGATACGCTCGAGGAGCGGCTGGCCCATGGGTCTGCCGGGCACCACAATCCCGTGGAGGAGTT
>Ga0268266_10002558_pt1 | contig 19304 bp, 18 predicted proteins | sample KBSS13metaG_FD_190356 | JGI IMG/M metagenome (GOLD analysis project Ga0268266, IMG submission 190356) | Switchgrass rhizosphere microbial communities from Kellogg Biological Station, Michigan, USA - KBS S1-3 metaG (SPAdes) (version 2) | ecosystem: Host-associated > Plants > Roots > Rhizosphere...
CCCGGCCACCGAACCGGCCTCCACCCCCGAGTCCAGCCGCACCCCCGGCCCGGCCGGCGGCCGCCACACCTCCACCGTCCCCGGCGCCGGCAGGAAACCCCGGCCGGGGTCCTCGCCGTTGATGCGGAACTCGATGGAGTGGCCGCGCACCGGCGGATCGGTGTAGCCCAGCGGCTCCCCGGCGGCGATCCGCAGCATCTCGCGGACCAGGTCGATCCCCGTGACCTCCTCGGTCACCGGGTGCTCGACCTGCAGGCGGGTGTTGACCTCCAGGAACGACAAGGTGCCGTCCTGCCCGATCAGGAACTCGCAGGTGCCCGCGCTGACGTAGCCGGCCCCGCGCAGGATCGCCTTGGACGCCTCCACCAGCGCGGCGGACTGGCCCGGCGTCAGGAACGGCGCGGGCGCCTCCTCCACCAGCTTCTGGTGGCGGCGCTGCAGCGAGCAGTCACGGGTGGAGACCACCACCACGTTGCCGTGCGCGTCGGCCAGGCACTGGGTCTCCACGTGCCGGGGGCGGTCCAGGTAGCGCTCGACGAAGCACGCGCCGCTGCCGAACGCCGCGGTGGCCTCACGGACGGCCGCCTCGTACAGCTCGGGGATCTCCTCCAGGGTGCGGGCGACCTTCAGGCCGCGCCCGCCGCCGCCCAGCGCGGCCTTGATCGCCACCGGCAGGCCGTGCTCGAGGGCGAAGTCCACCGCCTCCTGCGGGCCCTGCACCGGCCCCGGCGTGCCGGCGGCCATCGGCGCGCCCGCGGCGCGGGCGATACGGCGGGCGGCGACCTTGTCACCCAGCGCCCGGATCGCCGCGGCCGGCGGGCCCACCCACGTCAGTCCGGCGGCGGCCACCGCCTCGGCGAAGTCGGCGTTCTCCGAGAGGAACCCGTAGCCCGGGTGCAGGGCGTCCGCCCCGCAGCGGGCGGCCACGTCCAGGAGCTTGGACGCCGACAGGTAGGTCTCCCCCGCCGTCGCACCCCCCAGGGCGTACGCCTCGTCGGCGGCCCGCACGTGCGGCGCGTCCCGGTCCGGGTCCGCGTACACCGCCACACTCAGGATCCCGGCGTCCCGGCAGGCGCGGATGATCCGCACCGCGATCTCGCCGCGGTTGGCGACAAGCAGCTTGCGCATGGCCGGCCCCGTTTCCTGCCACGCCGCGCTCACCCCCAACCGCCTCCTGACCGGGCCCAGGACTGCGGGCTGGCGATCTGCACCCGCCGCCAGCCCGCCGGAACGGCCGGCCGGCCCACGCCCGGCCCCGGGCCGTCGGCAGCGGGCCCGCGGGCGGCGATCAGCTCAAGTACCGCGACCAGGGCGGCCGCTTCCTCCTCGGTCACCCGGCCGCCCACCACCTGCACGGTGGCGACAGCCTCGGCCTCACTCATCTGCTCCTCCTCGCAAGGACGGCGTCAGGTTGCTGACAACGCGCCAGCCTTCCGGGAGGAGATAAATTCTCTATCAAGCGGATTTTTGGGGCCCGTACGGCTACCGGGATTCCCTCGCAGGTACAGGACAAGCCCGGCACCCGGCACCCCCACCCTCGCCTCGGGTGAGGCGTTCACCTCCCCGGGGCCGGGGCTCACCTTGCGGAAGGCGGCAACCCGCCAGGTGGCGCTGGGGGTACCCCCAGGCGACGCTCTGGGGGCGGAACCGCGCGACCGGCCCACCACCGGCCGGTGATCGCTTGGCGACAGCAACCGCCCCCCCTTTTCGGGGCGTGACGGCCCGCGGCCGTCGTCGTGGCCGGCCGCGCAGTTCCCCGCGCCCCTTGCGGGGGCGTGTCTGCCCCGCAGGGCAGAGCCCCGGGTGCAACCCGGTGGTGGGGTGCGCGCGCACGCGGTTCCGCCCCCAGGGCTTCGCCTGGGGGTACCCCCAGCGCCACCTGGCGGGGCGGGCTCAGCCGGGGATGGCCTGGCCGCGGCGGAGGAGGGTGACCAGCATGCCCACCGCGCGGGCGTACGGCTCGTTGTCGGCGTGCAGGGCCGCACTGCGCACGCAGACGTCGGCCAGTTTGATGGCGTGCTCGTCCTCGGTGTCCATCGCGGACTCCACGGACGCGATCACCGTCGGCACGCTCGTATCCGGGCCGGCGCCCGGGCCGGCGCCGGCGGCCGGGCGCAGGTGGGAGCCGAACCAGCGCAGCACCTCCCCCGAGGCGCGCATGCCGTAGCGGTAGGCGTCGGGGTGGAGGTCGGCCGGCAGGTGGGGCATGACCAGGTCCACGGCCATGGGGATCGTCACCATGTGCACCAGCGGGACGGCGGGCCGGGGCGAGCCGTCGGCCAGCAGGCCCGCCGCGGCGCCCGCGGCCGTCACCAGCGCCTGGCGGGCCTCGTGCGGGAGCGGGTCGGTCAGGGCCGGCAGCTGCGCGGGCAGGGTCCGGCCGGGCGGGGTGTTGTAGCTGGCGGCCCAGAAGGCCAGGCCCTGGGCGAGTTCGCCGAGCTGGGCGGGGCCGGGGTCAGTGACGATCCCCAGGCCCCGCACGGCGTGCGCGGTCCTGATCAGGCCGTGCCCGAGCGCGCCGGTCAGGCCCGGCAGCAGGCGGGGCCACCATTCCAGCAGGACCTCACGCCAGGGGCGTAAGGCCAGTTCCCGGTCGAACAGCCGTCCCCAGTCCGCGACCCGCCGGTAGTCGCCCAGCGCCGCTTTCTGCTCGCCCGGGTCGGCGGGGTCGATGGGGTGCAGCTCGGCGGGCTGGTCGCTGTACTGGCGTTTGGTGCGGTTGCGTTCGATCCAGCCGGGGATCTCGTCGTAGTAGCCCAGGGCGGCGATCGCCTCGGCGGCCATGGGTGCGTGGAAGGCGAACCCGGGGCCCCACTGGGGTCCGTGGCCGGCCAGCCGCTCCAGTGCGTCGTTGAGGGCGTCGGCGTAGCGCCGCTCGTCCGGCGCGGGCGGTTGCGGACGGGCGTCAGCTGCCATGGGTCGTCTCCCGGTGGGGCGTTGGCCGGTGCCTGCTTGTTGTTCACCCGGTGAACGGCTGGGGCCTCAGTTCGCCGATCTGGCTCACCAGTCCCCATTCGTCGAAGGAGTTCCAGTCTTCCACCGCCCTGCCGTCCGCGACGCGCCAGATCTGGACACCTGAGACCGTCACGGTGCGTCCGGTGGGGGGGATGCCGCGGTATTCGGCGCTGTGCCGGCCGGTGGCGGTGTAGCGGGTGGCGACCAGGTCCCCTTCGGCGATCTGCAGGTGGACGGTGACGGTCAGGTCGTCGAAGGCGGAGCGGATGCCCTGGACGCTGCGCTGGGGTCCTTGGGGACCGACCGTGCGGCCGCGCAGGACGAAGTCGGGGGCGAAGATCTCCGGGGCGGCGGCGAGGTTGCCCAGGTTCCAGCCTTCGTGGAACCAGCGCCGGGCCAGGGCCTTGTTGTATTCGGGCCCCGCGGCGGGACCGGGTTCGGCACCGGGCGCCGGCCCGGGTGCGGGTGCGGGGTGGGAGCCGGCGGCGAGACCGCCTGCGGGGGCGGTCACCGGCCGGCCGTCCTGTCGCGGGCGGCGGGCGGGGCGGGGGGACGCATCGGCTCCAGGCCGATGACGTGGTGCCGGGCGGCGACCGCGGCGAACTTGTCCGGGCTGGGCGGGCCGGCCGCGATCACGGCGCTGAGCTCCTCGAAGAACTGCTCGTGGCCGCCGGGGGAGGCGATGACCAGCAGCCGGCTCGGCACGTCCAGGACGTTGCGGAACTTGTGCGCGGTGCCGCGCGGGGAGTAGGCCAGGGTGCCCGGCCGGCCGGGCAGTTTCGTGTCGCCCAGTTGCATCTCGTACTCGCCCTCGATGACGAACAGGGCCTCGTCGTGGTCGTCGTGCAGGTGCAGCGGCGGACCGCCGTCGGGTGAGGTGGTCACCTCGAAGAAGGAGAACGCCCCCGCGGTGTCCTCGCCGCGCAGCAGGAAACGCCCGTGCTCGCCCATCCAGTGGACCGGTGAGACGTCGTCACGTATGACGATCTTGCCGGGTACGTCGGTCATCGGGTGGCCTCCGGTCGGTGACGGCACAGCACGACGGGAACAGAAGCGGGGGCGGGGCAGCCCGGGGCGGGGGCGGGCATGGTCAGACCACCTTCTGGCGGCGGATGCCCTGCCGGAAGCTGGCGCGCAGCAGTCCGCCGGTCAGTTCCTTGACGGTGCCCGGGCCGCGGGTGATCCCCCAGGCCATGAACTTGGCCAGGTCCAGCACCGAGGGGTTGACCCACTGGTTGTCGGGGTCCTTGTAGCCCAGGGCGGTCGGGGGCAGCTGGGAGCGGCGCAGCATGGTGTGGAGGGTGTCGGCGGCGGCCTGCGGGGTCATGTCCCCGGCCTCGCACTTCAGGCAGACCTCGACCATGCGGTCCCAGATGGTTTTCATCTCGGGCTCGTCGGGCCACCAGAAGCCGGGGTGGGGGTTGTTCTCCAGGTCCTTGAAGACCTGGTCGTCGCCGGTGAGCTGGTAGCCGAGTTCGGCGCGGGACAGGCGCATCGCACCGTAGTTGGAGCTGAATCCCCAGATCCGGAAGACCGCGTCCCACAGCGGGAAGTGGGAGAAGGAGATGAGGGAGGAGTTGACGAGGTCGTCGTTGTAGTCGAGCAGTCCCTGTTCGAGGCGTTCGATGTATTCGAAGCGTTCCTCGGAGAAGTCGTTGTCGTCCAGGGCTTCCAGCAGGCGCCAGGCCAGGGCGTCGATGACCTCGACGGTGTTGGACATGCCGCGTGACCACAGGGGGTCGACGAAGCCGGCGGCGTGGGACATCAGGCACCAGCGCGGGCCGACGGAGCGGTTGGAGGAGTAGTTCAGGCGTCCGGTGGAGACCCATTCGCGGATGGACTTGGCGCCCTGGAACTGGCGGGCGACCGCGGGGAAGCGGGCGACGTGCTCGCGGAAGTCCTCTTCGGGGGACTTGCCGGCGGGTTTGGGGTAGAGGCGCTGGTCGAAGGTCAGGCCGACGCTGACCACGTCGTTGGTGGACTGCTTGTGGTTGTTGAAGGGGATGACCCAGAACCAGCCGCGTTCGAAGGTGTGGTGCATGGTGCCCTCGTGCCAGGGCACCGGGGGCTTGTACTTGGCGGGGGTGTCGACGACGTCGTCGTAGGGGGTGACGCCCACCATGTGGGTGAACAGGGAGCGGGAGTGGTGGCGCAGGCGGCTGGGTTCCTCGCGCAGGGAGAACTTGTCGGCGAGCACGGAGCGGAATCCGCTGGCGTCCACGAGGTAGCGGCCGCGTAGTTGTTCGCCGTTCTGGCCGGTGACGGTCACGCCGTCGTCGTCGAAGTCGACGTCGGCGACCCGCCAGTTCTGCCGGGCCTGGCAGCCGTAGGCCAGGGCGACGCGGAAGAGGTAGGCGTCGGTGTCCTGGCGGAAGAGGTGGCTGGCGCGGTAGAGGGTTTTGGGGGTGGCGGCCTGGACGGATTCGCGGGGGTCGGGTTCTTCGCCGTCGCGGTGGAGCTGGAACCCGAAGTGGCGTTTGACGCCCATGGTGGTGCCGATGCTGCGGGTGATGGTCTTGATGTCCTGCAGGTGTGCGATCTCGGGCACGTTGTAGCGCTGGGCGAGGATGTGCAGGCGGACCAGCAGGTGCGGGATGGTCGACTCGCCGACGGCGAAGCGGGGGTGCTGGGTTCCGTCGACCAGGACGACCTTGGCGCCGTTGCGGGCCAGGATCGAGCCGAGGATGCCGCCGGCCAGCCCGGAGCCGATGATGATCACATCATGGTCGGTCATGTGGGGTTCCTTGTCTCGCGGATACGAAAGCGGGGGCTGGAATAAAAGGGGTGGCCGGGGTCAGAGCATGGCCGTGCCGCCGTCGGCGATCAGGTAGGTGCCCGTCAGGTAGGAGGCGGCGTCCGAGGCCAGGAACGCGATGGCTTCGGCGACGTCCTCGGCCAGGCCGTTGCGGCCCACCGCGGAGCGCTGGGCGACCATCGTCTTGAACTCTTCGGGCAGGACCTTGTTGGCGGGGGTGAGGATGAAGTTGGGTGCCACGGCGTTGATGCGCACGCCGTGCCGGCCTGCTTCCCGGGCCAGGGCGCGGATGCCGGCGTCGGCGGCGGCGTGGGCCATGCTGATGGGCACCATGCCGGCGGCCGGCACGCGGGACAGGGAGGATCCGACGACCACGACGGACCCGGTGCCGCGCTCGTACATGCCGGGCAGGACGGCCTGCAGGGGGAAGGCCAGGGACCGCAGCCGGCGCAGGACGGTGCGTTCGGTGGTCTCCCAGGTGACCTGTTCGAAGGGCACGACCGGTACGTCGTGGACGTACAGGCCGGACGCGCTGGCGACCAGGATGTCGATCGGGCCGAGGGCGGCGGTGACGTCGGCGACGGCGGCGGCGGTGGCCTGCGGGTCGGTGACGTCGGCGGGTGCGGTGACGGCGTGGGCGCCGCTGTCGGTCAGGGCGCGCACGAGGGCTTCGGCTTTGCCGCGGTCGCTGTGGTAGTTGACGGCGACTTTGGCGCCGGCCGCGGCCAGCCGGCGGGCGGCCGCGGCGCCGATGCCGTCACTGCCGCCGGTGACCAGGGCGACCTTGCCGGTGAACGCGCCGGGCTGCCCGGCGGGTGGGACGGTGGTGTCCTGCGCTGTTGCCATGGCAGGTCCTCTCGGGTGGTGAGCGGGCAGAACGGAAGTAGACAAAAAGGACGCAGGTGGGCGGGTCCGGCCCGAACGGAGCAGGCCGGGGCCCGCACAGGGGGGTCGGGCCGGGGCCGTACGGGGACGGGCCCGGCCGGGCTGGCAGGCGTGGGGGGGTTCAGATGAGTGCGGCGCCCACGACGGTGCTGACGAACCCGCCGAGGGCGAACAGGGTCCGGACCCGGTTCGCCGACGCCCAGCGGGCGCGCAGCGCGGTCCACCCGCTGGGCAGCGCCTGCGGGTCCCAGGCGACGACGTGCTTGTTCATGCGGACGTTGAACAGTTCGGAGACGACGGCCACCCCGACGGTCCCGGCGCCGCCGAGGGCGAACGCGGTCTTGGCGGGCACACCGTCGGCCAGGACCACCAGGGCCGCGCAGATGCCCAGGGAAACCTTGTTGATGCGGGGCATCAGCGGGTCGAACCGCTTGTCCAGGCCGGTGTGGACCTCCACCCAGCGCTCGCCGGGCAGGGACAGCAAGGTGGGGACGATCGCGGAGTGGACGGTGAACAGCGTCCCGGCCAGGGTCCCGGTCAGCACCACCATGCAGCAGGCGAGGAGTTCGACGGTCACCTTCAGACCTCCTCGGGGCGGAGGTTGACGCCCATCATCAGGTCGTAGCTGCCCTTGAGGCCGACCGACCCGAAGAAGGCCCGCATGAACACCCCGCGCAGGGCCGAGCGGGGCCGGTCACGCCAGCGGCCCATCCGGCCGATGTTGAAGGACGTGCGGACCATGGCCATCGCACGGTCCCGGCGGACCTGCTCGTAGCGGTCCAGGGCGGCCGGCACGGTCGGCATGACGGTCAGCAGCCGGGACAGGCACACCGCGTCCTCGATGGCCTGGCCCGCGCCCTGGCTGAGGTTGAGGGTCATCGGGTGCGCGGCGTCCCCCAGCAGCACCGCCCGGCCGTGGCTCCAGCGCCCCGAACGCTCCGGCGGCCGGTCGACGATGTCGATGGAGAGCACCGCGTCCTCACCGGTGCCGGCGATGATCCGCGGCACCGGGTCGGGCCAGTGCCGGTAGGCGTGGGCGAGCAGGTCCCGCTTGTCGTGCCGGACGGTGTCGAACGCGCCGCTGACGTGGTCGCAGGTGATCGCGTCCCAGTACACCTCCCGCTCGTTCAGGCGGCAGTACAGGAACCGCAGGCCCCCTCGGCCCCACAGGTTGTAGAAGGTGCCGGAGCGCACCACGTCCTCGCCGGGCAGGTCGGTGATGGCCTGCCAGGCGGTGTACCCGGCGTAGCGGGGCGGCAGGTCGTGGCCGCGGCGCAGGGTGGCGCGGACGGTCGAGCGCAGCCCGTCGGCGCCGACGAGGAGGTCGCCGGTGACGGTACGGCCGCCGGACAGGTGGACGGTGACACTGTCCTGGTGCTGCTCGTAGCCGGTGACGGCGGCGTCCAGGAGGACGCTGTCGCCGGCCTCGGCCATCAGGACGGTGTTGAGGTCGGAGCGGCGCAGGGCCAGCGCGGGGGCGCCGATGCGTTCGGCGGCCTCGCCCACCGGCCAGGCCGCCAGCCTGCGGCCGTGGTCGTCGAGGAACTCGTGCAGGTCGATCGGCTGGCCGGCGGCGGCCACGGCCTCGTCGAGTTTCAGTTCGCGCAGGGCCAGGACCGCGTTGTGCCACAGCATGAATCCGCCGCCGGTCAGCAGCCGGCCGGGCTCGGTACGGCGTTCGAGGACGACGGTCTCGACACCGGCGCGGCGCAGCGCGACGGCCGTGGTCAGCCCTCCGATGCCGGCCCCGGCGATGATCACCTTCTTGAGCTCGGCCATGGGTGTCCGCCCCCTCCTTCGGCGTCTTCCAGCAATGTGCGGTCTTCCGGCCTTCCGGTCTCCCGGTCTCCCGGTCTCGCAGCCTTGCGGTGTTGCGGTCCGGTCTCGCGGCCTTGCGGTCTCGCGGTCTTCCGGTCTCGCGGTCTCGCGGTCTTCCGGTCTCGCGGCCTTGCGGCCTTGCGGTCCGGTCTTCGGGTCTTGCGGTGTTGCGGTGTTCCGGTCTTCCTGCGGTGTGCCGCGGGGTGCCGTGGGGTCAGCTGTCGACGCGGGCGCGGACGTGGAAGATGCGGCGTTCTTCGAAGACGTCGGCGACGAAGGGCAGCATCGGTGCGGCCATCTCCAGGTGCTTGGGGTCGTTCTCCCAGGCCAGGAAGAGGTCTTCGCTCTCCCACTCCGCGTACAGCAGGTACAGCGCGGGGTCCTCCACGTCGCGCAGGAGTTCGTCGCGGACGTGGCCGGGGGTGCCCTGGACGGACTTGCTGACCTTGAGGAACGCCTCCTCGAACGCTTGGCGGTCGGCTTCCTTGGGACGTGAGCGGACCATGATCCGGAAAGTCATGCGACGGCTCCTTGGCTGGCGGTGACGGTGACGAGGACCTCAAGGACGGTTTTGCTCGCTGATTCGCGCAGCGGGTCCAGCTGCGCGGACAGCGCCCGGCGGTCGGGACTGGACTCGAAGTCCGCCAGGGCCTGGCGGTCGGCCCAGTCGCCGGTGATGACATAGGTGCGCGGGTGGCCTTCGCGGGCGGCGAAGGACTGGCCGCGGTGGCCGGGACGGGTGGCGATCCGCGGGGCGTGGGACTCCCACACCCGGCGGAACTCCTCCTCGCGGCCCTCACGGACCTGCATGGTCAGAACACTGCGGATCACACCGGGCTCCCTCCCCTCCGGCCGGCCGGTCAGATCCCGCCGTCGACGGACAGCGCGGCACCGGTGACGTAACGGGCGGCGTCGCTGACCAGGAAGAGGACCGCGTCGGCGATGTCGCCGGGGTCGCCCAGGCGCTTGAGGGAGGTCATCTGCACATACATCTGCATCCCGGCGTCACCGGCGGGGCTGGTCTGGCCGGTGCCCTGGATGATCCCGGAGTTGATCGCGTTGACCCGCACCCCGCGCGGGCCCAGCTCTTTGCACATCGCCCGGGTGAAGCCCAGGATCGCGGCCTTGGACGCCACGTAGTGCGCGGCGTTGGGCATGCCGGCGTGCGCCACCCCGGAACTGATGTTGACCACGCTGGCGCCCTCGGCCAGGGATCCCAGCGACGCACGGACCGTGCGGTACATGCCGCTGACGTTGGTGTCGATGACCCGCTGCCACTCGTCCTCGGGCAGTTCCTCCAGCGGCGCGTGGCTGATCACACCCGCGCAGTTGACCAGCGCGTGCAGCGGCCCGTAGGTACGGGTGGCGGTGGTGATCAGCTGGTCGACCTGCCGGCTGTCACGGACGTCGGCCCGCACCAGCGTGACCGCCGCACCGGTGTCGGCCACGTGCGCGGCCAGCGACCGGTAGGCGTCGTTGTCACGGGTGTAGCAGGTGGTCACGCACGCGCCCTGCTCGGCGAGTGCGAGCACGATGCCCCGGCCTATGCCGCTCGTGCCGCCGGTGACCACGACGTGCTTTCCCTTGAGTTCGAAATCCACGGCCCTGGGCTCCTTCCGTAGTACTGCCTGTTGGGGGGTGTCCGGCACGCTCGCGCCGTGCCCGCTGCCTTTGCGGCGCGCCCGCTGCCGTTGCTCGTTCACTGCCGTTGTGCGTCCGCTGGTTTTGTGCGTCGGCTGCTTCGCGGTGTGCCGCGGCGCCTACGTGCGCTCCGTGCGTTCGGTGCGCTGCGTGCCCTGCGTGCGTTCGGCGCCCTGCGTGCTGTGCGTGCTGTGCGTGTGTTCGGTGCTTGCGGTGTTCGGCGGGCGGTGTGTGCCGCCGGTGTGCTGCGCGGGCGGTGTGCTCCCAGCGTTCAGCGGGGGGATAAAGCCCGGGTTACCCGCGGGCAAGGCGTACGAGAGGCGGGGGCGCAGGCGGGCCCGCAGGCGTTGTTCGGCCGGGTGCTCGTACCAGCGGTAGAGCGCCACCGACATGGCGGTGGCCACCGTCAGGGCCAGCAGGGCCCAGCCGGCGTGGCCGGCGGCGGGGCCGACGGGGTCGGTGAAGAAACTGACCACGGACCGGTCGGGGAAGACCTTCTTCGCCACCGACAGCACGATCGTGAAGTGGAAGAGGTAGAACGCGTAGGAGTAGCGGCCGAGTCTGACCTGGAGCGCGGAGCGCAGCCGGGAGCGGCGGCCGTCGATGTCGCGGACCGCGACGGTGAAGACCAGCAGTGCGAAGAACGGTGCGCAGACCTGGTTGACCGCGTCGTAGGGGACTTGGGAGCGCCACACCGCGTCGCGGAACGCCCACAGGAACGCCAGGGCGGCGGCCAGTGCCAGGAATGCGCCGCGGACGGAGACCGGCAGGCGTACCCCGCGTTTGACGGCGATCGCGCAGACGATGCCGAGGACGAACTCGTTCAGGCGGGCCAGGGGTGCGTAGGTGCCCAGCAGGAGCCATCCGGAGCTGTTCAGGTCGTCCGGGCTGATGTCGCGTTTGGGCGGGTAGGCGATCCACGTCCCGGCCCGGATCAGCCAGCCGGCGGCGAGCATCGCCACCGCGATCCACGCCAGCTGCCGCAGGGTCCGCCGGGCGATCGCCTTGTGCAGGAACGGGAACAGCGCGTAGAAGAACGCCTCGCACGCCAGGCTCCAGGTCACGGGGCTGGGCCCGGTCAGGATCCAGCCCGGCACCCACGCCTGGACCAGCAGGATGCTGGCCAGGCCGACCAGCAGCAGGTGGGCGTGTGACGGGTCGTCACCCACGGGCTGCTGGGTCAGGGCGAACATCAGCGGGAAGACCACCGACAGCAGCAGCAGCGGCCAGACCCGGGCGAACCGCCGCGCGTAGAACCAGCCTGGGGTGTCGCGTTCGAAGAACGTCCAGGTCAGTACGAACCCGGACAGGATGAAGAAGAACGTGACGCCGGCCACGCCCAGGCCGAACAGGCCGCGGGTGCCGGGGATGGGCAGCAGGACGTTGACGTGGCTGAGGAAGATCCCGAAGGCGGCCCACCAGCGCAGGCCCGTCAGCGAGTCGAGCCGGGCCGCGCCTCCCGCGCTCCCCGCCTTGCCCGGGCTGCCCGCCTTCCCCGCCTTGCCCGGGCTGCCCGCCTTGCCCGTGCCGCTCTTGCTCGCGGTGTGTGCGGTGCCTGCCGCTCGGCCGGCTGTGGGTCCGCTCCGGGCCTGTCCCCCTGCCTTCGGTATCGCCATGGCCTTGGGCTCCTTCACCGTCGCCGGTTCAAACTTCCGGGCGTTGCCAGGCCAGTGTCGGCAGGAGGGATCAACTGCCAATAAAGCCGCTGCCCGTGACACCGGGTGAGGACCGGGCGCAACCAGGACGGAACCCGGCAGTACCCGGGGACAGCGGGGACGGGGCCCAAGGCGCGGCCCGGGACCGGGGCCGGGGCCGGGGCGGGGGCGGGGGCGGGGGCGGTGTCTCGCCGGGCGGAGCGGCGCAGCCGGCGGCCCGGGAGGCCGCGTCCTGGGCGGGTCCGCCGAGCGGGGCGGGGCGTGCGGCAGGGCGCGGTGCTGTTCGCGCAGCACCGCGCCCTGCCTGTTTCAGGGGCCCGGACGGGGGGCCAGGCCCCTGGCTCTGGGTGGACGGTCCCGGTGGCACGGGCGTCCCGGGTCGGGGCGGTCCGTGCCCTCCCGGGCGGGATGGTCCGTGTCTGGCGGACCGAGGGTCCGGGCCGCCCCCCGCAGGGGGCGGTGCCGGGAGGGGTGGTTCGGGGTGTCCGGGAGGGGGGACGGCCCGGGCCTTCGGGGGGTGGGCCCGGGCCGTCCCGGGGGGTGGGGGTTCAGGCCTGCCCGGGGGCGGTGCCGCCTGCACCGGCCGGGGCGGGGGCGTTGTCGCGACGGCGTCCGGGCAGCAGGAAGACCAGCAGGCCCGAGACGGCGAAGATGCTGGCTCCCCAGTACAGGGTGTCCTTCATCGAGCGGGCGAAGTCGTCGTGGCCGGTGGCCTGTGTGGCGTGGGCGACGGCGGCCTGCGCGGGGGCGGGCAGTGTGGTGGACGACAGTGTTTTGCAGCTGGCGGGGCTGCTGTTGGGGTCGTTGGCGTGGGTGCGGTCGTGGAAGCAGTCCTTGACGCCCGCTGCGACCCGGCCGGCGGTGGGGTCGGCGACGCCCGCGGCGACCAGGTCCTTGCGCAGTTGCGGCAGGGCGCGGTCCGCGGCGTGGTTGGAGTTGTCGGCCAGGAGTCCGAACAGGATCACGCCGAGCAGGGCGACACCGGCCGCGCTGCCGGCCTGGATCATGGTCGACTGCAGGCCTGAGGCGGCTCCGGTGGATTCCTCGGGTGCGCCGCGCAGGACGAAGTCGTTCAGCGGTGCCACGACGATGCCGATGCCGATGCCGGTGACCGCCAGCGGCCACACGATGTCCCAGATGCCCAGGCCCGTGGTGTGGCCGCCGATCGTGCGGGCCAGCCAGACCACGCCGACGACGCCGACCAGCGAACCCAGCTGCATCGTGGTCCGGCCCAGTTTCTGCGACATGTTGATCGACAGGCCGGAGCCGAAGATCAGTCCGATGGCCAGCGGCACCAGGGACAGGCCGGACTTGAACGGGGAGTACCCGAACCCGGACTGGAGGAAGATCATCATGATGAAGGCCAGGGCGGTCACGCCCGCGAAGAAGATCAGGGTGACCAGCAGTGCGGCACTGAACCCGGGGATCCTGAACAGGGACAGGTCGACCACCGGTGACCCGCCGCTGCGTGTCTTCGCGCGCTGGGTCACGGCGAACAGGGCGAACGCCGGGACGGACGCGGCCAGCATCACCCAGATCCACACCGGCCAGCCCGCGTCGCGGCCCTGGATCACGGGGAACACCACCAGGAACACCCCTGCCGCGCCGACCAGCGCGCCGCGCAGGTCCAGGCTGAGCCGGCGCGGGGCGCGGGAGTCCTCGATGAGTTTGAGCGCGGCGAGGAAGACGACCAGGCCGATGGGCACGTTGATGAAGAAGATCGGGCGCCAGCCCCAGCCGAACAGGTCGGCGTCGATGAGCGACCCGCCGATCAGCGGGGCGGAGACCGCGCCGAGGCCGGAGACCGCGCCGAACAGCCCGAAGGCCGCCTCCCGCTGGCCGGCCGGGAACCACACGCTGATGCACGCCAGGACCTGGGGCAGCATGACCGCCGCGCCGACTCCCTGCAGGACCCGCGCCGTGATCAGGAAGCCCGCGTTCGGGGCGATCCCGCACAGCACCGAGGCGGCGACGAAGCCCACCAGCCCGATGAGGAAGACCCGTTTGCGCCCGTGGATGTCACCGAGCCGCCCACCGGTCAGCAAGGTCACGGAGAACGCCAGCGCGTAACCGGCGACCACCCACTGGACCTGGCCGTAGCCGGCGCCGAGTTTCTCCTGGATCGAGGGGACGGCCACGTTGGCCATGGTGACGTCCATGAGCTCCATGAACGCCGCGACCAGCAGGACCACGGTCGCCAGCCAGGTCCGCCGGGAAGCCTTCTCGGGCTCACCGGCCGTCCCGCCCGGCGGGTGCTGCTGGTCGGCTGCGGATGCGTCAGTGGAAACCATCGTTATCTCCTGGGACGAATGGGCCGGGGCAACGGAGTCCGTTCCGCCCCCGGGACACTGCTGGCTGCTGCCCGGTACCGCCCGGACCGTGCTCCCGGCCGCCGGACCGGGCACCGGCCCGGGCACCGGCACCACGGCACACCGCCCACGCCGCGGCACCCGCACCCGCGGCCCGCACCGCCCTCCCCCACCCCGCCGGACCCGCCAGGTGGCCCGGACCCGCCGGGCGGCCCGGGTGGGCCGGGCCGGACAGACCCGCCGGAGGGGCCGTGCCGGCCGGGTGGGGCGGTCCCGCCGGACCGGCCGGGTGGGGGTGGGTGTCGGCGGGGTCGCCGAACACTTCCCGCACCGCCGCGGCCAGCGGACCGGGGGTACACCGCCGGCCCGGAAGGGGGCCGGACGGGCCGGCACCGGATACGGCAGGACCCCCCGGCTCCTGCGACCGTGGCCGTCCCGGCCGCGTGACGTCCCCGGCCGCCGCGGCCGCCGCGGCGATGTCCTCCAGGTCACGCCACAGCCAGTCGTGGACCACGGACATGATCGTCAGATCGATCGGGTCGTACGCGCCGCCGGGAGCGGTCATCTGATCATCTCCGTCGGTCACTGGAGCAGGCACCCCGCCCACGGTATCGTCAGCCTACTGAACCGTCAACGCAGTACACTATCAACGATGGCAACGATCACTGCCGGCAGGGTCAGCCGGGGCCAAGGAAATCAAACGGCGATAAAGCGGCGATACGTATTTCCGTGAAACGCCGGAAAAGCGGCGGGCCGGAGCGGGCCGGGGAAGTTACGCGCGGCAGCCCGGGCGGATATGATCCGGATGCACCCTACCAATTACGCGGGGAGGCTTTCATGAATTATCCGTACCGCAGCGCCCTGGTCACCGGCGCGTCCAGCGGACTGGGCCGTGAATTCGCCAGGGCGCTGGCCGCGCGGGGGGTCTCGGTGGTGCTGGTGGCCCGGCGGGCCGACCGGCTGGAGGAGCTGGCCGTGGAACTGGCCGGGCGGCACGGGGTGTCCGCCGAGGTGCTCGCGGCCGATCTGGGCGAGGACAAGGAGCTGCGCCGGGTCGAGGAGCGGCTGGCCGACCCGGCACGGCCGGTGGACCTTCTGGTCAGCAACGCCGGGTACGACGTGTCCGGTCTCTTCGCCGAGCACGACCCGACCGTGCCCTGCGGCGAGATCGCGGTGAACGTACTGGCGCCGGTGCGGCTGTGCCGGGCCGTACTCGGCGGGATGCTGGCGCGCGGCCGGGGCGGGGTGCTGTTCGTGTCGTCCGCGGTCAGTTCGATGCCGTTGCCGCGCTCCGCGGTCTACGGGGCGTCCAAAGCGTTTATCACGTCGTTCGCGGAGAGTTTGCACATGGAGGCCGACGGGCACGGCGTGAATATCACGTCGGTGACCGCGGGATTGATGCACACCGAGTTCCACGACAATGCCGGAATAGACACCGCGGGGATGCCGAAGAGCGCCTGGATGCCCGCCGCCCGGGTCGCCCACGCGGGCCTGGACGCCGTCGCCGCCGGAAAACCCATCGTCCTGCCCGGGCTTTTCAACAAACTCCAGGCCCCCGTCTACAAGGTCATGCCGCGGTGGCTGCTGCGCGCCATGGTCCGCCGCTTCTACCGGTGACACCCCCGCCCCACGGCCCCGCCCCGCGGGAACCCCGCAGCCCGGCACAGCCGGCGCGGCCCCGGCACCGCACGTGCCCCGCCAACCCGGCACGGCCGGCGGAATGGTGGTCCGGCGCTGTCCCGGCGGCACGGCGGGGCCCGGCAGGCGGACGGGCCTGCGGAGGAGCCGTGGCACGGCAGGGCGCAGCGCCCTCGGGCCGGGGGCCGGGCTGGGGCCGGCAGACGGGCGCGGGCCCAGCCCGGCCTGCGGTACGGGCGGTGTTCCTGGCCGCAAGGGGCCGAGGCGAAAGGGGGCCGGGAGGAGGTGGGCCTGGTGAGGCCGGTGGCACAGCACGAGCCCGGCGACGGCCGGCGGCCCGTCAAGCACCCACAGCCCGGCGGGTATCGGTGTCCCGCCCCGGCAGGACGGCGACCGGCGGCACCAGCAGATCCGGCGGGGCGCGGGGCCCCTGGCCCCGCGGCCGGCGGAACCGGCGCAGGCCTGGTGGGGCCGTGATGACCGGCAGGCCGACCGGGACTGCAGCACGGCGGCACGCAGGCGTCCGCCCACCGGCAAGGCCCCACAGCCCGGCGGGAATCGGCCCACCGGCAAGGCCCGGTGGCCCAGGCCGTGCGGCCGGCAGGGACAGGCGGACCGGCGGGAACCCCGTGCCCCGTGGCCCGCACAGCGGCAGCCGGCGGACCGGGCCGGGGCCCGCGGACCGGCACAAAGGCCCCGCGCACCCTGCGGGCAAGCACGGTCGCCGGAAGGCCGTCGGCAGGGCGCTGCGCAGACCCGGCAAAGGCCGGTGGTCGGCAGGGCCCCGGGATCCGCCCCGCAGCTGCGGGCAGACCGGCCAGACCCACAGGCCGGGGCGACCGGGGCAAGGGGCCCGGCGGGGCGCGCACGGGCGCGCGGGTCGGTGACCAGCGGGGCGGCGGGGCCGGGGACGTTCCCGGGGCTCACCGCACGGTTAAAGTAGTGTTGTTCGACGGAGGGTGGCTGATGGAATCCCGCATGGACACCGAGCCGGCCGGCGAGGTCATCCCGCCCCCCTTGGCGGACTACACCACGAGCATGGTCAGCCGGGCCGCGGCCCGTGTGCGGCGTGTCATGCACGAGGTCATGCCGGCCAGCGCGAAGGCACTGCCGCGCGACTACGCCATCCTCAGCGCCCTCACCGAAGGCGACGCGTTCTCCCAGCAGGACCTGGCCACCCGCCTGCAGATCAACCGCACCGTGATGGTCAAGCTCATCGACCGCCTGGAATCGGTCGGCTACGTGATACGGGTACGCAACACCGCCGACCGCCGCTCCTACGCACTGTCCCTGACCGAGCAGGGCCGCGCCGCCCAAAAGATCATGGGCCCCGCGATCGCCCGGGGCGAGGCCGAACTGAACGCGCCGCTGAGCACCGAACAGCGCCGCCGGCTCAACGACCTGGTCCGCCGGCTGCTGCCCGACCTCGACGGAAGCCTGCCCCACCCCCCGCTGCAGCGCACCGGATACCTGCTCATCCAGGCCGACCTGCGGCTGCGCCAACGCACCGACCACGCCCTGGCCTCACTCGGCCTGCAGGTACGGCACTTCGCCGTCCTCTCCGTCCTCGCCGACATCGAACCCTGCCCCCAGCAGCAACTGGCCCGTGTCCTGGGCATGGCCGAGACCAGCATCGTCCCGATCATCGACGACCTGCACACCGCCGGACTCGTCGCCCGCACCCGCGACCCCCGCGACCGCCGCCGCTACGCCCTGACCCTCCAGCCCCAAGGCCACCACCGGCTGGAAGCCGCCGTCGCCGCCGCCCAGTCCGTCCGCGCCGAAATCATCCAAACCCTCGGCGCCCCAGCCGAACAAGAACTCCGGGAACTGCTGCGCACCCTGGTCTCCGGCCCCGCAGCCACCCACCCCTGACCCGCCCGAACCCGACCGCACGGCCCGGACCGTACGGGCGGTGCGGTCGTAACCGTACGAACCGGAGCGGACGGTTACGGCCCGGGCCGTACGGGCGGTGCGCTCGTAACCGTACGAACCGGAGCGGACGGTTACGGCCCGGGCCGTACGGGCGGTGCGCTCGTAACCGTACGAACCGGAGCGGACGGTTTACGGCCCGGGCCGTACGGGCGGTGCGGTCCCCGGTGCCCCGCCGGCGACCGCACCGGGCCCGGGCCCGCACCCTGCGTCTCCGGGTTCCGCGGCACGGCACCACCCCCGGTGTCCGGTCTCCACAGCCTCCACCGCACCCCGCGGGCCGCTGCCGGGCCGCCGGCCCTGGCCGCCCCGGGCCCCGGCAGGGGGGTGCGGGGTCGTACCGGAAGGTGCGGGGGGTGTGATTCCGGCCCGGGCCCGGCGGGCAGGTGCCGCGGCGGGTCCGGGCCGGAGCCCGCGCCCGCCCCGACGGGGGCTCGGGGCGCGGCGGGCGTGCCGGGGAGGGCAGGGTTTTACGGCTCGGCCGGGAAGGAGGCCGGCACAGTCCACTGGTCAAGGCGCTGCGCCGTGGTCACGGTGACGTTCGGCACGGCTGTGGGGTCGGCCAGGCGCTGGCCGGTCTGCGAGTCGTAGAAGTAGACCAGCGCGGAGGCCGCCGAGGACTGGAAACGGTCGTGGCCTTGGAGGGCGAAGGTGATGTCGACGTCCAGGACCTGCTTGATCCCGCTGGTGGCCGGGTTCCAGGTGAAGTTCAGCAGCCGCAGGTGATAGGTGCCGTCCGGGTTCCGCTTCCAGTAGCCGGAGTTCGCCGCCGGCGACTCGTTGATGGGGTTGGCCTCCACCAGCCCGCCACCGGGCACAAAAGTCATCATCGTCGCCTCGGTCCGGCCGGGGAACGGCGCCCCGGGAAAATGCACCTGGGCGTACCAGGAGCCCAGGACCGGGTCGGCGGCCGACTCGTAGGCCCCGCGGGCCCCGTGGCGGGTGTGCTGCGCGGTCTTTCCCGCGCCGCTGGCGGTCGTCGTCGCCGCGGCCAGGGCCAGGGCCGCGCCCGCCCCGCCCAGCACCAGCAGGACCCGCGAGACCCGCGGCCGCCCCGGCCGGCGGCGCCTGCCGCCGGCCGCCTGCTCCTCGTACGCGTCGCATCCACTGTTTTCCATAACAGCACCTCTCGGAAGTCGGCTTGTCCGGGCCTTCAGTAGCGGGCCACCACCTCGAAGACCCCGAAGTGCTTGCGCCGCTCCGGCTGCGCGTCCTGGTACGGGTCCAGGGGCGAGGTCTTGCGGTGACCCGAGCTCTTGTCCCACGCACTGAACGCCGCCATGTCCGCCCAGTCACTCGCAATCACGTAACTGCCCGGATCGGTGATGTCCTTCATGAGCTGGTTCCCGAGCATCCCCTCGGTGCCGGTCATCAGCCCGCTCACCTCACGGTAAATACGCTCGACAACCCCCGGATCGTCATCAGGAGCCCGGTAGAACACCAGAATCCGGGCACCCGGAGATTTCACGGTCTCGGCCATATCGACACCTCGGTCGTCCAGTTGGAATATTCAGGTCCCATTTCCACACACGCCCGGCCCCCGGGAAACTCCGGAATCCCGGCCCCCGACCCCCGGGTGCCCGGGGTTCCCGACCCCGGACCCCGGACCCCGGTTTCCGGGTTTCCGGGTTTCCGGGTTTCCGGGTTTCCGGGTTTCCGGGTTTCCGGGTTTCCGGGTTTCCGGGTTTCCGGGTTTCCGGGTTTCCGGGTTTCCGG
>Ga0268266_10002560_pt1 | contig 19298 bp, 15 predicted proteins | sample KBSS13metaG_FD_190356 | JGI IMG/M metagenome (GOLD analysis project Ga0268266, IMG submission 190356) | Switchgrass rhizosphere microbial communities from Kellogg Biological Station, Michigan, USA - KBS S1-3 metaG (SPAdes) (version 2) | ecosystem: Host-associated > Plants > Roots > Rhizosphere...
GCGCCGCTGTATATGGCGGGTCGCTCGGGCACGTTCTAACGGGCGCCGGCCATTAGACGGTTTGGCTCGTGTCGCGCGCGGAGCGCGCTCACAAGCAGCACAGGTGGCCGAAGGGCCACCGCATTGGTCGAAGGGGGCGTGGCCGCCCTCGGGAGCAACGACCGCCGTCGCAGCCTCATCGGCGCACGCGGCGTCCCCGGGGGCGGTCTCGTTTCGAGTGCGCTCGAGCTCAGTGACTCTTGACGCTGGCGGGTGTTGGCACGACCCGCTGATAGATCCGCTCGAGGCGCTCCGCCGCCTGGTCCCAACTGTAGTTGCGCTCGACGTATTCGCGAGCGGCCGTTCCGAGCCTCTCGCGCAGGCCGGGGTCGGCTGCAAGACGCACGATCGCTGCCGCGAAGGCATTGACGTCCCCGTTGGGTACGACGATCCCGGTCTTCTCGGCCTCGAGAAGCTTCGCTGACCCTGCGCTGCAGACGATGCCCTTCCCCGCCGCCATGTAGTTCAGAAGCTTCTGCGGGATGCCGTCACAATGCATGCGCGGCAGCACGGTGAAGCTGGCCTCGGCGAGCTGCCTCGGTAAATCCTCGAAACTATCGGGCATGAGCTCGATGGCCGCACGGATGCCGAGCTTGTTGGCCAGCGCCTCATATGGATCGAACGGCGAGCTCACCGCCATACACAGGCGCAGATCCGGTCGCGACCGGTACGCCACCGCAAAGGCTTCCAGCAACAGGTCGACATCCTGGTAGGGCGCCAGGGTCCCCGTGTAAATCAGCCGGGTAAGCCCGTCAGCAGCGGGTGCCGCGTCCACTCGGAAGGTCCCGGTCTCGACCCCATTCGTCACGACGGAGACCCGCTCGGGTGCCAGATGATGGCGATCGGTGAGCCGGTCACGAATGTCCGTGGTGACGGACGCAACATGATCGGCTGCGCTCGGCAAAACACCATCGAACCAGCGACCGACGGTCCCCACCAGGCGCTTCGTCACACTCGGCCCGTAGCTCGGGAGCTCCGAAGACAACATGGTGTGGGCGTCATAAATGATCGGTACGCCGTAGCGCGCCCTCGATGGCAGCGCGACCAGCAGCCCTTCCAGGTGGTGCGCGTGGATCACATCGAAGCGCGACACCCCCAGCACCCGCCACACTTTCAGCGCGAGCGCCGGATCGTAGAGCGCCAGCTTGCGCAAGTTGGGGCCCGCGGGCATCCGCCAGTAGACCCGCTTGCTGAAAATGCGGTGAACCGGAAAATCCAACTCCTGCGCGTCATCGGACACGTGATAAGTGATGAGCTCGACGTGGTGGCCGCGCGCAATCAGCGCTTCACTGAGTCGTTCGATGCGCAACGGAGTGCCGCGACGCGCAGGCATCGGACAGGCGGCGATCATCGCGACTCGATAGCGAGGCACGCTCTCCTCGAGCTTTCTAACGGCCAGACCAGGGGTGGTTATCGCAGCACCGGGCAGGACGGACGAACCGGCGGCTCTCATCGCTTACGATCCGCGAGGAGATGTCCGGGAGCCGCGCCGAACAGTCGGATCTTCAGACGCTCCGCCATTCTCGGCGCTCCCGGGGCAACGACCGCGACCACGTCCACAGCCGCCCGCGCTATGTTCCAATTGACACCCCACCATCGAGCCAGGGCGGCGTAACAGCCGGCGCGTTCCTTCGGCAGCATGCGCTCGCCGCGCACCATCTTCAGATATTCGGCGTGCAGACGCCACGTCGGGAAAGTTATCTTGCCGCGCTTGGACGCATCATGCCACGCAGCCCGGTCCGCTGAGCGGACGTTCTGCCGGGTATAGCGATTCTCATGCTCGCGCATTTCCACCAACGGCGCCGGTAGCTGAATCAAGCGCCCGCGGATCGCGAGTTGCGCCAGCAGCGCGCGATCCGCTCCATGAAAACTCCCATGCTGCAGCGACCGCAGCAGCGTGTCGCGACGGATGAGGCCGAAGAAATCGACACACGAATGCGAGTGCAACACCATCCAGGCGAAGCGCGCCGCGGCCGACGGCGAATCGGCGAGCGCCAGGCCGGAGTTGTAGAGTCCGATCGGCGCACCGTTCTGGTCGATGTACGAGACGACCGAGTTGCACAACAACGCATCCGTGCGCTCATCCAGTACCCGTACGGTTTTCGCAAGGTACGTCGGGGTCATCCGGTCGTCGTGGGCGAGCCACTTGAAGTAGCGTCCCCGGGCATGACTCAACGCAAGGTTGTAGTTGGGAGCGGCACCGAGGTTCTGCGGGTTGCGGAAATAGCGGATGCGCCGGTCGCGGGCCGCATAGTCCCGGCAGATCTCGGCGGTGCGGTCGGTCGAGGCGTTGTCGCAGATGATGACTTCGAGATCGTCGAAAGTCTGCGCGAGCACCGAGCTCAATGCGACCTCGAGGTAGGTCTCGCCGTTGTACACGGGCATGCCCACGCTTGCGACGGGAACTCGGGAGCCGGCCTCACCGGTATCGTTCATAACTTCCTCGCGATAGTTGCGACCCCTCTTTCCAAGGAGTGTCTGGGCAATGCGAGCAAATTACGTTCCGCGCAGGCTGCGCTTTCGTCTTCTTCGCGACGGGCGCTGGGGGTAGAGATCCGCCAGCGCTACGTAACCCCTTGATTTATCAGGGAAACTTAATCTTACCGCCGCCCTGACCGGGTCCGGGGCCGATGGCACCGGCGCCGACCTCAGGAACGACGATGCGTGAGGCCTGCTCGCGCCGCATCTCCCGCGCCTCATCGATGGCCTGCTCGAGCGCGACCTTCACGCCTTCTGGGAATTTCTGCAGCGCTTCCTCGAGGGTCGCCGCCTCAATCTCGAATACGAGCGGCAGCACGCCGGCGGGTGTCAGGAGCTGGGTCTGTCCGGAGAACAGCGTCGACCGCGAGGTGTCATTCGCACCATCGACGGTCACAGGGGTGAGGCGCCGGATCGTGCCGGCCCGGCGATCAGTGAATATCTCTTCCCGGTACATCGCCGCCGGGTCGAGACGGACGTCCGGAAGGTCGTTCTGCGCTGCCATGTCAGTCCAATTTCAAACGGGAGACGAGTCCATTGTACACGCACGATTCATCAGCGCTTCCACGAACGGCCGGTCGGCCTCGAGAATATCCTCAGCCCCGAGCCGCGCCGGCTGCACCCACTTGAGCTGCTGACCATCGAGACTGCGCGGCTCGCCGCTGAACCCCTCTACGATCCACAGGGACAGTTCAACATCCCGATCGTCGTAGGAATGCGCCAGGCGCATGAAGGGACGGCTGGGGTGACTTCAATGCCAAGCTCCTCCCTGAGCTCGCGGATGAGCGCCGTGGCCTCCGATTCACCCGGATCGACCTTGCCGCCGGGAAACTCCCAACGGCCAGCCATGTGCTTTCCCGGCGGGCAACCTGAGGGCCTTTGGCCACTGCTGCCGCTTGTGAGCGCGCAGGGCGCGCGCCGCAAGCCTGAATCTCGCGCGGTCCCTTGCCTCGGCGCCCTCTTTGGTCCCGTTTACTCCACGCTCGAGAGCGTACCGTGGCAGTGCTTGAACTTCTTACCGGAGCCGCAAGGACACGGCTCGTTGCGTCCGACCTTACGCTCGCCACGGACAAACGTACCCTGAGCTTCCGGGATGGGGTGCGGGAGAGGACGCTGCGCGCCGGCCGCAGGACCTGCGCCGGGTACCTGTGCGAAAACGCCGCCCTCCGCGGGCATCGGCGGCTCTTCCGCCGACAACACGGATTGCGCCTCCGCATGCTGCGCCTGCAGGGCGCGCATGAGACGTTGCCGGCGCTCCTCTTCCTCGCGCTCGATTTCCTCGGCGGTACGGATTTCGATCTTCGACAGGAACGAGACCGTCTCGAACTTCACGCGATCCAGCATCGCGGCAAACAGCTCGAACGCCTCGCGCTTGTACTCGAAGCGATAGTCCTTCTGCGCGTAGCCGCGCAGGTGGATACCCTGGCGCAGGTAATCCATCGCGGCCAGGTGCTCGCGCCAGTGTTGGTCCAACATCTTCAGCATCACCTCTTTCTCGATGTGCCGCATGATGTCTGTGCCGTAGCGCGCGCCTCGCGACTGGTAAGCATCGCGCGCCGCGGTCACGATCCGCTTGCGCAACGCCTCTTCCTCGAGCTCGGGTTCCTGCGCGAGCCATGCCTTCGGGTCGACGCTGACGTTGAAATCCCGCAGCATGGACTCCTGCAGGCCCTGCAGGTCCCAGTCCTGCGCGGCGCCATGCTTGGGCATGTGTTGGTCGACGATGTTGGCGACCGCCTCCTCCATGATCCCGAGCACCGCGGGCGAGAGATCCTCGGTCGCCATGATCTCGGTGCGCTGTTGGTAGACGACCTTGCGCTGATCGTTGGCCACGTCGTCGAACAGCAGGAGCTGTTTGCGGATGTCGAAGTTGTGGGACTCGACCTTGCGCTGCGCCTTCTCGATCTGGCGGGTGAGCATGCCGCTCTCGATCACCTCGCCTTCCTTCATGCCGGCCATCTGCAACAGCCGCTTCGTGCGATTCGGATCGCCGAAGATGCGCATGAGGTTGTCTTCCATCGACAGGTAGAAGCGGCTCGAGCCGGGGTCACCCTGGCGTCCCGAACGGCCGCGCAGCTGGTTGTCGATGCGGCGGGACTCGTGACGCTCCGTGCCTACGATGTGTAGTCCGCCGGCGGCGAGCACCTTATCGTGCCTCTCCTGCCACTGCGCTTGCATCGCCTGGCGGGTAGCCTCGTCGATCTCGCCGACAGCGGAGAACTCCGTGTCGAGCTTGCCGCCCAGTACGATGTCGGTACCGCGGCCCGCCATGTTGGTGGCTATGGTCACAGCGCCCGGCCGGCCGGCCTGGGCGACGATCTGCGCCTCGCGCTCGTGCTGCTTGGCGTTCAGGACCTCGTGGGGGATCTTCTCGGTCTTCAGCAGGCCGGAGAGAAACTCGGACGTCTCGATGGAGGTCGTACCGACCAACACTGGCTGCTCGCGCTCCACGCAGTCGCGAATATCCTCGATGATGGCTTTGAACTTGTCATTCTGGGTGAGATAGACGAAGTCGGCCGCGTCTTTACGGATCATCGGCCGGTGCGTCGGGATGACCACGACTTCCAGGCCATAAATCTGCAGGAACTCCGGTGCCTCGGTATCGGCGGTGCCGGTCATGCCAGCGAGTTTCTTGTAGAGACGGAAGTAGTTCTGAAAGGTGATCGAGGCAACCGTCTGGTTCTCCTCGCGCACCCGCACACCTTCCTTCGCCTCGACCGCCTGGTGCAGGCCGTCGGACCAGCGGCGGCCCTGCATCGTACGTCCGGTGAACTCATCGACGATGATGACCTCGCCATCACGCACGATGTATTCGACATCACGCCGGTAAAGCGCGTGGGCGCGCAGCGCCGCGTTGAGATGGTGCATGAGTCGGATGTTGGCGGGGTCGTACAGACTCTCGCCCTCACGCAGCAAGCCATCCTGCGACATGAGCTGCTCGACGTGCTCGTGCCCTTCCTCCGTAACGTGCACTTGCTTTGTCTTCTCTTCGACGGAGAAGTCGCCGGGGCCGTCCTCTTCCAACTGCTTCTTCAAGCGCGGGACGAGCTTGTTGATGCGCAGGTAAAGCTCGGTGCTCTCTTCTGCAGGCCCCGAAATGATGAGCGGCGTGCGCGCTTCGTCGATCAGAATCGAGTCGACCTCGTCGACGACCGCGTAGGCGAGACCACGCTGCACCCGGTCCTCGAGACGGAACGCGAGATTGTCACGCAGGTAGTCGAAGCCGAATTCGTTGTTGGTCCCGTAGGTGATGTCGCACGCGTAGGCCTCGCGCTTCTCCGGCGGGCTCTGCGAGTTCTTGATGACACCGACTGTGAGACCGAGGAACCGGTAGACGGGACCCATCCAGTCCGCGTCACGCTGCGCGAGGTATTCGTTCACCGTCACGATGTGAACGCCCTCGCCCGGCAACGCATTCAGGTAGGCGGCCAGGGTCGCCATCAGCGTCTTGCCTTCGCCGGTACGCATCTCGGCGATCATTCCCTTGTGCAACACGATGCCGCCGATGAGCTGCACATCGAAGTGCCGCATCTTCAGCGTGCGTAGCGCCGCTTCGCGAACGACGGCAAAGGCCTCGGGCAGAAGGTCCTCGAGGGTCGTGCCCTCCTTCAAACGACGCCGGAACTCAGCGGTTTTGCCGCGCAGATCGTCGTCGCTCAACGCCTGGATCGACGATTCATGCTCCGCGGCGGCGCGCACGAAGCGGCCGTAGCCGCGCACGAGCCGCTCATTGCGGCTGCCGAAAACGCGCGTGAGAAAGTGCAGCACTTGACAGTCCTGAGGCGAAATTATGTGTCCCGACAAGCGCTTATGCGGATTGAGCGGGCTTTGGAAAGCGGCGTATTGTACGCAATAGACGCGCTCGGCGCCCAATTGGTTCTACGCCGGCCGTAGGGGAAGTGGGGGCGCCCCGGGCGGGGCTCAAGCTCAGCGGCCGATGAAGGACAGTGGGTCCACCTGCCGGCCGTTACGCAGCACCTCGAAGTGCACGTGCGGGCCGGTAGAACGCCCGGTCGAGCCCATCAAGGCAACGGACTCGCCGCGCTTCACGGCCTGACCTACCGAGACCAGCGTGCGCTCGTTGTGCGCGTAGCGGGTTACATAGCCGTCGCCGTGATTGATCTCGACGAGATTCCCGTAGCCGGTGCGCTGGCCCGCCCACGTGACGATACCCGCGGCGACGGCCATGACGTTCGAGCCCGCGCTGCCAGCGAAGTCCACACCTTTGTGGTACGCCTCGTGACCGCTGAACGGGTCCTCGCGCTCGCCGAAATAGGAAGAAATAAAGCCGCCCGTTACGGGGCGGCCTTCTGGATGAATCTGTGCTTTGAGCTCACGCGCGAGAATCACGTTTTCCAGCGCGGCGAGCTGCGAATCCCGCAGGTCCACGCGTTGCTCGAGGGACGTGATCATCTGGGAGAGGTCGGGGATCTGGGCGCTCACACCCTCACCGTCCCCCTCGGGTCCGCCGCTCGGCGGGTCACGTCCGAAATCGAACTCGCGATTGTCGATGTCGGCCATTTCGGTGAGGCGCTTACCCAGCGCGTCGAGGCGGATGACATGGGCATTCACCTCTCCGAGGCGCATGGCCATGGCATCCACCCGCTCCTGCAACTGCCGCTTGAGCTCCGCGATCTGGGTCTTCTGCTCGGAGAGCATCGAGGACCAGTGGGAGGACTCGCCGAGGGACAACGACCGGGTGTGACCGCTACCCAACTGCAGACCTAGCGCGAACGCGGTCCCGAGAATTCCCAGCGCGAGTGCCGCGACGATGCCGAGCGTCACCGGGTGCGCGAGATCGAATTGTCGGGCGCGACCTTCGCGCCTGGAAAAAAGAATAACGTTCATGCCCCGCGCTCCACGTGCAGTACCAACCTGAAGGCCTTAGGCATACCTCTGCCGCTTGTGAGCGCGCAGCGCGCTCGCCGCAAGCTTGAATCACGCGGATGCCAGGCGCTAAACAGAGTCCCTCCAGGCAGTCGGCCCACCAGAACTCGACGCGGGCGTTGTTGATCGCCCTGTTCTCGTTCATCGCGACCCATGGGCCGCGTATTGTCGACAAACAGCTTGCGTCCCGCTGGCAACCCCGCTGTCATAGCTCCTCGCTTTAGACCGGTGGCTTTGCGTCCCCGCCTTTCAGCGGGTTTGCCCAATCAGCGAATTGACTATGCCGAAACTGCCACGACGAAACAAGCGCGACGGGTCTCGAATTCGAGGCACAGCGGGTTCCCGTCTGTCAAATCAGACGGATTCTGTTAAAGGAATACTGTCTAAATTGACACCCGGCTTGATGCGGGTCACAGATCAGGCTCACCGGCAGGACTTCTGGCGGTCCTGGCTGGATACGTATTTACCCTCGGAAATGCGGGGAAAACTGACGGGCGTGGTGGAACGTGACGGGACGCTCGTTATTTTCGCGGAATCGCCTGCATGGTCGGCGCGACTACGCTATGCCGTCCAGGAGATAGAGCCGCAGATCCTGGCGGCCAAGCCCGGCATCACCGCGGTAAATGTCAGAGTTTTACCGCGCGGTAGCAGAACCTGAATCGCCCGCCTCTCCCCCCGGCGCGTAGCGCCGCTAGATTTAGCGGGTCGCTTCGACCCGCAGGAAAGGTGGGCGAAGCCCTAACAAGTCGTCGCGAGGCTTTAATCAGCGAAGGATTTATTCGCCCGAGAGGGGCAGGACCGGCGCTTCGATGTAGGAAATGGGCGCGTCCGCATAGGACTCGAACACGACCTCTTCCCAGGTGGAGGCATCCGCGAGCATGGAGCGCAGCAGCTTGTTGTTCAGCGCGTGGCCGGACTTGTGGCCGCTGAACTCGCCGATGAGACTGTGTCCCAACAGGTACAGATCCCCGATCGCATCGAGAATCTTGTGCTTGACGAACTCGTCCTCGTAACGCAGCCCGTCCTCGTTCAGCACCCGGAATTCATCGAGCACGATGGCATTGTCGAGGTTGCCGCCCAGGGCGAGATTGCGCGAGCGGAGCGTTTCGAGGTCGCGCATGAAACCGAAGGTGCGCGCGCGGCTCACTTCCTTCAGGTAAGACGTCGTGGAGAAATCCATCGACGCCTTCTGCGCGCGGCGTTTGAAGATCGGGTGGTTGAACTCGATCTCGAAGTTCACCTTGAAGCCGTCGAAGGGATCGAACTGCGCCCACTTGTCGCCGTCCTCGACGCGCAGGCGTTTCTTCACCCGGACGAAGCGCTTCGGGCGCCGCTGCTCCTCGATTCCGGCGGACTGCAGCAGAAAGACGAACGGCCCGGCGCTGCCGTCCATGATCGGCACTTCGGGAGCGCTGAGCTCGACCACGGCGTTGTCGATTCCGAGCCCGGCGAACGCCGAGAGCAGGTGCTCCACGGTCGAGACCCGGCATTCGCCCTTGCCGAGCGTGGTCCCGAGCATGGTGTCCCCGACATTCGTGGCATGAGCCCGGATGTCCGCTGAATCAGCCAAGTCGGTCCGACGGAACACAATGCCCTCATCCGGACCGGCCGGCCGCAGGGTCATCAGCACCTTCTTACCCGTGTGCAGCCCCACGCCCGTGGCGCGAATCGAGTTCTTGAGCGTCCGTTGTCCGACCATGCTGTTTTGCTGCTTTTCCTCTTTCCTCAGAACGTGCACACCGCGCCGGGGATGACTTCGAGAACAACGCTCGAAGACCCCAAAAGGACGCGGCGACGGTAGTTGAGCCAACCGCGACCGTGAGGCGCCCCGCGATGGAGGCGCTCCGTAAGCCCACATGGGCCCGCGTTTTCCACACCCAGCACGCTACCGTATCACAGGCGAAAACACCGCTCCATGCTTCCGCCCGAGCACACGCGCTTCAGATTGTGGCGCTTTGTATAAAGATCAAGGCCCTTCATACAAAGCTCAACACGGTCTTTTGTTGCTTCCGTGAGGGACCTTCGGTCCCTCCTTGCTCCCCTTCAGTCAGCCTGGCGGCGCAGGAACGCCGGGATGTCCAGCAAGTCCTCGGGATCCGTGTCCGGACGCAAGCCGTCACCCACCGCGCGCTGCCGCTGAACCGTAGGCTTATCGAGCGCGGCATAGTCGCTGTTCGACATCGGGCTGCGACGGACGACACGCATCGGAGGCTCGCCACGGCCCGGCATTTCGCGGTGACCGTGATTGTCGCGAGGAGGCGCCATGTCACGCCCCACGTCACGCTCCCGGGGTTGCGGGACAGGCCGCGCGGTCGCGGCCGGACGGCCCAGACCCGTTGCCACCACCGTGACGCGAACCGTGTTCGACAGCTCGGGATCGATAACGGTACCCACGACGACGGTCGCATCGTCCGAAGCGAACTGCTTGACGATATTGCCCACCTCCTGGAACTCGCCGATCGACAGGTCCATACCGGCCGTGACGTTGACCAGGATGCCGTGCGCTCCCGCCAGGTTGATGTCCTCCAGCAAGGGCGAGGAAACAGCCATTTCCGCTGCCTCTTTCGCGCGATTCTCGCCGGATGCGGCACCCGATCCCATCATCGCCATGCCAGTCTCCGCCATCACCGTGCGCACGTCGGCGAAGTCCACGTTGATCAGACCCGGGCGAGTGATCAGCTCCGCGATACCTTGCACCGCACCCTGCAGCACCTGGTTGGCGGACTTGAAGGCATCGAGCAGGGTCGTCTGCGGACCCAGGACCGTCAGCAACTTCTGGTTGGGGATGGTGATGAGCGAGTCGCAGTACTTGCCCAGCTCGCTGATTCCGTGGTCGGCCACGAACGAGCGCTTGTTGCCTTCCATCTCGAACGGCTTGGTCACCACCGCGACGGTCAGAATGCCCAGCTCCTTCGCGACCTGTGCCACCACCGGTGCCGCGCCCGTGCCGGTGCCGCCGCCCATGCCGCAGGTGATGAACAACATGTCGCATCCTTCGACGAGCTCGACGATGCGGTCGCGGTCCTCCATCGCCGCCTGTCGGCCAATTTCAGGGTCGGCGCCGGCGCCCAGGCCCTTGGTGATGTTGCAGCCGATCTGCAGCGCCGTCTTTACCTTGGCGTGCTTCAGGGCCTGCGAGTCGGTGTTGATGCACATGAACTCGACGCCGTCGATGCCACTGGTGACCATGTGAGCCACGGCGTTCCCCCCGCCGCCACCCACACCGATCACCTTGATGACGGCGCTCTGGCTATACGCGTCCATCAATTCAAACATGTTTTCGCGCTCCTCTTACTTGTCTGTCAGCTTCAAAAGTTGCCCTGGAACCACGAACGCATACGGTCCAGGACCGATTTAGCGTTGCCGCCCAGGGAGCGCCCGCGACGTACGGGCATAGCGTTGTCACGGGCGTAGAGCAGGAGCCCCACGCCCGTGGAAAAGATTGGATTGCGTACGACGTCCACCAGGCCCTGCACGGATTGCGGCAGGCCCAGACGGACCGGTACGTGGAAGACTTCCTCGGCGAGCTCGATGGCGCCTTCCATCTTGGCGCTGCCGCCTGTCAGAACGATGCCGGCCGCGATGACCTCCTCGAAGCCGCTGCGGCGCAGCTCCTCGCGCACGAGACCAAACAGCTCCTCGTAGCGGGGCTCCACGATCTCGGCGAGGGTCTGGCGGGCGAGTCGGCGTGCCGGCCGATCGCCGACACTCGGGACTTCGATGCTCTCGTCCGGATTGGCGAGCTGCGACAGCGCACAGGCGTACCGGATCTTGATGTCTTCCGCGTACTGCGTCGGCGTGCGCATCGACACCGCGATGTCGTTGGTGACCTGGTCGCCGGCAATCGGAATGACCGCCGTGTGCCGGATGGCACCGTTGGCAAACACGGCCAGATCGGTTGTGCCACCGCCGATGTCGACGAGGCAGACGCCGAGCTCTTTCTCATCCTCGGTGAGGACGGCAAAACTGGAGGCCAGCTGCTCGAGCACGACATCATCGACTTCGAGACCGCAGCGCTGGATGCACTTCTCGATGTTCTGCGCGGCGCTATCGGCGCCCGTCACGATGTGGACCTTCGCTTCCAATCGCACGCCCGACATGCCGATGGGATCGCGGATGCCCTCCTGCCCGTCGACGATGAACTCCTGCGGGAGCACGTGGAGGATCTTCTGATCTGCCGGAATGGCCACGGCCTTCGCGGCGTCGATCACGTGCTCGACGTCGCTCTGCGTGACTTCCTTGTCGCGGATGGCGACGACACCGTGGGAATTGAGGCTGCGCACGTGGCTGCCCGCGATTCCCGCGAACACCGAGTGGATCTCGCATCCCGCCATCAGCTCCGCTTCCTCGACGGCGCGCTGGATGGATTGCACCGTGGACTCGATGTTGACCACGACGCCTTTCTTGAGGCCGCGCGAGGGCTGGGACCCGAGGCCCAACACCTCGATCGAGCCATCGAGACCCACCTCACCGACCAGGGCCACCACCTTGGAGGTGCCGATGTCGAGACCCACGATCAGATTTCTTTCAGAACGCTTAAGCATTGCGGCCACCGTTTCCACTCGTAGCGGCGTGCGGTGTGGAGCTGCGCCAGCCGATTGCAAACCCATTTGTGTAACGCATGTCGATGTAGGCTATGTCGTCGCCGCGTTGGGTTACCAACTTCAACGCCGCGGTAATGAATTTTTCGAAACGCTCGTCGACCTGCCGGCGCCCGAGCCGCACGGTCACGCCATTGGCGAGATCCATTTCCCAGGCGCCGCGGGCATCCAGACGCAGCGCGGTCAGTCGCAGCCCGGCCTGTTGCAGGCGACCCTGGGCCGCGAGATAGCGCTCCGCGACCTCTTTCTCCTTGCCCTCGGGACCGGAGAGTTGCGCAAGCTCGGCGGGGATGTGGCGCTCGTCAGTGGCGAACAGCTCGCCCCGCGTGTTGAGAAGCCCATGCTCACCCCAACGCGCCGCAGCCACCTGCTCAATCACGAGGACGTTGAGTCCGCGCGGCCAGGAGCGCTGCACGCTGACCGCGTCCACCCAGGGAATGGTGTGCAAGGCCTTGTGTACGGCATCGAGATCGACCGTCAGCAAGCCGGCACCGCGGACCCGCTCCTTCACGACGCGCTCGACGTCGCCCGGGGCCACGTGTTGAAAGCGGCCGGATACCGAGACAGTCTGGATCGGTTGATCCAGGCCCCAGATGATGACCGCGGCAGCGGCGCAAATGCCGAGCACTCCGCCGAGCGAGATCCCCAGCGCCCGCCAGTTGATCTGCGGCAGGCGCCAACGGCGCTCCGACTGCTTACGGCGATTCTTCGGGCGCGCCATCATTGCGGGCTCCGGCTGCGGGCGAAGCTCGTTTCGAGAACCCGCCAGACCAGCTCGTCGAAGTCGATCTCGACCGCACGCGCCGCCATCGGAACGAGGCTGTGGCTCGTCATGCCCGGGATGGTGTTGATTTCCAGCAGCAGCGGCCGGCCTGTGGCATCCGCCATGAAATCGGCGCGCCCCCAACCGGAAGCGCCCACGGCGTCGAAGGCCGCAAGGGCCAGGTTGGCGAGATGCTGCTCGGCCTGGTTCGATAGGCCCGACGGGCAGAAATACCGAGTGTCGTCCCGAAAGTACTTCGCCTCGTAGTCGTAGAAGCTCTTGGGCGTCTCGATCCTGATCGACGGCAGAGCGCGGCCCTGCAGGACCGCGACCGTATATTCCTTGCCCGTGATCCAGGGCTCGGCGAACACGCTGGTTTCCAACGCGGCGGCCGCTTGATAGGCCTTCGGGAGGTCCGACTCGCGCTCGACCTTTGTCATGCCGACACTCGATCCCTGAGTCGCGGGCTTCACGATCATGGGAAAGCCGAGCCGCTCGACGGCAATCTCGAAATCGTGCGGGCCGCGCAGGACCACATAGTCGGCTGTGCCGACACCGATCGACTGGGCCAGGCGTTTCGTGCGCAACTTGTCCATGCCGATCGCGGAGCCCATGACACCGCTGCCGGTGTAGGGCACGCCAAGGTACTCGAGGGCGCCCTGGAGGGTTCCGTCCTCGCCGCCCGGGCCGTGCAAGGCAATCCAGACCCGGTCGCACGAGCCCGCACCCCCACCCGCGCCCGCGCCCGCGAGCGTGGCAAGCGAGTGATCGCGCGGGTCGAATGCGTGCGCATCCACACCGCGCCGTCGAAGAGCTTCCAGCACGGCGCTGCCGGACATCAGCGAAATCTCACGCTCGGTAGAGTCTCCGCCAAAGAGCACCGCGACACGCCCGAAGTCTTTCGGGTCGCTCACTCGCCGCAGCCGGGTTGGATCGTATTGGAGTCGCATCATGCGGCGTCCCCCACGACCCGGACTTCGGGATTCAGACGAATCTTGTGGACCTTCTCCACCGTCTCCTGGACGTGCTGAATCAGACGCTCCAGGTCCGCCGCCGTCGCGTTCCCGTGATTGATGATGAAGTTCGCGTGCTTCTCCGACACCGAAGCGTCGCCAATCCGGAAACCCTTCAATCCAGCGGTCTCGATGAGGCGTGCGGCGTGATCGTTGGGCGGGTTGGTAAAGACCGAGCCGCAACTCCACTCGCCGATGGGCTGTGACGCTTTGCGCTTCTCCAGCAGCTCACGAACCTTCGCCTCGTTGACGGCGGGGCTGCGCTCGAAAGTCAGTTTGGCCGACAGGAACCACTCCTCGGGCGCGGGTGGTGTCACGTGACGGTAGCTCACTTTGTACTCGCTTGCGGCGCGCTTCCGCTCCTGGCCGTGGCGATCGATCGTCTCGACTTCGACCACGTGACGCCAGGTCTCTCCTCCAAACGCACCGGCGTTCATGGCAAGAGCGCCACCGAGAGTCCCCGGGATACCGGCGAAAAACTCGGCGGGTCCGAGACCCCACTTCACGCATTGCTTGGCAATGCGGGCGCACGCGAGGCCGGCCCCACCGTAGACATGTGTCTGATTGAGGCGATCGAAACGATCGAGCGTCCCATGCGTGCTGATCACCACGCCCGTCAGGCCGCCGTCGCGCACCAACAGGTTGCTGCCGAGACCGACCCATTGGATCGGCACGTCAGGCGGGAGCGCTTTGAGGAACGCGGCGAGCTCTGAACGGTCGCGCGGGTTGAAGAACAACTCGGCGGGTCCGCCAACGTGCCAGGACGTGTGGCGGCTCATCGGCTCGTCACGGCGCACACGCAGGGCGAACTCCTGCGGGACCTGGATGCTCATGCGCGGCTCCCGGGGAGTCATTTGACACTCCCGGGCCCGGTCGGCAGCAGCTCGGCGAAACGCTCCGGCAAGCCGTGAGAAACCGTCGTGATGTTGCCGGCACCCATGGTCACGATGACGTCGTTGTCGCGAATGACGTCTTTGAGTGACTCCGCGAGCTGCTCGACCTTGTCCACGAACAGGGGCTCGACCTGCCCCCGGCTGCGCACGGCGCGGCAGATCGCGCGTCCATCCGCGCCGGCGATCGGCGACTCGCCCGCCGCGTAAACCTCGGTAACCAGCAAGACATCGACCGTCGACAACACTTTGCCGAAGTCATCGATCAGGTCGTGAGTCCGGGTGTAGCGATGCGGCTGGAAAGCGAGCACCAGGCGCCGTCCCGGATAGCCTTGGCGCAGGGCTTCCAGCGTTGCGGCAACTTCTGTCGGGTGGTGGCCGTAATCATCGACGATGGTCACGTGGCCGAGCGCGGTCTGGGTGTCGGCCACGTGTTGCATGCGACGCTCAACGCCCTGGAAGTTGGCGAGCGCTCGCTGAATCGCGGCGTCTTCGACGCCAACCTCGATCGCTACGGCGATTGCCGCGAGCGAGTTGAGGACGTTGTGCGTCCCCGGCAGATTGACGGTCACGGACAGCGGCGCTCCGGAAGGGCGCACGACATCGAACTGCGTCTGTAGCCCGTTGCGGCGGATGTTTTCCGCGCGCACATCGGCGGCAGGCGAAAGGCCATACGACATGATGGGCCGGCCCACCCGTCGCAGGATGCTGCGGACGTTGTCGTCGTCGATACACAGCACGGCCAGTCCATAGAACGGGAGGTTGTGCAGGAAGTCGAGGAAGCTCTCTTTGAGCAGCTCGAAATCGCCGCCGTGGGTCGCCAGGTGATCGTTGTCGATGTTGGTGACGATAGCGATCAGCGGTTGCAGACGCGTGAAGGATGCGTCGCTCTCGTCCGCTTCAGCCACGAGATAACGGCCGGTGCCGAGGCGGGCATTGCTGCCCGCGCTTTTGAGCAAACCGCCAATGACAAACGTGGGGTCTTCGCCGCCCTCGGCCAGAACGCTGGCCACGAGGCTGGTTGTCGTCGTTTTGCCGTGAGTGCCTGCAACAGCAACTGAATAGCGGAAGCGCATCAGTTCCGCAAGCATTTCGGCACGCGGGACGACGGGAATGCGCTGCTCCAGCGCGGCATCCACTTCGGGATTGCCTCTGGCGATCGCGCCTGACACGACAACTACGTCTGCGCCGGCGATGTTCTCGGCTGCATGACCCACGGTGATGCGGGCGCCCAGGCCTGCGAGCCACTTGGTCACGGGACTGGCTTTCATGTCCGAGCCCTGCACGGCGTAACCGAGGTTGAGCAACACCTCGGCGATGCCGCACATGCCGCTTCCGCCGATGCCGACGAAGTGGATGGTGTTGATGCGGCGCATGCGCTCGCGCCGATCTGTCGCTCGCCGGCGCGGGTGTTGCCCAGGCGTCGTGGCCTGTTCTTTGGCCGGCGTTGGGCTGCCATCGGCGGGGCGCTGCTCGGTCATGCGGCCCCCTTTGCTAGCGCCAGGCACGCCGCTGTCAGCTCTTCGGTTGCGTGCGGCATCGCGAGCTGGCGGGCGCGTTCGGCCATCGCCAACAACTTGCCGCGGCCGGCACACAACTGTTTCAACTCTTCGGCGAGGCGGTCGGCCGTCAAGTCGCGATCCGCGATCAAAACCGCCGCGTGCTCTTTGACCAGGTACTGCGCATTGTGAGTCTGATGGTCGTCCACCGCCGCCGGGAAAGGCACGAGGATCGCGCCAACGCCCACAGCAGCGAGCTCTGACACCGTCAGCGCACCCGAGCGGCAGATTACGAGATCCGCCCAGCTATACGCCTCGGCCATGTCCTCGATGAAAGGCCGAACATCAGCCCGCACACCGGCACCGGCGTAGCTCTGACGCCCCGCCTCGATCCAACGCTCACCGGCCTGGTGCCGTACATCGAACGTCATCATGCCGGCCAACTTCGCCAGCGCAAACGGCACCACCGCGTTGAGCCGCGCCGCGCCCTGGCTGCCCCCGATGACGAGGATCCGAATGACTCCGCTGCGCAATGCAAACCGCTCCGCCGGCAGCGGCACCGCGCTGATATCGCCACGCACCGGATTGCCGATCGCGCGCGCCTTAACGTCGCGGCCGAAGCTATTGGGAAACGCTTCCAGCACCTCGCGCGCAAGATGCGACAGGCAGCGGTTAGTGAAACCAGCGACCGCATTCTGCTCGTGAATGACGAGCGGGCGGCCGGTTAGCCACGCGGCAACCCCGCCAGGTCCCGTGACGAAGCCGCCGAGCCCCACCACCACGACTGGGCGATGCCGCCACATCACGCGCAACGCCTGCGATAGCGCTTTGGCCAACTTAAATGGCGCAGCCAACAGCGTCAGCAGACCCTTGCCGCGCAAGCCGCCCACCGAGAGCCACTCGATCGGGATCCCCGCCGCCGGGACGATCCTCGACTCGAGCCCTCGCTGAGTTCCCAGCCAGATCACCTCGACGGACTTCTCACGCAACATGCGCGCGAGCGCCAGCGCCGGGAAGACGTGCCCGCCAGTACCACCGGCCATGACGAGAATGGGCCCCGAGGCGCTCATGGGACAGCCCCCGCGTCGTCTTCCTCGAAGATGTCTTTCTGCGCTGTGCCCGCCGCGCGGGCCCGCACCTGGCGCTCGCCCAACACGCTCGAGCGCTGCCGGACGGTCGCCGACCCCCGCTTCTCCAACAGCGCCTCGTGATAGACGCGCAGCAGCAGCCCCACCCACACGAGCGACACGATCAGGCTCGAGCGCCCATAACTCATCAACGGCAGCGTCAGACCCTTCGTCGGCAGCACACCCATGTTCACGCCGATGTTGATGAACGCCTGAATGCCGATCCACAGGCCGAAGCCCCCGGCGAGATACGCCTGGAATTTCAACCCCGCTTCCGACGCGAGGCGCGCGATATAGAAGCTGCGCCAGATCAGTGCGATGAACAACGCAAGCGTCAGCAGCACGCCGACGAGGCCCAGTTCCTCGGCCAGCACGGCGAACAGAAAGTCGGTATGCGCTTCGGGCAGATAGAACAGCTTCTGCACACTCTCGCCGAGCCCGACACCAAACCACTGGCCACGCCCGATGGCAATCAACGACTGCGTGAGCTGGAACCCGGTGTTGTACGGGTCCGCCCAAGGGTCGAGAAACGCCTTGAGCCGCCGCAAGCGATAGCCGGAGCTCATGGCCAACGCGCCGAACCCGGCCGCGGCGAATAACGTCATCGCGATCACGTACCGCAAACGCGCGCCGCCCAGGAACAGGACGCCGAAGCCGGTGGCGAACAGCACAGTCGCTGCCCCGAAATCCGGCTCCACGAGCAGCAGCGCTCCAGCGCAGCAGAGCAACCCCAGCGGCTTCGCCAAGCCCATGAACGTGCCGCGCAGCTCTTCCTCGCGCCTGGCGGCGTAGCTCGCCACATAAATGAGGATGAGTACGCGGGCGAGCTCCGAAACCTGGAAGTTGATGGTGGCAATGCGCAGCCAACGACGGCTGCCATTCACCGAGTGACCTAACCCAGGCACCAGGACCACGAACAACAGAATGAGCGCCGTGATGAGCAGCGGAACGGACAGCTTGTCGAGGGCTTGCGTTGGGATGCAGAACAGCAGCGCCGCGCCGACGCCGCCGATGAGCATCAACAGCAATTGGCGCTCGAGATAATAGAAGGTTTCGCCGCTTTCCTTGCTCGCGATCGACACCGACGCCGAGGTCACCATGACGAGGCCGAGCAGGGAGATCGCCAGCACCAACGCGATGGTGATGCCATCGATGTGCACGACACCCCCGCGCCCGCTGGAGCGGGCAAAGGCCATCGGTGAGCCGGCGAGGGTGGAATTCACGCCGCTAGCTCCTTGACTGCCTGGGTGAACACCGCGCCTCGATGGGTGTAGTCACGGAACATGTCGAGGCTCGCGCACGCGGGCGAGAGCAATACCGTGTCACCGGGTTGTGCTGCCTTTGCCGCGGCACGTACAGCCTCTTCCAAAGTCGCACAGGTCTCGAGGGTGCATACGCCCTGGAGCGCCCTTGCAATGGCGGCCGCATCCCGTCCGATGAGGACCGTGTGACGCACCTTGCCGCGGAAGATGTCGGCGAGCTCAGTGAAATCCTGGTTCTTGCCGTCACCGCCGGCAATCATGACCAGCGGGCCTTGCATGCCGCTCACCGCGGCGACGGTGGCACCGACGTTGGTGCCCTTGGAGTCATTTATATAAGTGACGCCACGTACATCAGCTACCCACTGCGACCTGTGCGGCAAGCCAGGGAAGGTCGACAGCTCCTCGAGCATGGCGGACATCGCGAGACCGAGCGCGTCCCCCAGCGCTAGGGAGGCAAGTGCGTTGGCGGCGTTGTGCAGACCCTTGATCTTCATCGCCGACACAGCGAGCAATGGCTCGCCGCGGCGCGTGAGCCACCATTCACCGTCGCGTGTCGCAACCGCGTAGTCCGCGCCGATCGACGCGCGGAGAGAGAAGCTCACCGTCTTCTGTCCGGGCCGCGGCATCGCCACAACCAGCGGGTCATCAAGGTTGATCACCGCGGTCTCGCAGCGCGCGAAGATCCGCGCCTTTGCCTCGGCATATGCCTCGACAGAGTCATACCGATCGAGATGATCCG
>Ga0268266_10002561_pt1 | contig 19289 bp, 14 predicted proteins | sample KBSS13metaG_FD_190356 | JGI IMG/M metagenome (GOLD analysis project Ga0268266, IMG submission 190356) | Switchgrass rhizosphere microbial communities from Kellogg Biological Station, Michigan, USA - KBS S1-3 metaG (SPAdes) (version 2) | ecosystem: Host-associated > Plants > Roots > Rhizosphere...
TGCCCGTCCTCGGTTATCTCCACTGGTCGCTGCTCGACAATTTCGAATGGACTTCCGGCTATAAGCCGACATTCGGTCTGGTCGCCGTCGATCGAGCGACCTTCAAGCGAACCCCAAAACCGAGCGCGTATCATCTAGGTGCCATAGCGCGGGCCAACCGAGCGTGAGCGCTTGCGGGCGCCCCACCCGTAATCGTCGGCCTCCCGGAATACGTCCTCGAGCGAGCGGCAAAGTTCGATCGAACGTACCCTTCACATGGCGGAGCACGCTGGTGCTGAACATGCTACCCTCGAAGCCGTGCTGATCGTTGCCGGCGAGCATACGGTAAAGCGCGCGGGGCACGAGGTGAGCCTCAATGGGTAAACGGGTTTCCGCAGATCACGAAGGGCATGGTCAGGTCTCTACGGCAGATCTGCACAGGACGGAGAGGTCGTCGGCATTCTGAGGGTTATGCTAAGGAGGTGCGCCATAGTAATCACTCCCGGACGGAGAACCAGACGATGATCACGGTATAGGGGCGGAGGCCGACGCTGCGAGGGTTCCGCGGGTACCGGACCCGCCAGCATCGTGGCTGCGGCAAGGCCGGGAGCCATCTGCGCATCAGTCCCTTTCGAAGGTGAGCCGGTCGACCCTGATGGACGCCGACCCGGTATTGACGAGGCACAAATCCTCCGTGGCACGGGCGCCAGCCAGTGCAACCCACCCCTGCCCGCACCCTAGCAGGCGCCCCTGCGCGTTCCCGCGCCGGATCTCCAGTGGTCCGTCCGCCAGAACCGTAAGCGCGCGGGTGACGCCGCGCACGCCAGGATAGCGGGCGAACCCGCCGGGAGATAGGTCGAGCGCGAACGTGTCGCCACCGCGATGCGCCACCGCGCCACCGCGTGCGTCGAAGAAGTCCGCCGCCGCTATTCCTCGGCGCGCGTCATATTGGCCGACCCCGACAGTATCGAGCCGGACCGGGGCGATCGTACCGTCGGCACGGTAGTGGACGTAGGAAATGAGGCTGTCGCGGTAATACTCGGTCGTCCCCGGCGTTGCCTGGTCATTGCAGGCGAAATACCATTGGCCGTTTAGCTCAAAAAAGCTGCCGTGGCGGTCGTAATTCAGCAGGTCGTATCGTACGCCCGCGCGCACGAGGCGCAGTTCGGGGTCGGTCGTCGCTTCGCTCAGTAGCGAACCTTGCGTCTCGAACGGTCCGTAGGGGCTACGTCCGATCGCATAATAGCTTCCCCACGAGAGATAATAGAGGTCGCCGCGACGGTGAAGAAACGGCTTGTCGTCGGTCAGCCCCTTGGCATAGGGACCGACCGCCTTCTCGACCTTCAGCGGGCGCGGCGGCTCGGCCAGCGAAACCATGTCCTCGCCCAGCCGCGCAATGAAGTACTGAAATGTTCCGAAGACGATGTAGTTTGCGCCATCCGCGTCCTGAAGGATGCCGGGATCGCGCGCCTCGGTTTTAACCAGCCCTTCGGCGATCAGCGGCTTTCCGATCGGGTCGCGCCACGGTCCCGCCGGATGGTCGGCAACGACCACTCCGATCTCCTTCGGCCCACGCGAAAAATACAGGTAGTAGCGCCCATCCTTACGCGCCGCGTCGGTCGCCCAGCACTGATCGCTGGGCTTGCCCCAATAGGTCTGCTCAGGCCTCAGCGTGCCGGCGTGGCGCCAGTCGACCAGGTCGGGCGAAAACCAGACCTGCCAATCGCGCATCACGAAGCCCTGGGAGGCGGGATCAGCATCGTGCGTGGCGTAGAGCCACGCCTCGCCGTCCCACACGCGGACCTGCGGATCGCAGACGCCGCGGCCGGTGATGATCGGGTTGCCGGCGGCGCGGACTCGCGCGCCGCGCGCTAGAGCGGGCACAAAAGAGGTAAGGCCGAGGGCGGCAAGCCCGATACCAGTCAGAGCATTGCGGCGGGTAATGATCGTGGGCGTCACGTCGAGGGGTCTTGACGTATGATGTTCCTTCAACTCGCCCCTCCGACATCTTAAAGAACGCATCTGTTCGATTGGGGATTGGCTGCTACTTTGCACAAGGCTATTCACGATGGAGACAATCTGCCAGATGCCAGGGCGGGAGCGCTCCGCCGATATGATCGAGAGCACGATCGACCGAGCGCATAATATTGATAATTCCGGCTGGTCAAACAGGCGGCAGTCGCTCCGGTAGCTCCCGCGCCCACAGGAATGGCCTACCGATCCGACAATCAACCGCGAAATCTTCTCCTGCTGCTGCCGCAAATGATCGGCGATGATGCGGCCGTGGCTCCGGGTGGGCGAATTCCACGAACCCGGGGAAGGGGGCCGGCTTCGCCGCTTGGAGAGCCTGCTTTGCCGTTCCGGATATCTGCGCCGCCGCAACCATGCAGGGAAGGCGGCGCCTGCGCCCGAGTTCCCAGGCGGGGCGCGCCGCTCATCGATGGCGGCGGCGCGTCTCCTCGCCGTCACCCCGCTGGAACACCCTGCTTGCCGGGCCATCCACCGCGGTCGGCCCCTTCGGCGGCATCCCGATCATGACTCCGGATCCAGCGCGTAGCCGCGGCCGCCGACCGTCCTGAGCGGATTGGGGTAGGGCGGCATGTCGAGCGCGCGGCGCAACGACGCCATATGAACATCGACCGTGCGCCGGCCGACATGAATGCCGGCTGGCCACACGCCTGCGATGATCTCCTCCCGGCTGAAGATCCGTCTCGGCTGCATCATCAGGAATCGGAGCAGCTTGAGCTCCAGGCACGACAGGCGGAGCGGCTGGGCAGCGCGGCGCACCCGGTGCTGCGCCCAATCCAGCTCCAGGTCAAATACAGTCAGTGGCGCAGCTGTATGGGAATCGTAGTTGTCCGATGCCTGGCCGGGCGACGTGGCGCTCGATCTGACGGCGCTGGCGCTCGACATCACTGTCGCCGCCTGCCCGCGTGGTGAGCAGGTCATCCTCAGCGACGGATTGCGGCGCATCGGCCTTATCGTCGCCGGCGGTAGCCTCTTGGCGGGCCCTGTCCCCGTGCGATTCGTGCTCGACTATGACGCGGGCCTCGCTCGCCGCGTCGTTACGCTGCGCCGCTTGACGGCGCTACTCGACACCGGCCGGTTTCCGAAAAGCCTCTTTCCGCGTGAGCCGCGGGCAGGACGGTGGCTAATGGCTTTGCGCGCTTTCGATGCTGATGCGGACGGCGCAAGCCAGCGGGAGATCGCGGAAGTTTTGTTCGGACCTCTTTTCCGGGCGACACGGTGGAAGGCGGACGGCGAGTTCCTGCGCTTGCGCGTGAACCGGCTTTTGCGGCTGGGGCGGCGTATGACGGCTACGGGCTATCGGGCCTTGCTCGACTGATTGTATGCCCTGCCAGGTTGTCAATTCATGCGATAGTGACTGAGCTCGCGTAGCTTGCCGGCGGGCCATGGCACCGTTCGAATTCTTCACTTTGTGGCGAGTGTGCTTGGCTGTTAGGCAACTTGATGGTGGCCTACAGCAATCAGCGACCTGTGCCTTCGGAGGGCACTATGCTGTAGCAAGCTGTTGATAGGCCAGGGCCACGGGGAATGGCAAAGATGCGGGCGATAGCCGCTGGGCGCCCGGGCTTAATGCATCTTGAACGACATTCGGTATCGCGCCGGCGTAGCCACAGGTACGCCATCCACGATATCGGGCACAAATGTCCAGCTCGGAAACACCTCCTGGGCGCAGGTCGCAAATCCAGAGTGCCTTGGATATTCCTGAATGACCCTCGGATGGGCAACTGAACCATCGGGGTTGATCGTGAACTCGAAGTCGACAAACCCTTCGATGCCTCTGGCAACTGCAGCTGATGGATAGCATGGGGGCCTGATCCACTTCGGCTTGTGTACTTCCAGCGGTGGATATCCAGGTGGGTCTAGAGGCACTGGCGGTTGTGACGCGGCCGACATCGCATTTTCTCTGGGCGCGCAGCCTGCAAGGATTGCGAACACCCCCAAAATCAAAACGCCGTTTCGCAGCGCCTGTACCTTTGTTCTTCCGGGCGGCTTCAGCCGCGATTAGGTCCAAATTGATTTTGATATCTACTCCCGCCGGTTTCGAGCTTAAACGCTCCAATTCTCCCGAAATTATGATGCGGAGCGCACAATGTCTTCTCCCGGCGAAACTAGCGGCGACACCGGGGCGAGAGCAGGCGGGGGGCTTCGATACGGTCCGCTTTAGGGCGCCCAGGCTGGGTCGCCGGACATTGTTGATCGCGGTTCTGCTATGGTCGCGCCCGTGTGTAGGTCGCAAATCTCATCGAAGTTGATGCCGATTCCGAAGGTAGCCCGGCCCACAAAACCGGAGCGAGGGGGTTGGACCAAACCTGGCTTCTGCGGATATCTTGATTTTTCCACCACACTTATCGTCCGGTTTTGAGCAACCCGGTTCTTCGTCGCCGGGTTCGGTAGATCGAAAGGGTTGACTTATATTGAAGTCATATTATGTACTATGACTGATATGTAAGTCATTCGGTGTAGACGATATGACTGCAGGCCGCAGTCAAGGAGGGTGTTTCTGTTATGCCGGCTCCCCCACGCGAACCTATTCCGCGCACCTATTCCCGCTATGGGCGGGAGGCCGTCCTGGTCATCGGGCAGCTCATACGGATCGCGCGCATCGGGCGCAAGCTCAGCGTCGCGGAGCTTGCGGAACGTGCGGGCGTCTCGCGCGATATGATGCAGCGCATTGAACACGGCGATCCGCGCTGCGGAATCGGCACGGTGTTCGAGGCGGCGGCGATCGTCGGCGTTCCCCTGTTCGAAGCCGATCGCGACACGCTGAGCGGGCGCCTTATCGAACAGGAGGAGAAGTTGCGCCTGCTGCCCAAATCCGTGCGCAAGACCAGGACAGCGGTGAAAGATGACTTCTGACCGTTATCACGAAGAGGCCTATGTCTGGATCTGGCTGCCGGGCGACACTCAGCCTGTCGTCGCCGGCCGTCTGGCTCGCCAGCCGGACGGTCGCCTGACCTTCAATTACGGCCAATCCTATCTGGCCCGCCCGAACGCCGTCGCGATCTACGATCCGGAGCTGCCGCTCAGGGCCGGCGAAATTCCGACGCGCGACACGATGCAGCTGCCGAGCTGCATCCGCGATGCCTCGCCGGACGCCTGGGGCCGCCGCGTCATCATCAACAGGACCCTCGGTCTGAAGGGGGGCAATGCCGAGGATGTCGAGCTCGACGAGCTCACCTTTCTTCTGGAGTCCGGTTCGGACCGGGTGGGGGCGCTCGATTTTCAGGCGTCGCCGCGAGCCTATGTGCCGCGCCAGCGCGCCAACGCCACGCTCCACGAATTGATCCAGTCCGCGGAGCGTGTTGAAAATGGCGTGCCGCTGTCGATCGAGCTCGACGAGGCGCTCCAGCACGGTACATCGCTCGGCGGCGCCCGGCCGAAGGCGCTGGTCGACGACGGAGGCCGGAAGTTCATCGCCAAATTCTCGACGACCGCCGACCTCTACAACATCGTGAAGGCGGAGTTCGTCGCGATGCGGCTTGCCCATATCGTCGGTCTCGACGCCGCGCCCGTGACCTTGACCGAAGCGCTGGGCAAGGATGTCTTGCTGATCGAGCGCTTCGATCGCGTCCCCGCCGGCGGCGGCTGGCTGCGGCGCGCGGTGGTTTCGGCCTTGACCATGCTCGAGCTCGACGAATCCGAGGCGCGCTATGCGAGCTACGAGGACTTCTGCGACATCATCCGTCACCGTTTCACCGAGCCGAGGAAGACGCTCGCGGAACTGTTCGGCCGGATCGTGTTCAACATACTGTCCGGTAACACCGATGATCACGCCCGCAACCATGCCGCCTTCTGGGATGGCCGCGCGTTGACCCTGACCCCCGCCTACGATGTCTGTCCGCAAGGCCGCACCGGCGGCGAGGCGACGCAGGCGATGCTCATCACGGGCAACCAAAGGCTGAGCCAGGTCACGCTCTGCATCGAGGCAGCGCCGCAGTTCCTACTCGGTATCGAGCGCGCCCGCGCGATCGTCGACCGGCAGATCGCCATCATCCGAGCACGATGGGCCGATGTCTGTGATGAAGCCTGCCTGAGCGAGGTCGATCGCGCCTTCCTATGGGGGCGCCAGTTTCTCAATCCTTTTGCGCTGGAAGGCTGGCGGGAGGGTTAGGTGTCCGCTGGCGGGCAGATCCGGCGGCTTCGTCCCGGCCGCGGAATGCCGAAAGACGTCGGCTTCGTGCCCAGAAACGGACGTCAGTGCCGCGTCCCAAGACTAGAACCTCTACCCACTGAGGGCAGCCGCGACTGCAATTAGCGCAAACGTTAGTTCCGCGTTTCTCATAGTATTGCCGCGACGTTCAGGGCGGACGTCGGTTTCACGCCATTCCAGCCCGCATTCCATCTCCTCGAGGAAGACATCCTGGCAAGTAATTACTATGCAAGAAGGGCTACGCTCTTCAAAACCAGTCGAACGAGGTCGGCCTGCCGGCTGACACCAGTTTTCGCGAAGATCCGCTTCGCGTAGCTGCGAACGGTGTTTTCCGTGACGTCGAGCTTTTCCGCCGCATCGGTCAGGGTAAAGCCGTTGGCCAGGAGCGTGGCAAGAAACGCTTCGGTTGGCGTAAGCCCGAAAAGCTGTGCGATGAAGCGCTCGGGCGCCAGCTGCCGCTGCACCGAATCGCCGGCATAAACGATCACGCTTGGACCCACATCGCTGTTGCAGCGGTCGCCCGCGGCGACGGTCCGCACGAGCAGATCGAGGTTCGGCTCGTCCGGGCTTTCGATGCGAAGCACTTCGACGAAATCATCCGGGCTTCGCTGCTCGCGCCAGGCGAGCGCGTTCTTGATCAGCTGGTGGAGCCGGCTGTCATCGTCGCGCGAACGCAGGACGATCCTGTCATGCGCGATAGATAGGCAGCGACTGAGCCGGGCGATGGATTGCGCCACCCGATTGGCGCCGATGACATGACCCCGCCCATCGAGGACGTCCCGATCGTCAGCCGATCGAGAGTGTCTTCGAAGATCCGTTTCTCGGATTCGTTGAGCGTCAGGCGCGCATAAAGTTCCAATGCGCGTTCGAGATGCGGATGAAAGCTCCGAAAGAGGGTCTTTTCCTCGTCACCGAAGTTATGGCCGTCAGGACCGTTGATGACGCCGATATTGCATTTCCAGCCGCTCGGCTCGCAGAAGCACATGCCGAGCTGATACTCGATCCCGTAAGGCTTCATGAGGGTGCGGTAAAACTCGCTCTTTACGAGTTCTTTCCGCGGTAGCACCTCGTCCAGCGTATAGAGGCTGCCGGAGCGCGTCAGCGCGTTGCCCAGCGGATCGCGGTTGCGCAGACGGCGAAGCACGCCGTCGAGATGCTGTTCCCGCCATGCGTCGTCGAGGATCCTGTCGCTGTCCCAGGTAAAGACCTCGGCGATACCTTTGCCGTTGGGCCGGATGGTCATTGCAGCGACTTCACAGTTGAGACGGCGCCGAAGCGCCTGCAGAAACCCCTGCCAGGGCTGTGCCTCGAGTGGCCCCTGGTAGATCAGGGAGATCAGCTCATCGACGTCTCCGATCGGCAAAATCGGCGCACGCGGCCCCGGTTTCCGCGCATGCGCGGAGCCTGATGCGCGATCGAGAGCGGCGGCCTCCCGCGGTCTTGGTGTCGATCTCGTGGTTTGCCGTCGACGCCCGGCGCCGATGCCCGCTGATGCGTGCCCAGCCCCTCGGCCAAAATCACTTTCAGGTGTCCCACGCTTCATTGCCGCGGATTCCCCATGGCTTCATTTTTCAGCGATTTTAACGCCCGTTTTTTATGTCGGGCGCCCGTCCTCAAACCCGCGTCGGTTCGGATGCGTGCTGCCACGTTCCAGGTTAGGCTCCCGGGATCACCGACGTCTCGTGACCGCCTTCACGGAGCACCTGTCGGAGCTCAAGCTGGCGCCGGCCGACCACAAGAGGGCAGCGGCCCAGCTGCAGACCATCTAGGCCCAGCTGTCGGACGAGCCCGATCCGGTCATCGTCCGGCAGGCCGGCAGGACGCTTCGCAACATCACGGAAGGCGCGATCGGCAGCCTGGTCGCGACGGCCGTCCAGCCGGGCGTCTGGCACATGATCGCCCTTCTATTGGGCACCTATTTCGGCTGAGACTCCGGTTTCAGCGGTTTCGCCCTGCGCCTTGCGCCGACGGTCTTCGCACCTGGCCGCGATCAGTTTGGCTTACTCCGGGTATCGTTTAGCGGACCCCGGCGATTCTGCTGAGGCGTGAGTTCCGATTTCGATTGCCGACACGGTGGCTTCGGCAACATCTTTCGATCTGTGAAACATTTTCGGTGACCCTGGGGGTGGCTGACGGCCGCCGCCGGGGTCGCGCTTGTGGGAAGACCATGGTCGAACGCTTGATGTCGCGAGCAGGAGTGGGCGTCGTTGTCGGCGCTCTCGGAATGCTGGCTCTTTCCTCGGGGCCCTCGGCGGCGCCGGAGGTAGCCGGGACCGACCGGGGCTTTGTCGTCACCAGCTTCTACTACGCCAACACGGACGGCGGTCCCGAGGCCTGTCCGGACGGGCTGACCGTCTCGTCCAGGGATATGTATCTCGCAAGCCTCCCGCCTGCCGAGCGGGCGGAGATGAGCAAGGTCGACAAGGAGCTCAACCTCTACGCTGCCTCCATCCGCAGCAAGGATGGCAAAAACCTGTGCCGCAACCCGGACCTGGCGCCCGACGCGCATATGCGCACGGTCCAGGGGGGCACGGCGTTCGGCATCAATCTGGACGGTACCGACGACGGCCATGCCACCGCCAACAGTTGTGCCCACGAGAAGTTTTCCAGCCCGTCGGGTGTGAAGGCCGTCGATAACCAGTTCTACCGGGTGATGGGCTGCGTCCCGGGATATCGGCCGAAGGGGATCGACGAGCAGTACAAGTCGGCCGCCTATCGCAGCGGCGAGTACACGGTGCTGATCAATGTGATGGGGCTGAAGCCCGGCGCCAGCGACGGCGAGGTGACGGTCGGCATCTATTCGAGCGCCAACCCGGTGCCGTTCGCCGGGAACGGCACGCCGATCGCCAATGCCAGCCTGACAGTGCATCCGAACCCGCATTTCCGCGCGGTCGCCCACGGCCGCATCGCCGGCGGCGTCCTGACCACCGATCCGGTCGACCTCTCGCTCTACCATACGGTCGGGCGGCCTTCGGAGATCGCGCTCAAGGGTGCGCGGCTGCGGCTCGAGCTCCTGCCGGACGGGCGCGCCAAGGGCTTCCTGGCCGGCTACCAGGATGTGGAATTTCTCTTTCACCACCAATTCGATCTTGGCGCGCCCGAGGCGACTGAGCAGGTCAAGTTTATTGTGGCCGGCGCCGCCGCGGCGGAAAGCGGCTATGACTGCGTCAGCGTCATGTCTGCGCTGAAACGCCTGGCCGACGGCTATCCGGACAAAGCCTCCGGCCGCTGCACGGCAATCTCGTCGGCGTTCCGTATCGAAGCCGTTCCGGCCTTCGTGATCCCGCCGTCGGATGAGGGAGCGCGTCCAGTGAAGCCGGCGGCGGCGGACAGCGGATGGGTCGGGCGTTGGCTCAGGAAGCTCGGCCTGTGACGCGTGGGGTTGGGCGACGTTTTGCGTTCGCCCTGGTCGCGGCCGGAATGCTGGCGCTGGCCGGATGCTGGCAGGACGATGCCCCGCCGACCAAAGGCGGCCCGGTCGTCATGCGGCGGCTGTCGGAAGAGCAGTATCGCCAGAGCATTGCCGACATCTTCGGGTCGGACATCAAGGTTGCCGGCCGCTTCGAACCGGATGTCCGCAAGAACGGGCTGCTGGCGGTGGGTGCCTCTGCAGTCACCGTCACGCCGTCAGGTTTCGAGCAGTCCGATGGCCGGGCGATCGCGATCGCCGCACAGGTCGTCGATAAAGACCATCGCGACACGCGCGCTCCATGCCGCCCCGCCTCTGTGACGGCGGCGGACGACGCGTGTGCGGCGCAATTCCTTCGGCATTATGGTCGTTTGCTGTTCCGCCATCCGATGGGGGAGGCGCGGCTGCGGCAGCGCGTTGGCGATGCCAACCGGGCGACAGCGGTCACCGGAGACTTCTATTCGGGGTTGGCCTACGCCCTGGCGCCAATGCTCTATTCGCCGGAGTTCCTGTTCCGGATGGAAACCTCCGAGCCCGATCCGGAGCACCCGGGGGTCGCGCGGCTCGACGGCTTCTCCAAGGCGTCGCGCCTGAGCTTCCTGCTCTGGAATACGACACCGGATGACGCGTTGCTGACGGCCGCCGAGCAGGGCGATCTGGACACGCGCAAGGGAATCTCCCGGCAGGTCGATCGCATGCTGGCGTCACCCCGCCTCGAAAGCGGGGTGCGTGCGTTTTTGACGGATTTTCTGGGTTTCGACGAGTTCGACACGCTCGCCAAGGACCCCGTGCTCTATCCGGCTTTCAACCAGCGTGTCGCGGGCGACGCCAGGGAGCAGGTGCTGCGGACGGCGATCGACCAGCTGGTGACGCGCGACGGCGATTATCGCGATCTCTTCGCGACCCGCCGGACGTTCCTGACCCGGTCGCTTGGGCCCGTCTATAACGTGCCGGTCCGGGCCGAAACCGGCTGGGAGCCGCATGCGTTTCCGGCCGACGATCCGCGCGCCGGTCTGTTGACCGAGGTTGGGTTCACCGCGCTGCATGCTCATCCCGGCCGCAGCTCGCCGACGCTGCGTGGCAAGGCGATCCGCGAATTGATCCTGTGCGAGCCGGTTCCCGCACCGCCGGCCAATGTGAATTTCGCGCTCGTTCAGGACACGACCAATCCGCGCTTCCGCACGGCGCGCGACCGGCTGACGGCGCACCGCGCGGAACCGACCTGCGCCGGCTGCCACAAGATCATGGATCCGGTCGGGCTTGCGCTGGAGAATTTCGATGCCCTCGGCGCTTACCGAGTGACGGAAAACGGGGCGCCGATCGATGCGAGCGGCGACCTCGACGGCATGAAATTCACCGATCCGGCGGGACTGGGGAAGGCGATGCACGACAACCCGGCGACCGTGTCCTGTCTGGTCGGCAGCCTCTATCGCTATGCGACCGGCCGCGCGATCGACAAGGCCGAGCAGCCTTGGCAGCGATGGCTCGAGCAGCGCTTCGCGGCCGATGGCTATCGGGTACCCACCCTGCTGCGGCGGATCGCGACCAGCGATGCCTTTTTCGCCGTCGCGCCGGAAACACAGCCGCTGCCAGCCAAGGAGGCGATGAAATGATCTCCAATCTGAGCCGCAGGTCGCTTCTGCGCACGGCGCTGCGGGGCGCGGGCGTCACCGTGGCGCTGCCGTTTCTGGACTGTTTTCTGAACGACAACGGGACCGCGCTCGCCGGCGGCGCGGCGCTGCCGGTCCGCTTCGGCACCTGGTTCTGGGGCTGCGGAATGACGGCCGCCCGCTGGATCCCGAAGACCGTCGGGCCGGGTTACGAGGTCACGCCTGAACTGAAGCCGATGGCTGCTTATCGCGACCAGGTCAGCCTCCTGACCAACTTCGACGTGATCCTCGATGGCGCTCCGAACATGGCCCATATCAGCGGTCCGATCGGATTTCGGACCGGCGCGCTCCCCGGCGGTGGCGCCGACCTGCCGTCGTTCGATGTCCTCATCGCCGACGTGATCGGCGTCAATAGCCGCTTCCGTTCGCTCGAGGTCGCCTGCACCGGCGACCCGAAGCACAGCTACAGTCAGCGCAGCGCAGCCGTCTCCAACGCTTCGGAGACATCGCCGGTCGCCTTGTATACGCGCATTTTCGGGCCGGAGTTTCAGGACCCGAACGCCGGGGACTTCAAGCCCGATCCCAAGGTCATGCTGCGCAAGAGCGTGATGTCCGAGGTGCGGAACGAGCGCGACGCGTTGATGAAGCGGGTCGGCGCCGCCGACCGCGTGCGGCTCGATGAATATTTCACCTCGCTGAGGCAGCTCGAGCAGCAGCTTGAGCTTCAGCTGCAGAAACCGCCGCCGGCCGTTGCGTGCGCAGTCCCATCCAAGCCGAAGGACATGGAAGTCGGCTCCGAGATCGAACAGGTCGTGGCGACGCATACGCTGATGACGCAACTGGTCGCCATGGCCCTGGCATGCAATCAGACGCGCGCCTTCAACGTGGTGTTCTCGAATTCCTCATCCGTGCTGCGGAAAAATGGGACCAACACCACCCATCACCAGCTCACCCATGAAGAGCCGGTCGACGAAAAGCTCGGCTACCAGCTCGAGGCGACCTATTTCCTGGACCGCAGCATGGCGGCTTGGGGCGCGTTTCTGGAAACCCTCGCCGCAGTCCGCGAGGGCGACGGCACGCTGTTGGACAACAGCATGGTGCTTGCGCATTCCTGCACGTCCTACGCCAAGACCCATGCGATCGAAGGCCTGCCGGCCATGATCGCAGGCAAGGCCGGCGGCCGGCTGAGACCCGGTTGCCATGTCGACGGCAACGGGACGCCGGCGTCGCGGATCGGCTTTACCGCCATGCAGCTCATGGGCGTGCCCGCCGATCGCTGGGGCCAGAAATCGATGACGGTGACGAAGCCAGTCAACGAGATCGTCGTCTGACGATAACTCAACACAAAACCAAGGGGAGAAATGGGCCTTGAAGCAAGTTCTAACGGTATCGCTCGCGATCGGGCTGTGCGGGTTGATTGGGACGACCGCTGCCCTGGCGGAAGACACCTACAAGATGCAGGCCGCTCCGCCCGGCTTCGGCCAGAAGATGAGCTTTTCCTCGACCAAGATTGTCGTCGCAGACCCGGCGGTGGCGCTGAAGTTCTATTCCGGCGTTCTCGGCATGAAGGAGACGGGGCACTACCACAACGAGAAGATCGACGAGACGATGCTGAAGCTCGACGGCGACAATCAACCGACCCTGGTCTTGGTTCATTACGCCGATAACCGGAAGATCGAGCTCGGCACGGCGTACGGCAACCTGCTGTTCGTGACGCCCGACATCAAGGGGCTGGTCGGCAAGCTGAGGGCAGGGGGCTACAAGGTTCCGAAGGAGCCCGCGGTCAGCACGCAGATGGGCATCATCGTCGGATTCGCCGAAGATCCGGAAGGCCGTCCGATCGAACTCGTCGAGATGCTGAAGAAGTAGGACCCCCTATCTTCCGGTGCCTGGTGCCGGTCCTGCAGATCGGCGGGGCTGGAGCAATGGCGCTTGCGGGTGAGCAGGATCAGCGGCGATCCGTGCCGCCCGGCGATACCTTGCATCTGCCGCGACTTGCCAGGCCGAGAATCTCGCCTGGCTCGTCCATGAGCGTGGCATCGAACCGCATATCCCGGTGTTCGACAAATCCACCCGCAGCGATGGCAGCTTACATCCTCAAACTCGATCGCTTGCGCCTCAGAGGTCCAAATGGTGCCAGAGACGAGTTCCACCTCGCCGCCACAGCCCAAAACCTCCGCAAACTCGCTAAGCTGCTCCCGATCCATCAGCTGGCCGTCGGCGGATAATCGGCGGCAGCCCACTCTCCGCGCATCGCCTGCGAACGTCCGCTTCTCTCAAATGCGGACTTCTTCAACGATATCGCCCCATGTCAGTCGTTGGAGCGTCCTTGCCAGCGCCCCAATAGCGGACGTAAGACCGATCCGAATTGGAGGCTGAGCAACGATGTCCGTGGGCACGTTACGCTTCCCATACCCATCGATATAGGTTGTGCGCAGCCGCTACTCTTGCCCTCCCTTCTTCCATAGAAAGTGAAGGAGGCCGACCAAGCCCCAAAGCAACGCCAGCATGACCCAAAGGCCAATGAGGCTATCGATCATCTCTTGTCCGCCTGGGGAGGCCGCAGCCAAGGTACCGAGAAAAAGCGTTCCGATCCCCAAAACTAGCGTGGCAAGGACGAGCACTCCGTAAACGAGCGACGCAACGATTGCCATGTTCCTTCCCGTCCTGATTGGGAGAAGATAACATGGGCGCGACCGGTTGCGACTGCCGGCTCGCGAACTGAAGTCGGCCGGTGGAAATCGGAAAACCATCGTGACGTGGTCCTAAGTCGGCTCGCGCCCCAACGCGGTCGTAGTTCGGCTCCATCTGGGTGTCTGAAAGGAGACGTAACCTGCAACAAGAAAGGCGACCTCCCACGATGATTTCGTGATTGTTCGCGTCTTGCTCTTCGTTGTGCGCTCCGGCGAACGCCAATGCAGTGGAATCTTGATTGATAGGGCGTTTTTCCGAGGAAGCGCAACCGCTGACCGGCTCGTTCAGAATCGGTGTTCCCGGCTGCCTCACACAGAATCAACAAGCGATAACTCTACCTCCTTTTGGCCTTTATCGATTTGCGCTTAGTAAGAATTAGGCTTCCGACCGCCCAAAATAGTTATGCGTCCGAGGAGGGTAAAGAACTAGAAACGTGCGGACCTTTCAAAACGGGAGCTAGCCTCATGTCCCAATCCACATTTGAACCGGAATCTTTCCAGCGTCTCGCGAGAGAAACAGCTGCAGCACTAAGACTTGGTGACGGCTATGAGCCGGGACCGCTTGCTCATTTTGGCCGTGCCTTGGCACAGGCGGACCGGTTCATCGATATCGGGGCGAACAGGGGGCTTTACGCCTGTTTGGCAAATCGTGTGCTTCGAAACAGTGAAATTGCAATGGTCGAGGCCAATCCCCAACTGGCAGAAAACCTCCGTCTTGCCATCGCTCAATGGCCGACGGAAAATGGCAACAAGATCACTGTCTATCCCGTCGCAGCGGGAGATGTTTCTACGAAACTGCCCTTTTTTATAGACGAATTGGATACTTTAAGCTCATTCGTGCTAAATCCCGAGCAGACGGACAAATCCGGGTATATGGACCTTCACCATCGCCGGAATATTCGCCGCATGGATGTCGCTTGTGAGCCACTCGATAAACTTTTTAGCCCCGCCCCTCGCACACTCATCAAAATGGATGTCGAGGGTTTCGAGTACCGAGCGCTTGTCGGAGCAAAGCGTCTGCTGTCGGCAAAGGACACGCGCCTGCAGGTAGAACTTCACGGATGGGGGGATGCCGAACGTGGGAAATACCCTTTGCATGTCATGTGGTACATGAACACACGCGGCTTCGCGATTTCTCGTATCGGTCGTTCCTATTCGTATGACTTTACACCCACGACTTCCTTGGGCCGTTGCATATCTCTGGCAAAATCCGGTCCGACTTTCACGTTGAAACATATTTTGGACCGCTCCGGACTGCGACCACTGATGTACCGGGTAATGCGCCCCGTGTTGCCGGCGCATGCGGAGCGGTAATTCCCGGGGATTGATCGGCGGTCTGTCGTCGGGTTTGCTGCTGCGACTAGCGGGCGGCCTTCTAAACTTTCTTGCTGTTCCGATTGCGCTTCGAACCTTGGGGCAGGAAAGATATGCCGCCTTTGCCGCCCTGTTCGGGCTTGCGGGCTGGCTGACGATCGGCAATTCGGGTTTGGCGAACGCGACCGCTGTGTTCGTCAGCGAGATCAAGGATCACGCCAAACGTCGGGAATTTTTTTGGCGTTCTGCGATTTCAACCTTCCTCGCCGTCGCAGTCGTCGGCTCTATCGTCTTTGTTCCTTTCATCCGCATGTCTACCCACCTGGTCGGGTACGGAACGCCGGCGCTAAATCAAGAGCTGACACAGGCCGCCTACTACTGCTTCGCGGTCTTCATGACTTGTGCCGTGGGTCAGACTTTCGAGGGCTTTTATGTCGGCGTTCTGCGCGTCGAATACGTCAACTGGTGCCGGCTCATCGGTCAGGTTGCCGGGATTGCCGTTGTGATCTTTCTGCCGCCGTTGTTTCCCAATATGTTGGCGATATGCTTTGCCACAACGCTGGGCACGGCTTCCGCAGCGATCTGGTTTACCGCAAAGGCGATTGCAGAGGTTCCACCGCCGGTTCCCCTAAACTACAGCTTCCGACAAAGCTTGCCCTTATTTCGGCAAGGTCTCGGCTTTCTCGCAAGTTCCTTAAGCACCCTGTTCTACGCTGGCGCGAGTCTGCCGCTTTTCGCAATAACCTTCGGTCCCGGCCAACTCGCAACGGCAGCTGTCATGTCGCGTATGCTCACAATGTATTTCAGCCTGATTGCGGCGCTCTTAATTCCCTTTGCACCTGCCCTGAGAAATGCGCTGGCGCATGATGACCAAGCATGGGTCGCTAAGGCAATGCGCAATTCCGGCGCCTTCATGGCCGCTGCCGGAATCAGCGCCGCGGTAGGAATTGCCATCCTCGGCGAGGCGCTCATCGGACGCTGGACGGGTACCAGTCTGCCGTCATTATCCGACTGGCTGGTGCCGATGGCGGCCTTGTTGATTGCCGTCAGTTGGAGCTATTTCTGGATCTATGGGTGCTTTGCGACGCTAGGATCCTTGCCGGTCGCGATGATCGCCATAGTCGAGATCGTCCTGATTTCGGGGCAATTTTTCCTGTTCGGAAAGGGCCTTCCGCCGTCATCGAGCCTTCTGATCATGGCCGGCACGATGATGTTGTTGTCTGGGACTATCTTGCCTGTTTTGGTTCTACGGAACCTGAACGCTCGTTTTCGGGTGATTGCCGCGGGTGTTCGGCAGATGGGGGCCCAGTGAGAATGTGGCTATGTCCTCTCCCTTGGTGGCCGGCACGCCGCTGCTGCTAGGCTTTCTCTGGGCCCTTGGCCGCATCGTCGTCGCCATGCCGCTACTGGGAATCTCCTGTCAGGGTGCGGCGACCGGCTAGTGCCCGCATCTGGTGATTTCTTGCCGGTGGGGGGCTCCTAGAGGCAATAGGTCCCGCGCTTCGTTCCGGTGTGGGTAGGCCCCAGGGTATAGCACCTGCAGATGGCTTCCCTAATTCGGGGGTGTGACGGAGCCAAAAATATCCGCGCGATTATCGCTCGACGTGACCCAGACGGAGCACAGTTGGATTAATACTAACGAATGAAATTCGTAAATATGTCCGTATATCCAAAATCGTTAGTACTTCTGTACCGCATCCGCCTACCCCAATATTATTTGATTCACATCTCATGTCTGCGCATATATTTATTTTTTGCGAAAGGCCGCCCCGTCATCTGCAGGCCGGAAATATAGCTAGGAGATTCGGATGCCTTCGTTCATCCCACAGGCGATGCAGAGGCTGAAATCACTTGCCTATGCGACAGGAACTCTGCTGATTTTGATCCTCGTCTTTGGCGCGGCGAGCACCGAAGCCCAGACGCTCAGCACCGTGCAGATCAGCACCTATCACGGGGATGGGCTGCGCACCGGCTGGAACTCCCGCGAAACCGTGCTCACGCCGGCCACCGTGCGGGGGGCTACCTTCAAGCAGCTCGGAAACGTCGCGCTCGATGCCCAGGTGGATGCGCAGCCGCTATTCGTCGGCAGCCAGACGATCAACAGCCAGGGCGTGCACAACGTGATCTACATCGCCACGGAAAATAACACCGTCTATGCGATAGACGCGGATAGCGGAGCGATACTCCTGCAAAAGAATTTCGGGGCACCGCTCCCGATCTCGGCACTGCCCGGCGCCTGTTCCGACAACGGCGCGATCGTGGGAATCACGGCAACTCCCGTGCTGGATACTACGGCTCAGACGCTCTATGTCATTAGCTACACGTACGAAAACAACACGGCGATATATCGCCTTCACGCCCTCGACCTGCGCACGCTGGCCGACAAGACTTCGCCGGTTGTCGTGACCGGCAGCGGCACGCTGAACCCGACGAATGCCAAATATAATTTCAATGCTTCCACGACGCGGTTGCGGGCCGGTCTCCTGTTGTCGCAAGGCAACCTCTACGCCGCTTTCACTAGCTTTTGCGATTTCAATGCAAATATTACACGCGGCTGGGTGCTCGGCTGGAACGCGGCCTCGCTGGCGCCGCTTGCCCAACCGGCCTTGCTGAACCGGGAGTCGGCGACTGCCAACAATTTCTTCCTCAGCACGGTCTGGATGTCGGGCTATGGCATCGCTGCGGATGCGGCCGGCAGTCTGTTCGTCGTCACTGGCAATGGTGACCCGGCCGGCACAGCCTATCAGCCCCCATATGGAATTGCCGAAAGCGTCGTCAAACTGTCGCCGGACCTGAAGACGGTGCAGTCGCTGTTCACGCCCGCCGGTGGGAATGGTTCGGACTATGCTTCGCTCGAACGTGCCGACAAGGATTTCGGGGCGGGAGGGGTGATGCTGCTGCCGCCCCAGCCTGGACCGAATCCAAACATGGCCGTCGCTGCCGGCAAGTACGGTACGATGTATTTGCTGAATTCGAACGATCTCGGTGGACATGCCGAAGGGCCGGCGAACGCCCCGGATCGTGTCTTCAACTCCTACACTATTGGTATCTGTCATTGCGGTGCGTCGTATTTCCGTGGCACCGACGGCGTTGGCCGGGTCGTCAGCAGCGGCAGCAACACTGCCCGGGTCTGGAAGGTTAACACCACCGGGAATCCAAGCCTCAGCCAGGAAAGCATTTCCGCGCCGATCGTCAACGGCTCGAACAGGGGCTTTTTCACCACGGTCTCATCGAACGGGACCGCGGCGAAAACCCAGGTGATCTGGGCAATAGGACGGAAGCTGAGCGCGTCGTCGACGACGGTCAATCTCTATGCTTTCGACCCATCGACGATCGACGCCTCGGGCAACATGGCGACGCTGTTCAGCGGAGCGGCAGGAACCTGGCCGGAGCACGGCCTGGCCAACCTGGTCCCCACCGTGGCGAACGGGAAGGTCTACGTCGCCACTTACAAACAGCTGGCGATCTTCGGGGCAACCGGCGGCGGCGGTGGCGGCACCTCGGATGTCGTTTCCTTCACGGCATCCAGTACCCAGGCGGCGGGGGTCGGCCCGCTGGTGAATGTCATCGTCGATGGCAGAACGATCGGCTCGACCTCGGTCGGGATAGCCAGCGCGACCTATGCGTTCAACACGTCGCTGACGCCGAACACCGCGCATGACATTCAAATCCAGTACACCAACGACGATGTGATCAATGGCCAGGATCGCAACCTGATCCTGAACTCGATCGCGGTGAATGGCCGGACCACACTCGCAACCAGCAGCTTTGAAATTTACCATGCCCAGGCAGGTAACCAGGGTGACTTTCCGTCCAGCGGCAACATGTACTGGAAAGGAACCGCGGAATTCAGCCTGCCGGCAACGCAGTTCCCGGCCATGACGGCTGCGCTCAGAACCGCAAAGACAGCGGCTGTGCTTAAATTGTCCAAGGCGCCGTCGATTGAGGCCGGACCCAGTCCGGTCCTGCCGGGCCACGCAATCTCTGGTATCCTGGTCGCAATGCGGAAAGGTTCCCTGACGCTGCGGACGAGAGCAGGCAAGCTGGTCACCGTCGACAACCGCGCAGCCGTGAAACAGTATCACAGCATCATTCCTGTCGTCGGC
>Ga0268266_10002562_pt1 | contig 19284 bp, 17 predicted proteins | sample KBSS13metaG_FD_190356 | JGI IMG/M metagenome (GOLD analysis project Ga0268266, IMG submission 190356) | Switchgrass rhizosphere microbial communities from Kellogg Biological Station, Michigan, USA - KBS S1-3 metaG (SPAdes) (version 2) | ecosystem: Host-associated > Plants > Roots > Rhizosphere...
ACTCCCGCCCCGGGCAGGCCGCCCCGGGTAGACGCCACCCGCTGGGCGTCGTCGATGCCGAGCAGGTCCAGTGGCTTGGACCGCTGGTGGCTGAGCTGGGGCACATCGCTGTCCGAGGTCTGGGTGCAGTCGGGCACGTCGGCCGCCCGTGCCGGTGCGACGCCCAGGACGAGCGGGACGGAGCCGAGGACCAGGGTGAGGACGGCGGCGCGGGCCGGCCTCACGAGCAACCGCCCTTCGCCGGCTGGCACAGGGCCAGGCTCGGGGAGAGGACGGCGCCGGGCTGGAACAGCTTCACCCAGGTGTCGGGGACGACGGGGGCGTCGTACCCGCCGTAGCCGAGCCGGTCGGCCGCGCCGCCCTCGAGCACGTGGCTGGTCCCCTTGAGGTCCACCAGGTAGGGCAGGCCCCGCGTGGCCTGGGAGAAGTCGGCGGAGAGCACGTAGGCGCCGGCCCGGGCGGCGACACCGGCGTCGCGCTCGTCGGCCGGCACCCCCTCGGCGGTGGCCAGGTCGCCGGGATCGGTGGCCAGCGCGGCCTCGGGCCGCGAGCCGCCCTTGGCCTGCAGCACGGCGCAGAGCTCACCGGCCGCCGGGGTCAGCGAGCCCTCGGGCCAGCTCGCCGCGGCGTACGGGCTGACGACGGCGTCGCGGTCCATGGTCGGCCGGCGGAAGGTCCGGAAGCCGCCACTCGGGGGCGAGCTCGCCTGGTAGACCCCGAGCGCGAACGCGCTGAGCCGGATCGGGCCGTCCGGGCCGAGCAGGTAGCCGGTCTCACCCACCTGGACCAGGTCGCCGACCTGCCCCTGGGGCACGTGGATCTGCCCGCCGTAGGAGACCGTCTTCCCGTACGCCGACGCCGCGATGCCGAAGCTCTGCCAGGACAGGTCGCCTCCGGCCGGCCAGAGGTCCAGCCACTGCGACGGGACGTGGACGGCCTCGTTGCCGACACCGAGACCTACCGACTGCAGGAAGCGGTCCTGGGCACCTCCGGAGGACGGCGGCAGCGGGTAGCGGTAGGCGCCCGTCCCGGCGCCGGAGGTCGCGACGAGCCAGCGGTCGTGCCCGCTCTGGACGACGAACCCGTCGTCGGGAGCGGCCGTCACCTGGGGGGTCGGCGAGACGTAGGTGCGGATGCCGTGGTGGGTGGCGGTGCACGCCGACCACCCCGTCTCGACCAGCTCTCCGGGGTCGGGGACGGTCGCCGGCGCACCGAGGATCCCGATCTCCGGACCGATCGTCTGCTCCTGGATCGTCTTCTCCGGCACGATCACGGGCTCGACCGACGACCCCAAGATCAGCCGGGCCGAGGTGATGTTGATGACCGGGTTGAGCACCGGGTGCGAGCTCCCGCGGGTGATCACGTAGGGCTGGCCCTTCTCCTTCGAGATCACCAGACCCGGGTTGTTCCAGTCGACGGCGGTGCGGCCGGCCAGGACGCCGCTGACCGCGGCACCGGCGATCAGCAGCACGCCGAGCGCGACGCCGCCGACGATCGTGCGACCCGGCCGGGCCGGCTCGACCTCGCGGCCGCCGGGCGCGCCGGACACGAAGGCCGTCACCAGTCGACGACGGCTGAACGAGTGCGCCTCGACCAGGTCGCGCTTGGTCGCCATCTCAGCCGGCGATCGAGGAGAAGAGGCCCGTTGCGACCACGAGTCCCGGCACCATCGCGAGCAGCGCCACCGTCTCGACGACGTCGCCGAGACGTCCGCGGCGTACGGACCCGGGCTGGGGCAGCAGGGTGAGCGCGAGCAGGACGGCGCCGGTGACCGCGAGCGCGACTGCGGCGGTGGGGCGCCAGCCGGGGTGCAGCCAGAGCACGGACAGGGCCGTCGAGACCAGGCCGAGCACGCCCGAGGCGAGGCCGACCAGCACCTCGGTGCCGGTGCGGTACTGACGGGTGCGCAGCATCACCACCACGCAGGCGAGGACCGAGACGATCGTGCCCGCGAGGCCCAGCGACACCGCCACGGGCGCGACCAGCACGAGCAGGACGCCGACCGTCGCCGACACGGCCACCAGGATCTCGTGGGCGACGCGGGCATCGGCACCCACGCGGGTGGGGTCGATCGCGTCGGGGTCGTGGGTGATGTCGGCGCTGCTGAAGAGCTGGTCGACGCTGGTGCCGGTCGCGCCGAGCGCGAGCCAGGGGAACACGCTGCCGGCGATCACGACCAGGGCCAGCGCGGTCGTCAGGACCACCGCGGGGTCGTACGTCGTCGACGCCCTCATCACGAGCCCGGTCGCGAGGAACACCGCACCGACGACCACGGGCGGCAGCAGCAGGGTGCGGCCCTCGGCCACCCCCAGCGCTGCGACCAGCCCGGCTGCGAGCGCCCCGCCGCCGGCTGCCGCCACCGGCGTCGCGAAGAACGGCGTCCCCCAGGCCAGCATCAGGCCGGCCACCGCGGCGTACACGCAGCCCATCACCGCGACCGCGACGGCCGCGTCGGTCTCGCCCTGGGTGCGGGACAGGGCGACGGCGCCGAGGACCAGCACGACGGCCACGACGACGCTCGCCGCGGCGGCGATGTCGGAGCCGTGCTGGATCAGCAGGGAACCCGCCCCGACCAGCAGCAGCAGCACCGCCGCCCACAACGCCGTACGGCGTCCGGCCGCCGCGTCCCAGGGTCTGAGGTCGCGCTCTACCACGTCGGTCATGGCCTCGACCACGTCGTCGTAGACCCGCGGGGGCTCGTCGTCGACCCCGGCCGCGACGGTGATCACGCCGCCGTCCTCGACCCCCTGGATGGTGAGGCCCGAGTCGGTGGCGAGTGCGCGGCCGTCCTGGGTCACCAGCCGGTAGCCGCCGTAGACGGTGACGGCGTCGAGGAGGCCCACGCTGCGGGCGAGCTCGGGCACCAGCTCGGCGACCGGGACCGCGCCGGGGAGCACCAGGTCGACGCGTCGGGTGCCGGAGGTGACGGTGACCCGCACCAGTCCGGATGCACCGGTAGGCGCCTGGCTCATCTTCCGAGAACTCCCGAGTCTGGCTGTGTGTGGCTGGTCGATCAGTCGGCTGGCATGGTACCGCCCGGTCCGGGTCGCGAGACCCGGACCGGGCGGACGCGGGGACGGGGGACCCCGCGGTCCGTGCGAGGACTAGCCGAGGACGCCGGGCGCGGCCTCCTCGTCGTCGAGCCAGTCCTCGTTGTCCTCGAAGAAGTCGGTGCCGTCGGGGCGCTTCTTCTTCCGCCCGCGGCCGCCCCGGCCGCCCGCCCCGGCGCCACCGCCGGCTCCGCGGGAGCTCCCGGACGCGCCGACCGCGCCGCCTCGACCCGCAGCCGCAGCCGACGCACCGGCCCCGGACGTGCGGGACGCGGCGAGGGCCGCCTGCTCCTCGGCGGTCAGCGCACTCATCGCCGACGTGCGCATGGCCCCGGTCAGACCGGAGGTGCCGCCCAGGATGCCGCCGCTGATGAGCCCGCCGATCGCCGTCGACGTCGGGCCGGTCGGGAGGTGCCCACCGCTCGGCGGGAGGCCGCCACCCGGAGGCGTGCCACCAGGACCGGGCGTCGGATAGCTGCCGGGACCCTGGGGGGAGCCGGGGTCGCCGTACTGCGGCGGGTCGTCGTAGCCCCCGGGATCGTCGTGGCCGCTCGTGTCGTGTCCCCCCGGGCCGTGCTCGTGACCGGTCGGGTCGTACCACGGGTGGGGATCGTTGACCTCGGTGTGCGGCGGATCGATGCTGCCGTGATGACCGGGGGGCGCGACGCCGCCTCCGGGGATCGAGCCCGTTCCGGTGCCGGTGCCGGTGCCACCGGTACGCCGTGGCTGGCCGTGGATGCTCTCCATGACCTTGATCGCCTGGTCGTACTTGGTGTCGACGTCGTGGATCGCGGTCTGCGACTGGCGCTCCCGATCGGCCGACTCGGTCGCGTAGTGGCTCTGCGCCGCGTTGGCGCTCTTCTGGCGGGTGTGGAAGTCCTCCACCGTCTCGCCGGCCTTCTGCGTCGGGTCCGACGGGGGCGAGGCCGGGGCGTTGCCGAGCTTGTGGTGCGTCGTCTGCGCGTCCTCGAGGGCGTCGCCTGCCGTACCCAGCGCGGTGCTCGCCTTCTTCATCTCGTTCGCCTGGGAGCGGACGTTGTCGGCGACCTTCTGGAACGCCTTCACCGCGGCGGGTCCGGTCTGCGGGCCGAACCGGTCCATCAGCTGGGGCTTGGCGGACTCGAGGGCGGTGGCGAGGTTGGTCAGGACGTGGTGCCCGGCGTCCCAGACGTGGGCGGAGTGGCGGATGTTGTCGACCTTGCCGCCGGTGACGTAGCCGTCGAGCCGCTGCTCGTGGGGACCCTTAGGCATCGCTGCCTCCCGAGTTCTGGTGCTCGCCCGGGTGGTAGTAGTGGTTGCGGGCGTGGGTGCGGTGGAAGTCGGCCGCACGCCCGAGGGCGGCGACCGCCTCGTGGCGGGCGCGGAGGTCGTCGGCGCTCTGGGTGTCGGCGGAGTCCACGGCCTTCTGGAAGGTCTGCAGACCCATCCGGAAGGAGTGGAGGTCCTCCAGCACCGAGGCGAGCGTGTCGGCGACCTTCGAGTGGGCCAGGCTGTGGTGGTAGCCCAGCGAGCCGCCGACCGTCGACTCACCGAACACGGTCTGGTCGACGTGGAGCTTCTGGAACCCCGAGTCGTGGACCGCGTCGGCGTTGTCGGTGAGGTCGGCGGTGATCGTGTGGATGACCTCGTTGTCGACGTAGAGCTCCTTGAGCTCGTTGCCCAACGTGGCGATCTGGTCGAGCGAGAAAAGGGCCATGTCGTTCCTGTCGTCTTCCGGCCGTCAGGGGGAGCAAACCCCCGAGTTCGTCCCTGAGTACCGGCTCAGCGGGACCGCAGCCACCTGGTCCGGTGGTCGCGGCCCCGCTGGGCCCTGGCGTGAAGCCTGGTCACGATCCTGCGTGAGGACGCGTCACATGTCGAACGCGCGGGCGCCGCGGGCGTCGGCCGCGCGGTACTCGGCGTTCGACTGCGTCACCTGCGTCGAGGTGCTGTGCAAGAGCTCGCGCATGTCGTGGATGGCGCCGTCCCAACGCTGCTTGGCCACTGTGTAGGCCTGCTGCGCGTCACCGACCCAGTTCGCCCGCAGCGGGTTGAGCTCGCGCTCGAGGTGCTGCATGCGGGAGTCGATCCTGTTCACGATGCCCATCAGGTCGTCGGCCGCCTGGTCGAGACCTCCGTGGTTGACCTTCAGTCCGTCGAGTTCCATTGCTCTGTCTCCTGTCGTGGTCGCGGTGCGCCGGGCTCAGCCGAGGCGCTGCTGGTTGCGGGCGAAGGCGGACGACTGCGTGTCGTCGGTGCTCGTGTTGTCCTTCTCCGTCGAGCGCAGGGAGGCCTCGAACTGGTTGAGCGCGCTCACGATCGTCTTCTGCTTCTCGTGCCAGGCGTGGCCGAGCGAGTTGAACGCCGTGCCTCCCTGACCGGACCACTTCGCCTTGGCGGCGTCGATGTGCTGGACCAGCTCGTTGTTGAGCCGGTCGAAGTCGTGCTTGGCGTCGGCGACCATTCCCGCTGCGGCGGAGAGTGTGCCCTGCCCCTGTCCCATCTCTGCTGACGACATGAGGTCGTCTCCTTTCCCCGACGCGGCGGAGCCGCTCGAAATCCGTGAATCCTGTGTCGTGGCTTGCTGCCCGAGTCGTTCAGCCCGATCCGGACAGAGCAGGTCTACCCGTGGTCGTGACCCCTAAACATCACGACGTCAATTCCCACAGATGACGGAAGAAGCCGCTGGCGACGAGGACGACGGCGAGCGCCGAGGACCCGCACAGCGCCTCCGCCACCTCGGCGCGACGCGACCACCACGCCGACCGCCAGCCACGTCCGGTGGCCATCGCGACGAGCACGACCACCACGCCCAGCCCGGTCGCGACGAGAGAGACGGTGAGGAGCTGCCCCTGGCTCAACCGCGGGGCGGCGTACGCCGCGAGGGCCGACCAGCAGACCAGGCCCGCGAGCCGGAGGAGGCCGCGTGCGGCCGGCTGCCGGTAGCTGCGCGCGGCCAGCAGCAGCCCCGCACCGACCAGCACGACCTCGAGTCTCGCGCCGACGCGGTCGACCGGCAGCGTCGCCGACCACAGCAGCAACGGCGCGGTCGCCAGGGCGACGACCAGGATGGCGGCTGCGGCGGCGGCGACCAGGCGACCTCCCCGGTCGGCCACGTCGGAGACCGCTCGGACCGGGACGATGGACCGCACCCGCCGGCGCGGCGTCCGGTCGCGTGCCGACCAGGCGGTCACGGCCAGGCGCTCGAAGTCCACGAGGTACTGGTCGGGGACGTCGACGGACACGGTCGGGACGAAACGCGCGGCCAGCAGGGCCGCGGCGAGCAGCACCGCCCAGGCGGCGCGTGGTGGCCAGCCCAGCAGGGTGATCGCACCGGTGACGGCGAAGACGGCCGCGCCGGCGACGACGAGCACCCGCAGCTGCGCCTCGGCCCGGCCGGCCACGGCTCTGGCCAGAGCGGCGCCGACCGCCACGGCCGCAGCAGTCACGCCGAGGACCATCGGGAGCCGCTCGGCCGCGGGGTCCCAGGCCCACGCGAACCCCGCGGCACCCAGGAAGCAGGGTGCCGCGACCAGCCGCGGCACGGCGACCGGTCCGACCGGGACCAGACCGAGGAGCGCCGTCGCGGCGAGCACCCCGATCGCCAGGTCGTGGTCGCCGGGCGAGGCGTGGGCGGCGCACCAGCCGGCGAGGCCGGCCACGATCGCCGCGACCGCGCACCAGAGGACCGCGATCGGATGGGCTCCGCGCGGCCGGTCGGGTGGCGGCCGCCGATCGGGTCGGTGCGTCGCGGCACGGTGGACACCGGTGGCGGCGACCAGGATGCCGCCGGTCTCGATCCCGAGCTCGGGCAGGGTCGCGGAGGCGAGCATCAGGTCGCCGGTGCGGGAGTAGAGCAGGGGGATCGCACCCAGCCCGGCCTGTGCGGCGTACTCACGGGCGACGTCGGTGACGACGGCTCCGGCCGGGACCATCAGGTCCAGGACACCGGCCGGTCCGTGCACGCTGAGGGCGAGGACGTCGGCGTTCGGCCGCACGCGTCCCTGCGTCATCGCGGTCACCTCGTCGTACCCGGTTACGCCGGACCACCGGCTGCTGTGCTTCCCCGGCAGGGTAGTCGCTGGGTGACGGTCGGCCGTAGGTCCGTCGGGCACCCCTTAAGATCGCTGCCGACAACCGACGATGTTCTTGGGAGAGTCGTTGACCACCACGCTGCGTGGCGGCCGGGCCGACCAGCCGGAGCTGCCGACCGGCGAGATCGTGATCCAGGCCCCGCCGCAGATCGAGGAGGCGGAGGGCGCGAGCGGCGTCCTGATGAACGCCATCCCGATGCTCGGCAGCCTGGGCTCGATCGTCCTGGTCGCGACCATGGGCAGCTCGACGCCGGGCGGGCAGGGGCGCAGCTTCCTCGCTGCGGGGATGTTCCTCTTCGCGACGCTCGGCTTCATCGTCGTCCAGCTCGACCGGCAGCGGAAGCAGCGCACCCAGACGGTCACCGGCACCCGCACCGAGTACCTCCGCTACCTCGGGACCGTCCGCAAGATCGCCCGCGAGGCCGCCTCGCAGCAACGGGCGGCCCTGCTCTGGCAGCACCCCGATCCGTCGGCGCTGCCCGCCCTGGCCGACGAGCGCTCCCGCGTGTGGGAGCACTCGGTCAGCGACGGCGAGTTCCTCCAGGTGCGGTACGGCGTGTGCAGCCAGCCGCTCTCGTTGGAGCTCGTCCCACCCGACTCCGCACCGATCGACCAGGTCGACCCGGCGGCGGCCTCCGCCCTGCACCGGCTGCTGGCCGTCCACCGGGTGCAGCCCAACCTGCCGGCCGCGGTCGACCTCCGGGCCTTCGACCGGATCGAGATCTGCGGCGACGAGGACGAGGCACGGTCGCTGGCCCGGGCGATGATCTGCTCCGCGGCGGCGTTCCAGTCGCCCGAGCACCTGGCCATCGCCGTGCTCGCGTCCGAGGACTCGCTGGCCCAGTGGGACTGGGTGAAGTGGTTGCCGCACGCCCTGTCCGCCCAGGACTCCGACGCGGTCGGGCCGCGACGGATGGTGTCCACGAGCCTTGCGGATCTCGCGGCGCTGCTGCCGCCCGATCTCGCGGAGCGCCCGCGGTTCGGCGCCGACGAGCGGCCGCCCGACCCGCACATCCTCTTCGTCGTGGACGGCGGGGTCCTGCCGCCCGGCAACCACGTGATTCCCGCCGACGGTCTGCACGGGATGACCGTGCTCGACCTGCCGAGCCGGTGGGACGAGCTCGAGGACAGCACCCGCCTGCGGCTGCTGTTCGAGGACGGCACCGAGACCGAGGACGGCCGACCGGCGATCAACGCGCTGCGGCTGCGGGAGGCGCCGGTGCGCGCGGGTGCCGACCGGTGCGACCTCGCCACGGCCGAGGCGCTAGCCCGACGGCTCGCTCCGCTGCACGTCGTGACGGCCGGCGTCGAGGCCGAGCCCGCCAGCGCCGGGGAGATCAAGGGCCCGTCGGACTTCATGGACCTGCTGGGTCTCGGCGACGTCCGCCACTACGACCCCGCGAGCGCGTGGCGCACGCGCCCAGCGCGGGACCGGCTCCGGGTGCCGATCGGGCTCGGGGACGGCGGCGGCATGATCCACCTCGACATCAAGGAGTCGGCCCAGCAGGGCATGGGCCCGCACGGCCTCGTGATCGGAGCGACCGGGTCCGGCAAGTCGGAGTTCCTGCGCACCCTGGTCCTCGGGTTGGCGATCACCCACTCGCCCGAGCAGCTGAACATGGTGCTGGTCGACTTCAAGGGCGGGGCGACGTTCGCGGGGATGTCCGGGATGCCGCACGTCTCGGCCGTGATCACCAACCTCGAGAACGAGCTGACCCTGGTCGACCGCATGCAGGACGCCCTGTCGGGCGAGATGGTGCGTCGCCAGGAGCTGCTGCGCGACGCCGGCAACTTCGCCTCGGTCCGCGACTACGAGCGCGCACGGGCAGCGGGTGACGACCTCGCCCCGTTGCCGTCGCTGTTCATCGTCGTCGACGAGTTCTCCGAGATGTTGTCGGCCAAGCCGGAGTTCATCGACCTGTTCGTGGCGATCGGCAGGCTGGGCCGGTCGCTCGGCCTCCACCTGCTCCTGGCCTCGCAACGGTTGGAGGAGGGGCGGCTGCGCGGCCTCGAGTCGCACCTGTCCTACCGGGTCGGTCTGCGCACCTTCTCGGCGCAGGAGTCGCGCACCGTCCTCGGCGTACCGGATGCCTACGAGCTGCCGCCGATGCCCGGGCTGGGCTTCCTCAAGCCCGACCAGTCGTCGCTGCTGCGCTTCAAGGCGGCGTACGTCTCCGGCCCGGCATCCGTCAACCGCGCGCGCTCGGTCGCGCGCGACGAGACCGGCGTGGTGCAGGGGATCCTGCCGTGGACGATCACCGAGGTGCTCGTGCAGGCTCCGCCCGAGCCGGAACCCAGCGCCGAGCCGGAGCCCCGGCCGACCCCGACCGGCGAGCCCGAGACGCTGCTCGACGTGGCGGTCGGCCGGATGGTGGGACACGGCCCGGAGGCGCACCAGGTCTGGCTCCCGCCGCTCGACGTCCCTGACACCCTCGACGAGCTGATGGCCGACCTCGAGCCGGATCCGGAGCTCGGCCTGGTCTCGCACGAGTGGCGCGCGCTCGGCGGTCTCACCGTCCCGCTCGGCACCGTCGACCGGCCGCGCGAGCAGCGTCGCGACACCCTCACCGTCAACCTCTCCGGGGCGAGCGGCCACGTCGCCGTCGTCGGCGGCCCGCGCACCGGCAAGAGCACGTTGCTGCGCACCCTGGTGACCAGCCTGTCGCTGACCACGACGCCCCTGGAGTCGCAGTTCTTCGTGCTGGACTTCGGTGGCGGCACCTTCGCGGCGATGCAGCCGCTGCCCCACATGGCCGGCATCGGCACCCGGTCCGAGCCCGACGTCGTACGCCGGATCGTGGCCGAGGTGACCGGCATCGTCGACCGTCGCGAGGCGTACTTCCGCGCCCACAACATCGACTCCATCGAGACCTACCGCAGTCGTCGCCAGCAGGGCCGTGCCGACGACGGGTACGGCGACGTCTTCCTGGTCGTCGACGGGTGGAGCACGCTGCGGGCCGACTTCGACGACCTCGAGCTCGACCTGCAGCAGCTCGCCTCGCGCGGCCTCACCTTCGGTTTCCACGTGGTCACCGCCTCGTCGCGCTGGGCCGACTACCGCGCCGCGGTCCGCGACCTGATGGGCACCCGGCTGGAGCTCCGTCTCGGCGACACGATGGACTCAGAGATCGACCGCAAGCTGGCGGCCCTGGTCCCGACCGGGCGCCCGGGCCGCGGCATCGTGCCGGGCAAGGTCCACTTCCTGGCGGCACTCCCGCGCATCGACGGCGACCCGAGCGCGGGCAGTCTCGGCGACGGCGTGGAGATGCTGGTCAAGCAGGTTGCCGAGGCCTGGCGCGGCCCGGCGGGTCCGAAGCTCCGGCTGCTCCCGGAGCTGTTCACCGTGGAGGAGCTGCTGGGCCAGGCCGACGAGCCGACCAAGACGTCGTCGCGGCTCCTGCTCGGGGTCAACGAGAAGGAGCTCGCGCCGGTCGGACTCGATGCGGAGGCCGAGCCGCACTGGCTGATCTTCGGTGACGGACAGTCCGGCAAGAGCGCAGCGCTCCGGGGCTACGTCCACGAGGTGATGCGGACGCGGACCCCGAAGCAGGCCCAGATCGTGGTCGTCGACTACCGGCGGTCGCTGCTCGGTGAGGTGCCCGACGAGTACCTCCTCAACTACCTGACCTCCGCGGCGCAGGCCACGCCCACCCTGGCCGACCTCGCGTCGTACCTGGAGAACCGCATCCCCGGCCCCGACGTCACGTCGGAGCAGCTGCGCAACCGGTCGTGGTGGACCGGGGCCGAGGTGTTCATCGTGGTCGACGACTACGACCTCGTGGCGACCACCCAGAGCTCGCCGGTACAGGCCCTGCAGCCGCTGCTCGCCCAGGCCCGTGACGTCGGGCTGCACCTGGCGGTCGCGCGCCGGTCGGGTGGCGCCTCGCGTGCCCTCTACGAGCCGGTCATCCAGTCGCTGCGCGACCTGGCGATGCCGGGCCTCGTGCTCTCCGGCAGCCCCGACGAGGGCGCCCTCATCGGCAACGTCCGACCGGGCCCGGCCCCCGCCGGGCGCGGCCGCCTGATCACCCGCGACCGCGGGGTCGAGGTCGTCCAGCTCGCCTGGCGGGACCCCTCCTTGTGAGTCACCGTCTCGCGGTGGTCCTCGTCACCTGCCTCGCCCTCGGCGTCACCGGCTGCGGAGGGGGCGACTCCTCCCGCTCCGTCAGGCCGCCCGCGACCTCGCCCTCGTCGTCCACGAGCGGCCCGCCCGGCACGCCGACCCCCGCCGCGACCGGGCGGAAGGTCGACCTGGCCGCGTTCACCGCCCGCGCACCGAAGGGCTTCCGCTACGACAGCAGCCTGGCCAAGGAGTTCGTCTCCGCCTCCTCGCCGGACTACGAGACGTTCGAGGTGGACTACAGCGACCTCACGATCTTCCCCGGTGCCGACACCGACTACATGGCCAAGCTGACCGCGAGGAACGGCGACTGGAAGCCGAGACCCACCATCGCCGACCCCGTGCGGTTCGCCGGCGCGAGGTGGTACCACCTCACCGGCCCGATCGGGCAGGGCCGGCACCTCGAGGAGTACGGCACCGTCGTCCAGGGCGCGACCGCCCCTCGACTGGTCAAGGTGTCGTTCGAGATGAAGAGCACCCACGCCCGGCGCGTGAAGCTGGTCGGCTCGGTGCTGGCGTCGGTGCGGCTGAAGTAGCGCAGCTGTGACGTGGGGTCCTGATCAGCGGCGGCCGATGCCGAACATGCCCCGCACGGCTTCGCGGGCGGCGTAGCGCACGGCGTACTTGAAGGTGCTGGACTTCACCACCTTGTCGAAGGTGCTGTCCTGGGGCTTGGCCGCCTTCGCCTTGGGGGCGGGCTTCGAGGGGTCTGCCGCCGCCTGCTCCGCGGCCTGCTTCTCGGCACCCGCCTGCATCCGCGCCGCGAGCCTCTCGCTGGCGGAGTCGCGGTCGACGACCTGGGAGTACGTCGCCCAGCCGGGGCTGGCCTTGACCGCCGCGTCCATCGCGGTCGCGTCGGCCGGCCCCATCAGCGACTCGGGCGCCCGCAGCCGGGTCCACGCGACGGGGGTCGGGGCACCGCGCTCGTTCATCACGGTCACGATCGCCTCGCCGATGCCGAGGGAGAGGATCACCTTGCCGAGGTCGTCGTACGACGAGGTCGGGTAGGTGTTCACGGTCGCCTTGAGCGCCTTGGCGTCGTTGGGGGTGGCGGCGCGCAGCTGGTGCTGGATCCGCGAGCCGAGCTGAGCGAGCACCGCGTCGGGTACGTCGGTCGGGCTCTGCGTGACGAAGACGACGCCCACGCCCTTGGAGCGGATCAGCCGCACGGTCTGCCCGATCTGGTCGAGGAACGCCTTGGACGCGTCGTTGAACAGCAGGTGCGCCTCGTCGAAGAAGAAGACCAGCTTGGGCTTCTCGGCGTCGCCGACCTCGGGCAGGTCGTGGAAGAGGTCGGCGAGCAGCCACATCAGGAACGTCGAGAACAGGGCCGGCCGGTCCTGGAGGTTGGGCAGCTCGAGCATCGAGACGACGCCGCGTCCGTCGGAGCCGACCTGCAGCAGGTCGGAGGACTCGAACTCCGGCTCCCCGAAGAACGCGTCGGCGCCCTGGCCCTCGAACGCGATCAGCTCGCGCAGGATCACACCGGCCGTGGCGCTGGACAGCCCACCGAGCTCCTTGAGGTCGGGCTTGCCCTCGTCGCTGTTGAGGTAGTGGACGACGGCGCGCAGGTCTTTCAGGTCGAGCAGGGGCAGACCGGCCTGGTCGGCGTAGTGGAAGACCAGGCCGAGGCTGGACTCCTGGGTGTCGTTGAGTCCGAGCACCTTGCTCAGCAGGATCGGCCCGAACGACGTCATCGTCACCCGGAGCGGGATGCCGGTGCCCTGGCCGCCGAGCGCGTAGTAGGTGACCGGGAAGCCCTTCGCCTCCCAGGTCTGCCCGACCGAGGCCGCCCGGGCCTTGATCTTGTCGTCCTCCTGGCCGGGCGTGCTCATCCCCGACAGGTCGCCCTTGATGTCCGCGGCGAAGACCGGGACGCCGTTCGTCGACAGCTGTTCGGCCATCAGCTGCAGCGTCTTGGTCTTGCCGGTCCCGGTCGCGCCCGCGACGAGCCCGTGCCGGTTGAGCATCCCGAGCGGGATCTTGATGTGGACGTCGGACAGGTTCGTCTCGTCGAGCATGAGTCCGCCGAGCTCCAGCGCCGGGCCGGTGAACTCGTATCCGGGAGCGACGGCGGCGGCGATGGGATTGTCGGTCACGGCATGAAATGTAGCCACGAGGGACCTGGGTGCGCTCTGCGTAGACTCGCCGCGTGATCTTCAAGCGGGTGGGCGACGGGCGTCCGTACCCCCCGCACGACCTCACCTCCCGGGCCTGGGCGGCCCTCCCGCCCCGTCAGGTCCGGCTCGACGACCTGGTCACCACCAAGGACACGCTCCGTCTCGACACGCTCCTCGACGAGGACTCGACGTTCTACGGCGACCTGTTCGCGCACGTGGTCCGGTGGCGCGGCGAGCTCTACCTCGAGGACGGCCTCCACCGGGCGCTGCGAGCCGCGCTCCAGCAGCGGCACGTGCTCCACGCCCGCGTCCACGAGGTCTCCGGGTGAACATCCACGTCAAGACGCTGCTGACCCTCGCGGTCCTCGGCGTCCTGCTGCTCCTCGGCATCACCGTGGGGTGGTCGTCGATGACCCAGTCCTTTCCGCACAAGGCGGCGCCGAAGATCTGCTACCCCACCCAGCTCCAGCCCGGTGACCGCGTCTCCGCACCCCAGGTGACCGTCAGCGTCTTCAACGCCAGCGAGCGGGTCGGCCTGGCGGAGCGCACGATGGGGGCGTTCGCGGACCAGGGCTTCGGCAGCGGCTCCGTCGGCAACGCCCCCAAGAACACCGGCATCCACTACGCCCAGATCTGGGCCCGCGACCGCAACGACCCGGCGGTCCGGCTGGTCGCGAGCCGGCTCGGGCCCAACGCCGCCATCGTCGACAAGCACCACAAGGGGCCCGGGGTGGTCGTCATGGTCGGCCCGCAGTTCGAGAAGCTGGTGCAGGGCAGGTCCTCGGTCAAGGTCACCGCGGCGATCACGATCTGCTCACCGCCCACGGACTGAACGCGACGGCCGGATCGACGGATCCGGGCTCACTCGCCGAGCCATCGGCCGAGGCGGCCGTGGGCGGACACGGTCCGGAGCCGACGCACCGTCGACTCGCGCAGGCCGTGCGGGGTGACGATCAGCACGTCGTCACCGTGGCGCAGGACGGTACGTCGTTCGGGGACGATCGCGTGCCCGTCCCGCACCACCATGGAGACCGACGCGCCCTCCGGCAGTCGGAGCTCGCCGACCTCGACCCCGTGCAGCCGCGAGACCGGGCTGACCGTCACCTGGAGCATGTCGGCCGAGACGCGCTCCAGCGGTGCGACCTCGAGGTCCAGCGACCGCGGCTCGAGCTGTCGGGTCACGCCGAGCACCCGAGCGACCCGCGGCAGCGTCGGCCCGGTCAGCACCGTCGAGATCACCACGATCACGAACACGATGTCGAAGAGGCGTTCGGCGTCGGTGACGCCCTCGGCCAACGGAATCGTCGCGAGCACGATCGGCACGGCGCCGCGTAGCCCGGCCCAGGACACGAACGCCATCTCGTGCCACGGCATCGGGCGGACGACCGAGCTGACCCACACCGTGATCGGCCGGGCCACGAAGGTCAGCAGGAGACTGCCCACCACAGCGACCCCGACCATCGACCAGGTGATCCGGCTCGGGGTCAGGAGCAGACCGAGCATCACGAACAACCCGATCTGCGCGAGCCAGGCGACCCCTTCGGCGAAGGACCGGGTGGCGATCCGGTGGGGCAGCTCGGAGTTCCCGAGCACGAGTGCGCCGACGTAGATCGCGGCGAAGCCGGACGCGTGCGCGGTCGAGGCCGCGCCGTACGCCAGGAGGGTGAGGGAGACGACCGCGAGCGGGTAGAGGCCCGACGAGGGCAGGGCGGCGCGGCGCATCAGCCAGGCACCCCCGAACCCGACGCCCAGTCCGATCAGCACGCCGGCGACCAGCTCGAAGACGATCACCAGGACCGTCGCCGGGATGCCGTGGTCGGCCACCGACCCGGTCGAGATCAGGGTGACCAGCACGACCGTGGGGGCGTCGTTGAGACCCGACTCGGCCTCCAGCGCCCCGACCAGGCGGGGTGAGAGGGGCAGGCCGCGCAGGACGGAGAACACGGCCGCCGCGTCGGTCGGGGAGGTGACGGCCCCGAGGAGCACGGACAGCTGCCACGACAGCCCGAGCAGGAAGTGCGCACCCACGGCGACGATCGCGACCGACACCGCGACTCCCAGCGTCGCCAGGGACACCCCCAGCCGCATCGACGGCCGGACGGCGTCCCAGCTGGTCGTGAGACCGCCCTCGGCGAGGATCAGGGCGAGGGCGGCGAAGCCGAGCGCGTGCGCCAGCTCGGCGTTCTCGAAACCGATGCCGATGAAGTTCTCGCCGAGCAGCACGCCCATCAGCAGGTAGAGCAGCAGGCTGGGCAGACCGGCCCGCGTGCTGAGTCGTACGGCGAGGATCGCCGACAGCGTGACCCCGGCCCCGACCAGCACGAACAGGTCGAGCTGGTGGACGTCGAAGGTCATGGGGGTGTCACCTCGCTTCACGAGCAGGGGCGGCGATGCCCGAGTTTACCGGGGGCGACACGAGCCCCGAGGATCCCGGCATCTGTGGTAAACCCGGGACGGGCACTCGAGCGACCACCGGACATGACCAAGTCACCACGCAAGCGCGGGCCAGACGTGCTCGAGCTCGTCGACGAGCCGACGCACGGTGAACCCGTCACGGCCCTGTCCGCGCCGCCGGTGTTGTCGGTCGAGTCCTTCGAGGACTTCTACCGCCGTGAGTACCCCCGCATCCTCGTGCTCGCGCGCGTCCTCGCCGGGGACGCCGCGGCCGAGGACATCGCCCAGGAGTCCATGCTGGTGGCCTATCGGCAGTGGACGCGGATCGCGCTCCTGGACAGTCCCACCGGCTACGTCCGCGGGATCTGCGCGCACAAGGCCGTGTCGTGGACGCGCCGGCTGACCGCCGAACGCCGCGCCCTCCGCCGGGTCGCTGGCCGCCGCCTCGTGGCGGTGGAGCCGCTGGCCGCCGAGAGCGAGCAGTTCTGGGTCGAGGTCCGCCGCCTGCCCCGCCGGCAGGCCCAGGTCACCGCCCTGTTCTACGCCCTCGACCTACCGGTCGCCGCGGTGTCCGTCGCTCTCGGGTGCGCCGAGGGCACCGTCAAGGTCCATCTGTCACGAGCACGGGCCGAGCTGGGCCGCCGGCTGGCGACCCAGGAGGAGGAGTCATGATCGAGGACCTCGCCCGCAGGGCGGCCGACGACCTCCGCTCGGCCACCAGGAGCGACGTCGAGGCCGGGCTGCTCGACGTCTACGCCGCACACCGTCACCACCGCCGCCACACCGCCGCGGCCGTCGTGGCGACCGTCGTCCTCGCCCTGGGCGCCGGCTGGTGGGGAGGGCAGGCCCTCACCGACGCAACCGGGGTCAACCCGGAGCCCGTCGGACACCCGCCGGTCGTCGTCCCGCCCGAGACGTGCACCGGGCCCGTCCACTGCCTGGGCCTGCAGACGTACCGCATCGACCTCACCAGGCCCCTCCGGTGGCACATCCCGTCGGGGTACGGCGCGGCCTCGGGTGGCGGCGCCTCCGACTGGCTGGTCGAGAGCTACGCCGATCGGCGGAGCGACTCGGGTGGCGGGCCCTACATCCCCGACACCGTGGCGGGCGTGACGGTCCAGGAAGGGGTCCGGGCCCCCTCCGACGACGGGTCCTCGGTCCGCCCCGGTGTCGCCGACACACCCCATGCCTTCGTGTCGTGGCTCGCCGGGCGCCCCTTCCTCGACGCCTCGTCCGTCGTGCCGACTCGGATCGACGGTCGGCCGGCGTGGCGCGTGCGGGTGACCCTCAAGGCCGGGGTGGGCGACGGACCGGCGATGTGCAACGGCCGGTTCGCGTGCTACGCGATCACCCACACCCCCGATGACGTCGTCACCGGGATCTGGGGCGACATGGTCGCCGACTACACCGCGCTCCGGGTGCCCGGTGCCGGCACCACGGTGGTCTGGTCGTGGGCGTTCTCCCGGGACCGGGCGGCGCTGGCGCGCAATCGCGAGGTGGTCCGCGGCATCTCCTGGCCCCGCGCCTGACCCGTCGCGCGGCGTCCTCCACAGCCTGGTCGGGCGCCGGTTTCGCCGGCCCCTCGTCCGGGCAGACCTTGCTCCACTGCGGTCCTCGGGGCCCGCCGGGAAGGAGCGCGACGATGTACGGCGACACCTCGGTGATCCGGGCCCAGGCCCGCGCGATGCACCAGCGGGCAGGTGACCTCCGGGCCGAGGCCGACGAGCTGACCGGCCGCGTCGAGGCAGTGCCGTGGACCGGCCTCGCCGCCGACGCGATGCGGCGGGCGGCCCGCGACCACGCCGCACGGCTCCGCTCCTGCGCCGACGCCCACGACTCGGCGGCCGACGCCCTCCTCCGGCACGCCCGCGAGGTCGACCACCTCAAGGAGGTGATCGCGGCGATCGAGCACCGGGTGCTGCACCTGGTCGACGCCGCCACGAGCGGGCTGGCCGGGCTGGCCGGCCATGTGGTGCCCGGCGCGATCGACCACTGGCTGGACCACTTCGACCCGCCGCCCCCCGGTAGCCTCGCCTGGCTCGACGTACACGTCCCGAGGGCGGCATGAGCAGCGACCTGCGCGTCGACCTCGACCTGGCCGTCCGCCGCGGGCCGTACGACGCGCGGCTCCACGCCCGGCACGAGCTCCGCGGCTCGACCGTCCGCGCCACCGCGACGGCCGGGGGTGAGGTCGAGGACGTCCGGTTCGACGTACGCCTCTGGCGCTCGGAGCTCGCCCGGGCCTGCCGCGTCCCGATCCCCGACCACGCTCCCGCACCACCGCCCGACGGACTGGTCCTGCCGTGGGACCTGGTGGTCGGCACCGGTAGGGCCCTCAGCGAGCACCGTCCCGAGCTGTACGACGAGCTGGCCGCCCGGGCCGACTCCGCCCTCCGCGAGCCACTCCGTCGGCTCCACGGGGCCGTCGGCCGACTGCGCGTGGTCGGCACCCTTCCCGCGCGGCCGCGGATCGGTTGGGTCACCTGGGTGCTGCACGCCGACGGCTGGCGGGCCCTCACCCCCTACGTCGAACGCGGCGCGGCCGGATCGCGAGCGATGCTGCGGCTCGAGCGACGTCGACCCGAGGACCTGGCTCTCGAGGTCGCGCGGTGGGCAGCGGAGGTGCCCCGATGACGGACTCGCCCACGACGCCGCCGATCACCGGCATCACCGGAGGCGTCGCCGGACTGGCCGCGACCTACGCCGCTGTGCTGGCGCTGGCCGACCGCTTCGACGCCACCGGTGACCGCCTGCGTGCCCGCGCGGCCGACGACGCGAGAGTCCTGACCGACCCGGACCTGCTGGAGTCGGCGCCCCTCTCGCCGGTGACCTTCGCCGAGGCCGAGGCGCGGGTGCTCGACGCGACGTCGGGCGGGCAAGGCGTGCTCGAGGCGTCCGTCCTCTACGAGGCCGACGCGGTCCTGGTGCGCGCGACCGTCTCGGCGTACCAGGCCCGTGACCGTCTCGTCGCCGACTCCTTCCATACCCTCGACTACGCCGTCGCCAGGGCGGCCTCGCCGTCCCTCCTCCTGCTCGGGCTGGCCGCCGCACCGACGTGGGGCCTCCTGCCGTCCAGCACCCGCCGGCGGCTCGGCGACGGCCTCGAGCAGTGGGCCGACGAGCATCCCGAGGTCGTCCAGCACGTCATCGACGGCGACGGCGGGCTGCTGGACGGGTTGCTCGCCGGAGCGCCGGCCCTGCCCGCGCTGCTGGGCCTGGCGCCGTTCCACCCGGGTGCGGCCGACGCCGCCTCCGACCTGGCCGGGCTGTACCCCGCCGAGGGCGAGCCCCACGTACGCCGCCGCCACGACCTGGGGGTGCCGCTCGGCGACACCCCACCCGACGACCTGGCGGACCTGATCCGCCACCTCGACCAGACCAACGCGCTCTCGCCGCCCGACCGCCCCCACGACCAGGGCACGATCGAGGTGCAGACGTTGCAGGCCCCCGACGGCACGCTCCGCCACGTCGTGTACCTGCCGGGCACCGACGACCTGACCACCGCACCTTGGCATCACGACGGTGAC
>Ga0268266_10002563_pt1 | contig 19277 bp, 16 predicted proteins | sample KBSS13metaG_FD_190356 | JGI IMG/M metagenome (GOLD analysis project Ga0268266, IMG submission 190356) | Switchgrass rhizosphere microbial communities from Kellogg Biological Station, Michigan, USA - KBS S1-3 metaG (SPAdes) (version 2) | ecosystem: Host-associated > Plants > Roots > Rhizosphere...
CCGCATCGGGTGAGGTATTGAAGACCGCCCTTTGCTTCAAGGTGTTGGCATCGTAGGCCATCACCCAACCGTGATAAGGTCCCACATCGCAGGACGAGCCCCAGGTTAGATACACGCTGCCGTTCGAAAGCAGTAAAGCTGCTCGCGGATTCTCGCGCAGCGGATCGAATGCGAGTCTTCCGTGTTCGCTGCCTTCCCCACTTCCGCGTACGGAAGCTTGTATCTCTACTGGTCCGCCGAATTTTTCCTGGCCAGAGGTCACGGCCAGCGCGTGAAGTTCCTGGCGATACTGCTTGTCGGAGGGAAGGCGCGTCCTCTTTGTGCGAGCGAGCACATAGAGGGTGCCAGATTTTGCATCGATGACCGGGGTCGATGTGATTCCCACCTCCGGCTGTGTAAATGGACAGGAGACATCCTCTGCGGGAACCGTAGTCAAACCATCCTTCACGAAACTTACATGCCATAGCGGTGTGGAAGGATTTCCCTGTGCATCGAAGGCATAGACGCTGTCGTGCTCCGTTGCAATAAACACGACATCGTGCCGGCCTTTTCCAGGAATCGGAATGTTCGCCAGGAAGAGTGGCTGAGCATAGATGTCTCCGTCCACTTTCAATGTGAAAAGCTTCCCGAACTGTCGCTGATTGACGTTTTGCGGGGTCAGCGTTTTTTCGTTCAGGTATGCGCCTGTTCGTGCATTGTCATATTGCGCAGTCGTCATTTGCGCGCTAGCAGTAAGGCCAAACGCAAAGACGATGGCGATTCCACAAGAGTGAACCTTACGTTCGACGAATCTCATACCACCTCATCTCAGCCGGGGTTGCATAATCAGAGTTATCGGGATCCGACTATATCGATATCCGACTATCGAGTCAATCGGGGATTTCTCGCCGGCAATTCACGATCTCTGCGATCCGATGGAAATTGATGAATCTGGAAAGATTGCAGACTGAAAATCTAAAGAAGTATCAGGTAATACTCCAGGAACTTGACACGGTTGTCTTGAGTTGGTGCCCGGGTCGCCAGCTTGGCGACGCTGTATGCAATAAAATGGTTCCCTCATTCTTAAGAAGCAATGAGGGGTTTGGCCAACTTCGCAAAGTTCGGCACCGAACTGGAAGATTCATTGCAGGCCCTCTTCGAGGGCGCTAATAAGAGGCAACCACGCTGAACTTAGTCTTGTGATTCCGTGATAAAGAGTTCAGCAAATTGAAAAAGGGGCCGTCGCAATCGTGGCATCAGCAATCGTTGTCGTCTCTCATCCAGATCCGAGCAGCTTCAATCACGCCCTAGCCGCTGCTGTGAGCGATACCTGGGCACACTTCGGATATTCAACCGAATTGATCGATCTTCATCAGATCGGTTTTGATCCTGTAATGAGTGTTGCTGAGGCTCGTGGCCGTGCTTCGACCGAGGACAGCGTGGCGAACCAGATCGAACTCCTGACCAAGTGTGATCTGCTCGGCATCGTCCATCCCAACTGCTGGGGATCTCCACCTGCGATGATGAAAGGGTGGATGGACCGGGTCTTTGCGCCTGGGGCTGCCTATGCCTTCGCTAAAGGGTCAGACGATGGGGATGCACCCGTAGCTCTTCTCAAAGGCAAGAGAGCACTTGTGTTGAACACGAGCAACACGAGCCTGGAACGAGAGCATGCGGTTTTTGGCGATCCTTTGGAACGCATTTGGAGGGATTGCCTCCTAGGATATACGGGTTTTGATGTGATTCATCGAGAAGTATTTCGCGTCGTCGCCACGAGCACATACGATGAGCGGCAGGAGTGGTTGGGCAAAGCGTCGCATCTTGCACGCTCCCTAGCCCAGAGCCCGGAGTGGATGTGAGTCAGGATTCCAGACTCACATCTCGACTACGATGGCGCTCAAGCCTGAGGTGTCAAACGGGCATTAGCCGATTCCATTTGATGCGGCCGTTGTACGAGGCCATGGGAATAGCGCGCATAGCAGGCCAATTCCTAGGCATATACCCACAAGTGTGATCGAACCCCACAACCCTGGCTTGACGCTTACTAGCAAGAACACAGCCATAGACGCTGAGATGCGGAGTGCTAAAGAAACCTTTAGAAAGGGCGCGCGCAACATTTCAAGCATTTGGGCGCCGTTGGAAGTCTGCCCTTTGAAAGCTTTGCGAATAGCACGCATGCGTCTGGCAGTCATGTTGCCGAAGGGGATCATGAAGGCAGGAAGGATCACCATTGCAACTCTTGGCCATGCTTCATGGAGCGGAACGGTTCGAAACACCAAATAGAAACCAGAAATCTGAATAGTGATTACAGCGCCAATGGCGAAGGCACGGAGATTGCGAACGGGCTCAATCCAAGGGCGCGCCTCAGAGACCGTGGTTGCTGACCGCAAGTGCATCAGAGCTGTGGCATCGATGCAAAGGACGGAACAAAGTGTGAAAACCGCGATGACATGTACGATGAGGACGATCGAAATTGATGACATACCTTTTCTGCTCCTGATACTCGAAGATGGACTTCCGGAACCTTATGCGGGCATGAACTAAACCGCGTATATATTGAGGCCATTTGCATGGTCATGTGGTCGCATCACCGAACGCTTCCTTTTGAGTGTGGAAGCGCGAAAGCGCAAGCAATTCGTCGACGGACCATTGATCGTATGCATGGGAGCCATACTTAGAAGCCAATATGAGACCATCACTCGCAATCAAAAAATCGGCCGGCAATCCAAATCTTCCACCTTGGGGATTTACTGGTGGAACGTGTTTTCCCTGGAAGATCGTTTGCATGCTGCGAAGCACTCCTCGGGCAATCGGTATCCAGGAGCGTGGATCGAGCAGGGCGCGGCGTCCTGATTCGACACCGAATTCCGCATAGAGTTGTTTATCCGGATCTGCGATCACCGCAAATGGCAGGTCGTCGGCATAACGCAATAGTTCTTTCCGATCCGTGTGGAACACGACGACTTCTTTGATCGATGCCGCAAGGATCCTGTCGTGTCTGCGTACGATCTCATAGAGATGGAGATCGCATACGGGACAGCCTGCAAATCGACGGAACTGCAAGTGTATAACCCGATGCTCGTCAGGTACTTGAATCACCTTCGATTGGATCGTTAGCAATTCGCGATTCGTCACTACCGAACCAGCCGAAAATCGATCTGTAACCACTACATTGCCCTCCAATTTAACTGAACATCCCGTTCGACAACGGACATCTATTCATCTATCACCAGATGTTTGTTCAGTTCGGAGGTTTCGGGACAAAACTGGTCGTGATGTTCAGTAAGCGCATTGACGAAGTGAAGCTGTTCCAGAAGGAAGAGAACTGATGATCAAGAGTAAAGATAGGAGAGTGCAGCGGACACGTCAGCTTCTTCGCGAGTCTCTCTTCACGTTGATTCAGGAGAGAGGTTTTGAGAAGGTCTCGGTCCAAGACATCATTGATCGAGCGAATATTGGGCGCGCCACGTTCTATGCGCATTATGACAATAAGGAGGATCTGCTCTTCAGCGGCTTCGATACTTTGCGAACTTCGCTAAGAACCCGCCAGCGTGTCGCTCTCGCCGGGAAAGACGGTGGAGACGGTCGGTTGTTTGCGTACAGCCATGATCTGCTGTCCCACGTCTATGAACACCGCCATCTGTTTCAAGCTATGGTCGGAGAAAGCAGCGGTACGGCCACGCAAAAGGCTCTCCACAGGTTAGCTGTCAGTCTCGTCCGAGATGATCTGCGTGCGGTGCAGTATCGACTTGGTGACCCGACCATCTCTAATGAGGCCGTCGTTGAATTCATTGCGGGTGGTCTATTTGGCTTAGTGATGTGGTGGTTGAGTGGTAAGACGATGTTATCGATAGACGAAGTTGACTCGTTGTTTCGATCCCTTGCTATTCCAGCGGCGAAAGCAACAGCATGAGCTAGACGAGAGCTTAGGACGAAACAAGGCAAAAGCCCGGAGCCGACGACTCGGAGCATGTTGAATAGTGAGGCATCAATGAGGTCAAACGAGGTTTAGCACATCAGACTTTTATGGATAAAGTACCCAATTTCCTAGCGTTGATTTCCAGCGGTTTGCTAGCCGGAGCCTTTGCCTACGGTTTCTTCGCTGTCGTTCCCACGTTTACGAGGTTTCGCTTGAGGTGCACTTAACATACCGCGATGCTTTGATGAGGCACAACGGTATTTATATGCAGACCATCATGGCTATAAGCGTTGTGGCTCCCATTTGGTGGGCGCTAACGATGGACGGGCCGCCGATCTCGCGAAGACTATGCATTACAGCTTCATTGCTGTCAGTCATCTCTTTCGTCGTGACCCGTTTCGGCAATGTGCCTATCAATCGGATGATCAAGACGTGGTTTGCCGCCGCGCCGACTGCAGATTACGGACGCCTTCTGGATCGATGGATGGCATTCAATGCTCTTCGAACGGCTACGGCTGCACTTGGTTTTGTTTGCAAGGTATGGCCAGCCTGCGTGCGTCAGGTTAAATCTGAGTTTCGGATATCGGTTCAAGGTATCTTCGAGCAGCGCAGGATTTCCGAAGCGCGCGCCTGCATTGCGGCAACAAGGATCAAATGTCATCCCGGCGGCATCGTTCCGGTGTGTAACGAAACGGGGATATCTAATTCTTCTGTGAGAGCAAGATACGGAGCATACCTCGGGTCGTCCAGAGTGAGTCCAGCATATTGATTTGTGACTTCGCCCAGGATGCGAAACGGGCCTTTTGTGAAGTAGAGAGCGAGCTTCTGCTTCGGGCTGTTGGAGATGCCAAGGCCGATGAGCCACTTTTGACTTCGCAGCGATTTCATCGGGATGATCTTCCTGAAGATAGTGGAGTCCCGAACTGAGCTGGACCGCGCGGCAATTCTTGGGAGTCTGCGCAAAAACCTCAGCATAGGCAGGAGAGATCAACGCACCTGGCTTGCCACAAAGAGCAACTTTGAATAGTCCGATTCTGCTAAAGCCCGGTGTGCAGCCTCTATTGCTGCGTACACATCGGCAGACTCTCCCGCAAGCGGAAGACCATTGGGAAATCTCCATGTTGGAATCCGTGACTGAGGAGTTGGAAACGGGGCCCGATACACAGACATCTCTTCTTCCGAAAGTTTGCGTGCGGTGGCTCCCGGCAGAACGCCCTCAATAAACAGATTTTGCTCAAGGATCATCTCTTCGCCCACACCTAGAGTCCTGAACTTCTGGAAAGTCTCAATCTGATCGGGATGGAAGTCATTCCATGTCGCATGGGGCGGATGAATTCCATGAAAGCTAATCCGCGGATGAAGGCCGGGCGACGGGCTGCAAGGTGGAAGGCGAGACCTGAACCCCAATCCTGGGCGACAAAGAAAGCCGAAGTAATTCCAGCACTCTCAAGAAACGCGTCAAGATAACGCACGTGATCGAAGAAACGATATTCGATATCAGGTTTACCCGACTGTCCAAAGCCTATGAAGTCTGGTGCAATGCAGTGCGCCACCGAAGATATCTGGGGAAGGATGTTTCTCCAGATATAGGAGGATGTCGGATTTCCATGCAGGAAGAGAACAACGGGAGCGTCTGGTTCACCTGCTTCCCGATACGCCATCGTAGAATCCAGAACAAGGATGCGCGGAAGTGAGGCATCGGCTGCAACAGTCATTTTTCTCCTTGAAGATTGTTTGAAAAGATGATTCGCTGAAAGCGCTCTAGCGCGGCTGGACCACGCTCAACTTTCATGCGAAGAATTGCTCCTTCCCAGGAACATTTGATGCCGAGTCGATACGGTTCCTTTTGCGGTGAAGGGTTAGCCAATGTTCTCTAGCGATAGGAGCAGAGCTGAGACCCTCATGCCGGATCCATGGTTAGATCCTCGTGGCGGCGGGATGGAGAGTCAATCAGCTTCTGGTTAATTTCCGGATTAGGCGCCCTCCGTCGTACATCTCCGATATCTATGGGAGACCATTAGCAGCCCACGGTGAGCGCTACGTACCGTTTAGGCGAACGACGTAGTACGGTTGCTGGCAATAGCTGTCACCTAGCCCCGGATAGAGTGATACATCGCCGGAAGCATTCCTCACCTGGAAGAAGTACTGCAGCGGGTACTCCGTTGCCGTATACGCGGCTGGGATAACGGCGTGAAAGGTGCCACCCGACGTATCCATAACTACTGTCTGGAAGCGTTCCGCCTGGTTAACGTGGCGATAGTGCAGCTGCATTGCGGAGACGCCCGGGGACATCGCCTCAATTTCGAGAGAGGTGCCTTTAACGAAGGCTCTCGCCGGTGCGTGCACGACGGAGGTGGCGCGACGCGGGACGGCGGCCGTCGCGGCTGAGATGGCGGCTGTGACTGCGGGCGAGGTCCCTGGCTTCGCCTGAGCGAGTTGAGCCTCCGCCAGGGCGATATCGTTGTCCATAGCGGGTAGGCGATCGGCCCAGTGGCCTTGCTGGTAAGGATGTTCGCCGACGCTGACGTTGCTGACGTAGACAGGGGTGGCCATCTGTGCAAGCTTTGCCCAGAGGTTGCGCGACTGCTTATAGAGTTCCACCGACTTGGTCAAAGCGCGTGCGTCCTGGCTCTGCTGGTAAACCGCATACAGCACGCCACTGCGAAACCGGGCAGCGAAGAACCTGCCGAGCTGAACCTGCATGGCAATATCAATTGCAAGACGGCGGTACGGTGCGGAGTGCTTGTTGGTAGCTCGCATCTCCGCAGCCTTCCACGCGGATTCCGCTGCCGATGTCTGCTGGTCTAGCCACAATGCCACGTCCAAGTGCGAATATCTGCCCGACTTCTCGCCGCACAGCAGCTCCGATGCACATTCCGCCATGCGCGAGAAAATCACTGGGTCTAGTGTGCTTGCGTTGGAGAAGACAATTGGCTTCGGGCTGTCGGTGTAAGGTCCGGCGAGTTTCGCATCCACGAAGGACTCGTTCCAGTACATTTCCGGCCAGTAGGTATTATTGCCCGCTGATGGAGCGTAGGCCGTAGTGACAGTGGGAAGTACGCGGCTGGCATGCGCCAGTGAAGCCTGTGCGTCTAGCGCCGCTGCGCCGACATCGTATCGCATGATGCGCAGGAATACCTCGCGATCCGTATCCGGGTTATAGAGCGAGCGGCCCCACACGGCGGTGGTGTACAGGTACTTCTGCCAATCCCACCTCGGCACCAAACTCGCGTCCGCATAGGCAGTGCGATTGCCCGCAACGCCGGAACCACGGCGGCCCTTAAAGGAAAGCATCTCCATGACTTCAACGCCGTTCGAGCCGCAGAAGCTGAAGGCGCGTGAGTGCGCGGCGGCAGCATCAGGGTCGCTCCACAGTAGCAATCGCTGGGTACCGGGCCAGATTCGATAGACGACCTTCCAGGGCCTATTCTCGGTCAGAAGATCGCCATAGCCATACCGTAGAAAAGACCGCGTGCCCGCACTGAACTTCATCAGTCCGGTCATCTTATCGGCGTCCGCCTTGGGCTGCTCCATCACACGGATGTCCGTCTGCTGGTAGGGCAGGCCCATGTGCTCCGCCCAGTATTTGGGCGAGAGCTGAACCGGTAGCCCGGTATCCAGTCCAACCTTCTCCATGGTCTCGTCCATGCCCTTGGTGTGCATGTCCAGCGAGATGGTTCGCCCGCATGACGAGACTCCCTGGAAAACGGTCTTCCAGAAGTCGTAGCTTCCCTCAGTCACTCCGCTTTCGCCGTGAACTCGGAAGGTGAGGCCGCTGATCTCCGGCACCTGCTGCAAAAGCATACGCACAGCATCACGGCAGTATGGAGCGTGATTCTGTGGTGTAACGCCCTCTATCACCTGGTGCGCATTAGGGCTGTCCTCCCATATGTAGCCATGGGTCCACAAGCCCACATGGAACTCGAGTCCGTGCGCCACAGCTTGCTGCGCCATGTACTTTAGTGATTCCAGGTTGGCGTCACGTTCGGCATCCGACACATTGCTGGCGCGCACGTCGTAACCGGGAACCTTTAGGAGAAAGGGATAGGGGAAGAGAAAGTATGCATCCGTAACCTGCTTAATAAAGTCATACCCCATCCCGAGAGCTAAGTTGAAGCGGTTGAACCGCTGCCGTGCCAAGTTGGTGAAGTACTCGGGCCACATAGCTCGATCGTGGTACCAGCCTTGGTCCTCCACGTCCGAAGCGAACATCCGAAGCATGCTACGAATCTGGTTGGCAGGTTGCTCAATAACATCTCTGCCCTGGATCAAGGCAACGCTGGCATTGTCGCTGTACCGCACGCGATCCGCCAATTCCAACAGAGCATACATGGTGCCGCGCGCGTCATTTCCGGTTGCTGCAACAACGGTTCGACCATCCAGTTGGGTACGCACCACGGCCAGCGACTCAGCGGCTGAAGCCACGACTGCGCCCGCATGCTGCAAAACCGCCTTCACTGCGGGGTGCGACGAAGCCGCGGCCACGATGCACAGTTCCCCGGCAGGCACGTCGTGCAGACTGACGCGGCGAGAGACCTTAAAGCCGCCGGCATGCAGCGCATCATGAAGACTGCTCGTAGCCCAGCGAACCTCCGGCGTATTAACGACCGCGTCGTGTGGATCTACAATCAGGAATACGCTGCCTCGGACAAGCGCCGAGAGATTCCGCGAGGTGAATGCCGCACCTGCCATCAGGCCGGACTGGATAACCCTCCGCCTCGTCCAATTCTCCGCCAAGGCGACCATATGCAGTTGCTCCGGTAATCGATTTCGGGTGACGACGGAATCCTAACGATGCGCTGAAAGGAAGTCAATCGTCCGGAATCATCGAACCCACCGTCAACTTTTCAAGGCCAAAAACCGTCCTCCATGTCGCAAGGTGATCCCAGATTCAGAATGGCAGACTACAGAATTCCTTCCTTTTGTCCATGTATCTCAAGCTGGAGGCTTACATGATCCGGGGGATACGTGCGTTTTGGGGTCCCTATGAACTTCATGAGGAGGGCGGCGTTTTGAGTGCGAACAGAAACTCGCCGACCTATATGTATCTGCCTCCTCCTACAACGAATCCGAGGACACACTAGAGCTTGAGATCGGATCAGATTTCAAGTGCAACGACCTCGTACAGCTCGATCTTTGGCACTGTCAGGGATATGCGGTTGCCTTCCTGCTGAAATGGAACGGGCGTGCCTGCGTGCAGCAAGGAGGCCTGGCGAATCTTCTTCTCTGCAGGGAGTGTCACACGTACTAATTGGGAGGGAAGCGCAACTGGTTTTCGCATGTGACCACGAAAGGCATTTGCGCCATTGTAGTTAAGCAAATGGACTGCGAACCCTCGCTGCGTCTCCCACGCAATTACTTCCATGAGGCCATCGCCTTCCACATCCACTGCATTGTTTCCTTTCAGCAGCCAGCGCACCGCGTTGCTCATCTGTCTGCCAAGATCCATGTGATCCAGTCGCCAGAACGAGCTGTCCACATCGCCCGCCAGATAGACCAGCCTCGAGCCGCCAACCTCACGCGACACCATCGCGGGAATGTCACTTGGTGGTTCTCGCTGATACACGGCCTCGGGTGGATATACAGGATACGGTTTGATAAATGTCATCTCCGCATCGGGGTGTGGCGCGATTGGCTGACGCCATACTGGGCCAGCGATCCAAGTTGTCTCTTCAAAGCCTTCCGTAAGCGCGCCGCGCTGGCGGATGTATTGCAGATGGATCCCGCCCATCGATTCATGGGCCTTCTCGTTCGCCTGTGTTGGTTCACCTGCTTTGCCGATGCCGAACATATCTCCCAGAACAAAATCCTTTCTGGGGTTCCCTGTCTCATCGAACAGTCCGGTCTGAAACGTAGCCAGCACCGATCCTCCGCGCTGTACATACTGGCGAATCGTTGCGGCCTGCGCATCCGACATCAGCGCCATATTGGGGAGGATCAGCACTGCGTACGAAGAGATGCGCTCTTGATTAAGGTCCTGTTCGTGGACATAGTCGAAAGGTATTCGAGCCTCTACCAGCGCAGCATAGACACCTTCCAGATGATCTGTGCGGTCCTCTGTATAGGGAGCCTTATACAGATTCACCGAGCGCGGAGACACGATGACAGCGACGCTCGCCAGCGATCGCTTATTGTGAAAGTGAGCATCGTTCTTGGCGTGCCACGAGAGGAAGTTGCGCCCCGGTGCCTGCCAGCGACGATCTTCCTTGAACCCCTGCTCCAAACCCAGCCAGTGATACCAGATGATTCCTCCTGCCGCTGCGGTCTGTGCCATGCGAAACGAAGGCTCAGCCGACGTGTCTGTCGTTTGACGCCACGAGATTCTGCCGGCGCGACCGTAGCTTGCACTTACCGCAGCCACCGAACGATCACCCATCAATGCGCGCGCAAACTTTACCTGCTGAGCGTCCTGCCACACGGGAGCCACCACGCCCGAACGCGATTGATTGTCTGCGGTGTACCAGCTTGCCTCTCGAGTCAGACGCCACTGATCCAGCCCGGACTCCTTCAGGCCGCCGCCGAGATTACACGAGTAAAAGTTGTTCGGACTTTTTTCCAGCACCGTCGCTTTGTAAAGCTGAACCAACTCAAACGCCTTGTCCATCAATGCCGCGCGGTATTGTTCCGAGTGGGGATCACCGACCTTGCGACAGTTCTCGCAGTAGCACGCCTGCATCGTGGGCCAGCCGTTCATGTAGACGCCGTCGATCTGATAGTTCGCGTTCAGCTCGCGAATGATCGCTGGTTGTTGCTTGGCATAGTGATCGCTGAAGATGCAGGTGTAGGCGATATCGGGGGCAGGCTGCTGCAGGCTTCCATCTTCGTTCCTCCGAAACCACAGCGGGTTTGCCTCCAGCAACTTCGGATCGGTCCATTGAATGTCAGGACTCATGCGGGCATATACGTACATGCCACGCTTCTTTGCAGCGCGCGCGCACTCTCCAAAGAGGTCGCGGCCTTTCAGATAGATGCTGTGGTGGAAGTGCGGAACCTTCGACGGATAAAACGCGACCGGCCCTGAGACCGACAGAGCTACCGCCTGCACCTTTGCCGATGCCCAGAAATCCGCCCACTGCTCTACATTCTGCGAATCACCGTCGTGCTCATTGAAGTTCGTCTGTCCAATGCGCTTGATCGTTCTGTACCACGGGAGAGCGGCGGGAGAGTCGCTCTGATCCATCGTTGCCGCTGCAACTTTCTCGACCGATGAAAGAGACGAGAGAAGCGCGCCTGCGCTCAGTGCGTTGAATTCGCGCCGTGTGATTCTCATAGACCGTCGAAGCTCCTTGGTGTCGAAAACTCTACGAGGCAAATCTTACCCGATCCACCAAGTCGGGGTTTTTTATCATGGATGCCGTCTCAGCCCAACTCCACTCCGGATTACAGGATTGATCCAGGTATAGGTTTCAGTACGTAGATCCTGTATCCGTTGGGCCATTGCTGTCGACTCCACCAATGATCCGGGCGGTCGGGGTGCCAATCGGTTTGAAGGGAATAGTTCGCTGCAAGGTAGTTTGCGAGTTGAGGCCACTGCGACAGTTTTTGATATTCGTCAGGGCCATCAATATGAAGCCAGCTGCTTATGACGATGACCTGTGGAGGTTGATGCGTAATCGCTTGAAGGAACTTCTCGCGAGTGTCCCTAACAATGGGTGTTTGTTCGGGACCGAAGAGTAGAAAATCGGATAGAACGCCTGTGGATTGGACGAGCCGCATTTTATACAACGTCGAACCACAACCCGATATGGAATCAATACATTGAATATGAGTCGAAAGGCTTGAGCCACCTAATGCGTCGAGGTTTCGCTCCAGTGAAGTGATGAAGTCTGTGTGTGTCTCGTAACGAGAGATGAGCGCCAGCGAAGTGGGTGTAATCACGAAGCAACCTAACGCGAGCCCGAGGACTCCGAGGCACTGAACGAGCCTCTTTCGCTCCGTACGCAACGCCGAGTCGAAATCCAGTGCCATGAGTGGGAGCAAAAAAAACAGAAGTGGATAGCGGTAATAAGGATAGCCGCGAGCTTGAACGACGTAGGAAAGAAGACCAAATCCGGCGCCGCAGAAGAGAGCAATTCGCTCCCATTGAAAGGGAAGACGCGCAACCAACAGTAAGGCAAACCAGATGATGACGAGTGACAGCAACGGAGATACGCTGTGAAGCAGAAGAAAGCCTATCGAGCGATGCCCCAAGCTGGCGTAATACGGCACAATTCCTGAAAATCCTCTAACGAACGCCACTAATGCATGTTGCTTCCAAAGGAAAACGAAGGCAATGACGGGACCGACAATGAACCCAGCGGACGCGACCCAGGCTTGTCGGCTGATTGCGTGACCGTGCCTTCGCAATGTAATCAGAGCCAACGTGAGGAGAACCCCTCCAAACGGCACGACAGTAGGTTTTATAGTCGCGGCGATGCCGGAAAAAATCCCAAATAGAAAAAAAAGCCATGGACTATTTCTACGAACAGCTTGAAAAAGAAAAGCAGTCGAAATGAGAAGTGCGATAGCCATGGAAAAATCGCGCTGACCAGATTGCCCCAGCCCATCACGGCCATGCACAAGAATAAAGATCGCCGCAGCGAACCATCCTGCGAAACGATCTTTAGGAGAGGTGATGGCCAAAAACGAGAGCGTAGCAATCGCCATTAGCATGAAATCGAAGACGCGCCACGCGGAGTCGCCCCCTCCGAAGACATGCATTACGGTCCACTCGACTATGTAAGCTCCGGGCATGTTCATATCGCCGAGATCGCGATAAGGTGCCATTCCATGATCCATGAGGAAGCAGATGTAATGAATCAACGACGCATCGCCGACGATCGGCCACTTGCGTGACAGAACAAAAAAAGAGAGCACCATCATCGCAAGGACACAGGAGGCGAAGAGCTTGAACACACCCAAGTGATTCAGCAACGAAGCATGAGGCCACCGAATCTGTCGAGAGCAAGCCTGAGATCTCTTAAGGGCCATGAGTTCAGTTTTTCCAATGAAATTAAGATTAAAACGGAAAGATATTGCCATGGCTTCGCCTAGTTCAACCCAGCTATCTGGGTATGGTCTCGACCAAAATGAGACACGTATCATTATGGCTCTGACGACTTGCCTTTTGTTGCCTTTGTTTGGCGGGAAACTGAAGGCTCAAAAAATCTAGTCTCATTCCTATCGTGGTTGCACCGCCCATGATGAGATCTTCATCTACCCCATCGAACAGCGCATCGAAGAGTTTTAGAAACCAGACGAGTCAACTGGGCTTTTGCGCGTACGTGTAACGCAGCGATAAGCAACCACCTATATCATAGAGAGATGGCCACCTCCCAGGCGAAGCCTAAAATCCTGCCTCTGACTTCGGCCCGTTTTTTTGCGGCACTTTATGTGATGCTGTATCACACCCTTCCAAGGTGGGATGTGCCGAACCAGTGGCAGGACTGGGTGAACAAGTTCGTTGGTATGGGATATATCAGCGTCAGCTTTTTCTTCATGCTTTCGGGCTTTATCCTGGCGGTGGTTTACCTGAAGGGGAACCGACCGGTTAACAAACGGCGCTTTTTTGTGGCTCGGTTTGCGCGCATCTATCCGCTTTATTTGGCGGCGATGCTGCTGGATACACCGCATTTCCTGCATGTTGGACTGACGCTTCAACACCGTCCGCCCTGGCAGATGGCAGCGGAGTTTCTGGCAACCGGCGGCCTTGTGCAGGCATGGCTTAATCTGAGAATGCTCAATCCTCCTGGCTGGTCGCTTTCGACGGAGGCCTTCTTCTATATCTCTTTTCCATTTCTCGGAGTCGCATTGTGGAGAATGCGAGCGCGGCTGGCGATTGTGGCCTCGATTCTTATCTACGGATCGGGAATCCTGGTGGTCCTGGCGATGGAACGTCTGCGAGGTGTGGGCGAGCTTAGCTATCAGCCTTTTCCGCACCTATTCGTCTTTATGCTGGGAGTTCTTCTGGCAAAGTTGTTTGTCTGGATCGGAGAGAATCCGACGAGATCGCAAAGAATGGAGTGGGCAGCGCCATGGATGTTGTTTGGCTGCCTTGCCGGACTGCTGGTGATTCCAATGACGAGCATCGCGAGCTACGTGCCTCTGCTGCAGCATGGCTTGTTGGCACCCATCTTCGCAGTGGCAATTCTTGCATTCGCAAGTGGCAATGGGCTAATCTCGGCGCTATTTTCAGCGAAGTGGATGGTGATTCTGGGAGAGGCGAGTTTTGCGCTCTACCTTCTGCATTACCCGATCCATTCCATCCTCAGGAGTCCGATTGAACATCGGGGCACACCGATGTTCCTGCTGTATCTTGTGGGCACGATCGGTCTCAGCGTAATGAGCTATTTCTGGCTTGAGATTCCAGCCAGGCGCTGGATTCTTGCGAAAGAGCATGTGCGCAGTATGGAGACCGAGGTTACAAGCGCTCTCTCTCAGTAGAGTCTCTCAGCAAGCGCTACCGAAAAGATCTCGGCGTTATCGATCGCAAGTATTGCAGCGCGTCCTTCCATTTCGAAATAAAAACATCAGTGCGACCAGACTTGCCGTTGCCCCTCCGCCCAGCACACGAGGCCTGAGCTGGGCGCAGGATCGGCACGAGGCATGAAGGAAGGACCAATGGCGACGACAGAAGTGGCCCTTGCATGCGGGGCACTCTCGTTTGCCTTCCTGAAAACGCATTGGGAGAGATACATCTGGAAACGACCACGGCACTGGCATTCCGTGCCGGATGGATGGTTTGCTCTGCAACGTGCGCATCATATGTCGCTCCAAGGCAGTCGTTCATACAGCAAAAAGCACTACAGGGGCCAAAGGTTCGTCGCGCAGGTTTATACATCCACCAGGATGATTCTGTCGATAGATTTTTGTCGTAACTTGAGGGAGTGCAACTCCTTGCAGGCACTCAAGGGCGGCGAAACCACACATACTGCCATCCACCGGAGACCGTGTTGAATTTCGACCCGATGTTCCCCGTCACTCCCGAGCTGTAGCTCACCTTGAAAGAGTGACCTCTTGCAAGGGGGAAGGAGAAGGTCGCTCCTAGGCGGGAGTTGGCCTGCCGTTCCGAAGGAGTCCCCTGGTTGACCGTGGATGCACCGCCGCCGTACCAGGTTGAGTCGACTGCCGCCCACAGGCCTGGCCGAAAGGTGTAACTGACGTGTGCCTGCAGAGCCGTAAGCGGACTCTGCGAGCGGATGGACTGTCCTTGATAGAAGCTCTTGTTCTGGGTGAAGAGCCAGATTCCCGCATAGAGATCGAGATCGACTTTTTGGAAGAGGTAAGAGATTCCGAATTCGGGCTTGAAGGACCAGCGATTGGTCCCGAGGTTGATGAGCTTCGCGTTGTCGTACTGTCCCGCCGGAGAGGTTACCGTGAGGCTGGTGCCGAGGATGAGGCGCCGGCGTGGCCGACGGGCGAACTCAGCTACGGTCATCGCGGGACTGCCGCGAAAGTTGATCGAGAAGCGGGCTTTGACGTCTGCGAGGCCTGACCGGTAGATTTGACCCCGTTGATCTCCTACGTCGCCGGACACGTTACCCCAGGCATAGGGGAGGGCAGCGGTGAATAGCGACTGCTTTCCAAAGACTCCGAAGGTATGTCCTACGCCAAGGACGGGTGAGTATAGGGTGGCGTTCGCATTGGTAATGGGAAGAGTAGGGTCGAAAGCAATGTCTCCGCTCGAGCGCCCGAATCCGATTCCGAGAAAGCTGGCTCCGACGGGAGAAGGGGAGTAGGCGCGAGGTTCGAGATCCTGCGCCGCAGCGACGCAGGATGGGATAAGCACGGTCCACAAAAACATTCGCGCCGAATGGACCGGGACTTTCATGGTGAGAATATTCGCACAGGATCGCGAGGAAGAATACGGCGACTTCAAGAATTGAAGGGCAGACTCGCGTCCTGCGGAGTTTCTAGTGTGAGATTTATGGCAAAGCGTGACGGCACTCTGTCTCCGCTGCGATAACGAAGAGACTTTGGGCCAAAAGAAAAGAGTAAGGATGGATTTGGTCCATCCTTACTCGAACTAATCCTTGTAGGGATCAAATTCATTGGCTCCTGCCATGGCCACTCCGAGCGGCGTGAGGGTGTGCAGGATCCGGATTGTATCGCCGTGTGCGGCGAGCACCTCGGGCAGACGCTTGTAGCAGTGCGGTGACTCGTCAACGCCTCCGCCACGCAGCACGACATTGGACTTTGCAAGCCATTCGCGCATCATCTCCGGCTTGATGAGTCCTTCCCGCTTGATCTCACCGGTCTTTCGATCGGTGACACCGGTCGCCTGCTTTCGGCCCAACACACGGCCTGCGCCATGGACGGTGCTGTAGAGCGCAGTCTTTGACTCGGTGGAGTCAATTCCTTCCAGAATGACGGATTGCTCGCCCATCGTTCCTCCGACGAAGCCACGCTGGCCGGGAAAGGCCGGTGTCGCTCCCTTGCGGCAGACCCACAGCTGACGTCCGTTGTGCTGCTCGAGCCACGCGAAGTTGTGGTGGTTGTGCACCTCCTCTACGATGGCTGCTCCAAGCAGACGGGACACTCGCGCGCAGACCCAGTCGCGGCCGGCGTAGGCATAGACTCCGCCGAGTTGCATGGCCGCAACGTACTGCGCGCCCAGATCGCTGGAGACATCAAGGAAGACGGGATCGACCATCATTCCGTCCTTTGCCCCGGCAGCCTTGAGGAACCACGTAGCGATTCCGTGGCCGAGGCCGCGCGAGCCGAAGTGCACACCGACCCAGACGCGATCCTGCTCGTCGACAAAGATATCGACGTAGTGGTTGCCGCTGCCGATGGTGCCGAGCTGCGCATTGGCCTTGTGACGCAGGGGCCTGGCTGCCTCGGTGTCCCAGCCTTCGTGCGTATCGGTGATAAACGGCGAGTCGTCGTTGCGCTCGGGGTTTTTCCGACCGACTCCGAAGGAGAGCGTGTTCCACGCATCATCCATAATGCGGTGGATGTTGGAGCGTACCTCACTGGCGGGGATGTCGAGACGCACTGCCTTGTTGCCGCAGGCTATGTCGAAGCCAACGGCGGTGGGTGAGATGCGGTTCTCCGCGGCGATGACTCCGCCGATCGGCACACCATAACCGAGGTGGCCATCAGCCATCAGGGCGGTGTAGTCGGCCAGCCGGGCGCAGACGCGAGCCTGCTCCAGCGTGTTCTCTTCGTGCGATCCCCAAACGGGAATGTCGTCGATGTACTGCATGGTTCTACCGTAGTTCCTTTCTGGCTGTCGGCTGGTTGTAGCCGATAATAGCCGGGTGTTGGGTTGCTCCGTCCGCGCTCCTCGCATTCAGAGCAAAAAGAAGAGCCCGGGCTGTCGCCCGGGCTCGTTGTCCTGCGAAGTCTGAAGCTCGGCCTATGCCGATGGCTCCTCCGAGGAGATCTGGGCGGTGGTGGCGACGGTCCAGTTTGGATCGCCTACCTTGAAGCGAGCGAAACGGCGGACCGAGATGTTCTCGCCGAGCTTCGCTACGCGAGCAGAGATGATCTGCGCGATGGTCTGGGCCTGGTCCTTGATGAAGGGCTGGTCGACAAGGCAGACCTCCTCGTAGAACTTGCTCATCTTGCCCTCGAGCATCTTCTCGATAATGTTGGCCGGCTTGCCGGAGGAGGCAGCCTGGGCGCGGTAGATCTCCTTCTCGCGCTCGATGTCCTCAGGAGTGACGTCCTCGCGGCGAACGTAGCGTGGATCGGCAGCCGCGATGTGCATGGCGACGTCGCGGAGCAGCTCCTGAAAGTCAGGGGTGCGGGCGACGAAGTCGGATTCGCAGTTGAGCTCGACGAGGACGCCGATCTTTCCGCCAGCGTGGATGTAGGTTCCGACGGAACCCTCGTTCGTGGAGCGCGAGGCCTTCTTGGCGGCGGATGCCATGCCGCGCTTGCGGAGGACGACGAACGCCTCTTCCATCTCGCCCTTGGCCTCCTGCAGCGCCTTCAGGCAGTCGCCCATGGGGGCGCCGGACTTCTCGCGGAGTTCCTTGACGAGTTTCGCATCGATCTTTACGGCAGTTTCAGACATGGATGTTTCCCTTCTTGAGATAGAGCGTGATTCAGGCAAAGGGGGCGCGGGATAGGACCCGCGCCCCCTGATGATGCCAGACGGTGGTTACAGCACTGCGAACGCGGTGCGTGGGGGCTTAGGCTCCTGCGTCGGCGATGGCTGCGTCGGGCTCGTCGACGGAGGCTGCGGCCGGGGCTTTGCGGATGTTTCCGCCAAGGACAGCGGCCAGATCGACATTGTCGTCTTCGTCAGCATCGGCGGCAGAGATTGAGGCCTGGACCTCATTCAACTCGCCCTCCTCACCGACGAACTCGGGAGCAACTTCGGCCTGCTGAACGTCGGAGACCTCTTCGGAGAAGGCGCGCTCAGAGACCATCTGAACTCCCTCGTAGGCCGAGTCGGCGATCTTGGTGGTGAACAGGCGGATGGCGCGAAGGGCGTCATCGTTGCCTGGGATCACGTAGTCGACGACGGTGGGATCGCAGTTGGTGTCCACCACGGCGACGACCGGGATGCCGAGCTTGCGAGCCTCGGAGACGGCGATGGCTTCGTTGTTGGAATCGATGACGAAGATCGCGTCCGGCAGGCGCTTCATGCTCTTGATACCGGCAAGATTGGTGGACAGGTGCTTGCGCTCGCGCTCGAGCTTGATCACTTCCTTCTTGGTGAGAAGCTCGTAGCGGCCGTCGGTCGACATGTCGTCGAGCTCCTGCAGGCGCTTGACCGACTTCTGCACGGTGACCCAGTTGGTCAGAAGACCACCGAGCCAGCGGGAGTTGATGTAAGGCATCCCGGCACGATTGGCCTCTTCGGCCACGGCGTCCTGCGCCTGTCGCTTGGTGCCTACGAAGAGAATGAGCTTGCCGGTCGAGGTCAGGTCGGTGACGAACTTGGACGCATCCTTGAACATCTTGAGCGTCTTCTGAAGGTCGATGATGTAGATTCCATTGCGCTCGCCGAAGATGTACTCCTTCATCTTGGGGTTCCAGCGCTTGGTCTGATGCCCGAAGTGAACGCCAGCTTCGAGCAGTTCTTTCATAGTAATCGTAGCCAAATGGATCTCCTTGGTTGAGGCCGTCGGAGTGTGCTCATCCGCGACCTGTATTGATCCCCCGTAGGGGAGATTGGACTCCTTGCCGCAGACCGTGTTCCTTCTGCGGGTGTTGCGAGCAGGAGCCGGACCCAATGGATCAGGCTCCTGCCAAAGCGTTGGTTCCCGTAAAGCGAAAGGCAGCGAAACCTGCTGCTGAAAAGCTTTTTATCGCTTTGAGAACTGGAAGCGTGCGCGAGCGCCCTTCTGTCCGTACTTCTTGCGCTCTTTGGCGCGCGAGTCGCGGGTGACGAGGCCTTCGCTCTTGAGCGCCTTGCGGAGCTCGGGGTTGAACTGCATGAGCG
>Ga0268266_10002564_pt1 | contig 19275 bp, 16 predicted proteins | sample KBSS13metaG_FD_190356 | JGI IMG/M metagenome (GOLD analysis project Ga0268266, IMG submission 190356) | Switchgrass rhizosphere microbial communities from Kellogg Biological Station, Michigan, USA - KBS S1-3 metaG (SPAdes) (version 2) | ecosystem: Host-associated > Plants > Roots > Rhizosphere...
CGAGACGCCCGGCGGCAACCGCAACTACGACTACCGCTACGCGTGGATCCGCGACGCGACGTTCGCGCTCTGGGCGATGTACTCCCTCGGCCTCGACTGGGAGGCCGTCGACTTCTTCGAGTTCATCGCGGACATGGCCGGGGGCGACCAGGACCTCCAGATCATGTACGGGATCGGCGGCGAGCGGGAGCTGGAGGAGTACGAGCTCGACCATCTCCCGGGCTACGCCAGCTCCCGGCCGGTACGCATCGGCAACGCGGCGTACCGCCAGCGCCAGCACGACGTGTGGGGGGCCCTGCTGGACTCGGTCTACCTGCACTCGAAGGCGGCCGACCACCTCGACAACCGGATCTGGCCGATCCTCGACACCCAGGTCGGCGAGGCGCTCAAGCACTGGCGCGAGCCCGACGCCGGCATCTGGGAGGTGCGGGGAGAGCCGAAGCACTTCACCTCGTCGAAGATCATGTGCTGGGTCGCGGTCGACCGCGGCGCCAAGCTCGCCCGGATGAACGGCGACGACGCCAAGGCTGCGGAGTGGGAGCTGGCGGCCGACGAGATCAAGCAGGACATCCTCGCCCACGGCCTCGACCAGCGCGGCGTCTTCACCCAGTACTACGGCGGTACGTCGCTCGACGCGTCGCTGCTGCTGGCACCGCTGTTGCGGTTCCTGCCCCCCGACGACCCCCGCATCCGGGCCACGGTGATGGCGATCCGCGAGGAGCTCACCGTCGACGGCCTCGTGCTCCGCTACAAGGTCGAGGAGACCGACGACGGCTTCAGCGGCGAGGAGGGGACGTTCACGATCTGCTCCTTCTGGCTGGTCTCCGCGCTGAGCGAGATCGGCGAGCACCACCTGGCCCATCAGCTCTGCGCCAAGCTCCTCTCGTTCGCCGGGCCGCTCGAGCTCTACGGCGAGGAGATCGACCCACACAGCGGCCACCACCTCGGGAACTTCCCGCAGGCGTTCACCCACCTGGCCCTGATCAACGCCGTCCTGCACGTGATCGCCGAGGAGTCCGGCGGTGGCGGCGCGGACCAGCCGGGCTCCTGACACGCCCTACACTGACGCCGCACGCCGACGAGGGGAGAACAGGTGGCTGGCGTCTCGGTGAACGACGACACGATGCGCATGCGCGCCACCCTGTCCGCGATCGCCCCGGGGACGGCGTTGCGCGACGGCCTCGAGCGGATCCTGCGTGGGCGCACCGGCGCCCTGATCGTCCTCGGCCACGACCGCACCGTGGAGTCGATCTGCACCGGAGGCTTCACCCTCGACGTCCCGTTCACCGGCAACGGCCTGCGCGAGCTGGCGAAGATGGACGGCGCGATCATCATCGACCGCGACCTCACCCGGATCACCCGCGCCGCCGTCCACCTGATGCCCGACCCGGCGATCCCCTCCGACGAGACCGGCACCCGCCACCGCACCGCCGACCGGGTCGCCAAGCAGACCGGCTTCCCGGTCATCTCGGTGTCGCAGTCGATGCAGATCATCGCGGCGTACGTCGGGGAGTCCCGGCACGTGATCGAGGGGTCGGCCGCGATCCTGTCCCGCGCCAACCAGGCGCTGGCGACGCTCGAGCGCTACAAGCTGCGCCTCGACGAGGTCTCGGCCACCCTGTCGGCCCTGGAGATCGAGGACCTGGTCACCGTCCGCGACGTCGCCGTCGTGGCCCAGCGCCTCGAGATGGTCATCCGGATCGCGCGCGAGATCGAGGACTACGTCCTGGAGCTCGGCACCGACGGCCGGCTGCTCTCGCTCCAGCTCGAGGAGCTGGTCACCGGCGTCGACCAGGAGCGCGAGCTCGTGGTCCGCGACTACCTGCCGTCGGGGCGCCGGGCCAAGGGGCCCGAGGCCGCGCTCGCACGGCTGGAGGCCCTCTCGTCGATCGACCTGGTCGACCCCGCGTCCACCGCCCGCGCGCTCGGGCTCGGCGAGCACCTCGACGGCGCCGTCGCCCCGCGCGGCTACCGGCTGCTGGCCAAGGTGCCGCGGCTGCCTCCGACGGTCGTCGAGCGGCTGGTCGAGCACTTCGACACCCTGCAGAAGCTGCTGTCCGCGGGCGTCGACGACCTCCAGGCGGTCGACGGTGTCGGCGAGCTCCGGGCCCGCAGCGTGCGCGAGGGACTCTCGCGCCTGGCGGAGTCGTCGATCCTCGAGCGCTACGTCTGAGCGACCCACCGGTCCGAGCGCGAGCGGCTCAGCCCGGGGGCGGTGACTGGTTCTTCTTCTTGTGGTGCCCCTGGTGCGGGTGCGCGGTCTTGGTGATCTCTGCCGGACCCGGCGCGGTCAGCAGGAAGGTCACGTCCTGCGGTTGACCGGCCAGGGCCGCGACGTGCAGGTGGTAGGTGCCGGGCAGCGCCCACTCGGTCTGTACCGGACAGCCGGGCTCGGAACGCCGGGCGTCCCAGGTCAGCTTCACCCTCGTCGGCGCGGTCTGGCGCAGGACCAGGTCCTGCTTCGGAATCGCTTTCGCACACTCGGTGGTGCTCCAGATCAGGTCCGGGCCGCTGGTGATCTTCAAGGCCAGGGTCTTCCCGGACAACGTCCACGTACAGGCAGGTGTCTCCACGCTGGAGATGTCCAGCACCAAGGAGATGTCGCGGCCGGCCACCGGGACGGGCACCGACGGCGTGATCGCGACGTCGCTGGCCGCGCAGGGTCCCGACGGCATCACGACGGGCGTCACCGGGTCGGTGGCCCGGTCCTTGTTCTTGCCGTGGTGGGTGCGCTGGTGGGCTCCGGTCGGGGGACCGAGCGTCGAAGCGCCGACGCTGGCCGGACCGGCGGTCGTCGACGAGGTGTCGGCCACGTTCGCGGCGCTGTCGTTCCCCGAGCCGTCGCTCGAGCCACCCAGCAGCTTCGCGATGCCGACGACGAGCAGCATCGCGATGCCGAGCACCATCAGCCGGCGTACCCAGTAGACGCGCGCCGGCAGCCGGCCCCGCGCCGTTCCCGTCATGCGATCACGCTAACCAGCGCGACGGCTCCACCGGAGTTGCCACTCCCGAGCGAGGACGTGCCGATCCGCCGGAGGCGGAGCAGCACGACCGCAGCGAGCAGCGCCGCGAGCTTGCTCGCAAGCCTCCCACCATCACCCTCGTGCCGATCCGCCGGAGGCGGAGCAGCACGACCGCAATGAGCAGCGCCGCGAGCTTGCTCGCAAGCCTCCCACCATCACCCTCGCACCATCACCCTCGTGCCGATCCGCCGGAGGCGGAGCGACCTTGCTCGCAAGCCTCCTACCATCACCCTCGTGTCCGACCTCCACGAGCCGCTCCTGCGGTGGTACGACGCCCAGGCGCGCGACCTGCCCTGGCGGCGGACGACGGCGACCCCGTGGGGCGTGCTCGTCTCCGAGGTGATGCTCCAGCAGACCCCGGTCACGCGGGTCCTCCCGGCGTACGACGCCTGGCTGGCTCGGTGGCCGCGCCCGGCCGACCTGGCGGAGGAGCCGTCCGGGGAGGCGATCCGTGCGTGGGGCAGGCTCGGCTACCCGCGCCGGGCGATCCGGTTGCACGCCGCCGCGACCGTGATCACCGAGCAGCACGGTGGCGAGGTGCCGGACGAGTACGACGTCCTGCGCGGCCTGCCCGGCGTCGGCGACTACACGGCGTCCGCGGTGCTGGCCTTCGCCTTCGGGCGGCGACGAGCGGTCCTCGACACCAACGTCCGGCGGGTGCTCGCCCGTCTGGTCGGCGGCTCCCAGTACCCGCCCGTGGCGGTCACCGTGCGCGAACGCGCCCTCGCCGTCGACCTGCTGCCCCAGGACGACCCGACCGCGGCGACCTGGTCGGTCGCGCTGATGGAGCTGGGCGCGCTCGTCTGCACCGCCGCCCGGCCGAGCTGCGAGGGGTGCCCGGTGCGGGAGGCATGCGCGTGGCGTGCCGCCGGCTATCCGGCGTACGACGGGCCACCGAGGCGTGGCCAGGCCTGGTCCGGCACCGACCGTCAGTGCCGCGGCCGGCTGATGGCGATCGCCCGCGACTCCACGGGCGCGGTCACCGGCGACGCGCTCGCGCGGGCCTGGCCGGACGCCGGCCAGCGCGACCGCTGCCTGACGTCGTTGATCACCGACGGGTTGCTGGTCCGCTCGGGATCTCGCTACGCACTGCCGGGGTGATCGGTCCCCCACCGCGCGACGACCGCGTCGGCGAGGTCGTTGACCGTGCGGCGGATCTGCGCGTGGGAGTCGAGGGGCTCGTCGAGCTGCAGGCCCATGAACGTCGCATCCACCAGGACGGTGGCCTGGCGGGCGGCGGCGCGGCCGAGCCCGACCCGTGCGAAGTGGGCGGCCACGGCGGAGACCCAGTGGGCGTTGGTCTCGCGGACCGCGGTCGCGTACGGCTCGCGGCCGAACAGGCCGAGCGCGGCCGCCTCGACGTAGAGCCGTTGGCACCGCTCCTGGGGCCCCGTGGTGACCGCCCGCCACAGGTCGAGCACCGCGGTCCTGAGGTCGGGTGACGCCGGCAGCTCGCGCAGGCTGCGGACGGATCGGTCGCTGGTGGTACGGAGGATGGTGGCGACCAGGTCGTCCTTGTCGGCGAAGTGGTAGAGCAGCATCCGGTCGCTGGTGCCGAGCGCCTCGGCCAGCGGTCGCAGGCTGAGCCCGATCAGGCCCTGCTCGAGCGCATAGTCCGTAGCAGCCTCGGCGAGCTCGTCCCGACGTGTGGCCACGCACACACCCTAGCGGCGGATATCGGTTTGAACCCGACATGTAGCACGCGCTACAGTAGGAACGTAGCGATTGCTACACCGACCCGAGAGAGTGACCACCATGTTCAGCCCGTTCGTCGTCCTGCTTGCCGCCATCGGCATCGAGGTCGGCGCGACCGCAGCCCTCCCCCGCACCCGTGGCTTCCACGACCTGCCCTGGTCGGTGATGGTGCTGGCCGGCTATGGCCTCTCCATCTGGCTGCTCGCGATCGTGACCCGGCAGATGTCGGTGTCCGTCGCGTACGCCGTGTGGTCCGGACTCGGCACCGCCGCCATCGCTGCGGTGGGCGCCGTGGCCTTCGGCGAGCGGATCGACCTGGTGAAGCTGACCGCGCTGGCCCTGATCATCCTCGGTGTCGTGGTGCTCAACCTGCACACCGCTCACTGACGACGCCGGGGGTCGAATCAGCCGACGCCGTTCTGGATCCGGGCGATCACCTTCGGCGCCCTCTTGTCGTGCGAGCGCGGACGGAACACGCGCTTGGGCGCGTCGTAGGCACGCCGGAGCAGCTCGCGGAGCTGGTCGATCTCGGCCTGCGGTGGTCGCGGTCGCCGTTCCCCCTCGTCGGGATGCACCTCGACCAGCAGCCGGAGGCTCGACAGCGTCTCCAGGTCGTCGAGGGCGCAGCGCTCGTAGAGCCGCTCCAGGACGGCCGCGGTCTCGCCCTCGGGCAGCCCCAGAGCGAGGGTGGCGGCGATCGATCGGGCCAGCGGTGCGCGCTTGTGGTGCTGGCGGACGTCGTCGCCGGAGGACAGCAAGGCCATCCACTTGCGCACGAACTCGTCGCCGTTGTGCGACTCGTAGTGGAGCAGGTTCAGACCGGGATCGGTGACGGACTCGACCCGCTCGCCACTCGTCGTGTCGACGACGTAGTGCACGCCCAGCGCCAGGTCGGACGACGGACGCACGCCCGGCTTGCCGGTCATGTGACCGCGGAAGTACGAGCGCTGCTTGGGCTCCTCGATCACGCCGAGGATGTGCAGCAGCTGGAGCTCGTCGTCGTCCAGCAGCCGCTTGAAGAGCGTCGGATCGGCGTCGGGGTGCAGCCGGCTGGCGGCCTCCATCGGCAGCAGCCGGACCGCTCGGGTCTCCGGGGCCAGCCGGTCGAGGACGCCGGCTTCGATCCGGGCGACCTCGTCGCCGTCGAGCATGAACATCCACTCGGCCCAGGGGAATCCGGCCGCGAGCCGCGAGACCAGGGCGGCGTTGTTGATCTGGCGCGTGTTCAGGCCCTCGGGAGTCTCACCACCCCACCAGTCGCCGTGCGCCCGCACGTAGGTCACGTCCGGGTGACCGTCGAGGTACTCCTCGACCTCGGGCAGGGCAGCGTCCAGGAACATCACCAGGTGGTCGATGCCGCCGAGCAGGTTGCGGCGGACGAACTTCTCGACGTTCTCCCGGGAGTCCTTCACGGTGGAGGCCGAGATGATCACGCAGGCACCCTCTCACGCTGACCCGGCAGAAGGGTCACCCCGTACGACGCCGACCCGGCAGAAGTGAACATCCACTTCTGCCGGGTCGGCACTCTTACGTGTGCTTCTTCTGCCGGGTCAGCGGTTACTCGCCGGTGGACTTCTCCACGTCGGTCGGCCCGGGAGTCTCGGCGTCACCCTCGCCACGGCCGGCGGGGCCGGACGACGGCTCCACCGCGACCGTCTCGAGCGGCGGCAGGTCGGGCAGCTCGGCCATCTTCTGACCCTTGAACGAGAACTCCGCAGTCGGGCCCTCGCCCACCACGTCGACCAGCACGATCTGACCGGGTCCGACCTCGCCGTACAGCATCTTCTCGGCGAGGGTGTCCTCGATCTCGCGCTGGATGGTGCGGCGCAGCGGCCGGGCACCCAGCACGGGGTCGAAGCCGCGGGTGGCCAGGAGGTCCTTGGCGGCCTGTGTCAGCTCGAGGGACATGTCGCGGTCCTTCAGCCGGAGCTCGACGCCCGCGATCATGTTGTCGACCATGTGCACGATCTGCTCCTGCGACAGCGGCGGGAACACGATGATCTCGTCGACGCGGTTGAGGAACTCCGGGCGGAAGTGCTGCTTGAGCTCCTCCTGCACCTTGTTCTTCATCCGCTCGTAGGAACCGGCCGTGTCCTGGCTCTGGGCGAAGCCGAGGTTGAGCCCCTTGGCGATGTCCTTGGTGCCCAGGTTGGTGGTCATGATGATCACGGTGTTCTTGAAGTCCACGACCCGGCCCTGGGAGTCGGTCAGGCGACCTTCCTCCAGGATCTGCAACAGGCTGTTGAAGATGTCGGGGTGGGCCTTCTCGACCTCGTCGAACAGGACCACGCTGAACGGCTTGCGACGCACCTTCTCGGTGAGCTGGCCGCCCTCCTCGTAGCCGACGTAGCCCGGAGGCGAACCGAACAGCCGCGAGACCGTGTGCTTCTCGCTGAACTCGCTCATGTCGAGCTGGATGAGGGCGTCCTCGTCGCCGAAGAGGAACTCCGCGAGCGTCTTGGACAGCCACGTCTTACCGACACCGGACGGGCCGGCGAAGATGAACGAGCCGCCGGGGCGCTTCGGGTCCTTCAGTCCGGCACGGGTACGCCGGATCGCCCGGCTCAGCGCCGCCACGGCCTGGTCCTGGCCGATGACCCGCTTGTGCAGCTCGTCCTCCATCTTGAGCAGTCGCGTGGACTCCTCCTCCGAGAGCTTCACGATCGGGATCCCGGTCGCCACCGCGAGCACCTCGGCGATCAGCTCCTCGTCGACCTCCGCGACCTCGTCGAGGTCGCCGGCGCGCCACTGCTTCTCACGCTCGACCTTGGCAGCGGTCAGCTGCTTCTCCTCGTCGCGGAGCTTCGCGGCGGCCTCGAAGTCCTGGCCGTCGATCGCGGCCTCCTTGCGCTGCCGCACCTCGGTGATCTTGTCGTCGAACTCGCGCAGGTCGGCGGGCGCCGTCATCCGGCGGATGCGCAGCCGCGACCCGGCCTCGTCGATCAGGTCGATCGCCTTGTCCGGCAGGAACCGGTCGGAGATGTACCTGTCGGCCAGCGTCGCCGCCGAGACCAGCGCCTCGTCGGTGATCGTGACGCGGTGGTGGGCCTCGTAGCGGTCACGCAGCCCCTTGAGCATCTCGATCGTGTGCGCGATCGACGGCTCCGCGACCTGGATCGGCTGGAACCGGCGCTCGAGCGCGGCGTCCTTCTCGAGGTACTTGCGGTACTCGTCGAGCGTCGTCGCCCCGATCGTCTGCAGCTCACCACGGGCCAGCATCGGCTTGAGGATGCTGGCGGCGTCGATGGCGCCCTCGGCCGCGCCGGCGCCGACGAGGGTGTGGATCTCGTCGATGAACAGCACGATGTCGCCGCGGGTGCGGATCTCCTTCAGCACCTTCTTCAGGCGCTCCTCGAAGTCACCGCGGTAGCGGGACCCGGCGACCAGGGCGCCGAGGTCGAGGGTGTAGATCTGCTTGTCCTTCAGCGTCTCGGGGACGTTGCCGCGGACGATGTCCTGCGCCAGGCCCTCGACGATGGTCGTCTTGCCGACGCCGGGCTCGCCGATCAGCACCGGGTTGTTCTTGGTACGTCGGCTGAGGATCTGCATGACCCGCTCGATCTCCTGCTCGCGCCCGATCACCGGGTCGAGCTTGGACTCGCGGGCGTCCTGCGTCAGGTTGCGGCCGAACTGGTCGAGCACCAGCGAGGAGGACGGCGTGTCCGCCGGCGCACCCGAGGTGGCTGCCTGGGCGCCTGCCTGCTCCTTGCCCTGGAAGCCGCTGAGCAGCTGGATGACCTGCTGGCGCACGCGGTTGAGGTCGGCGCCGAGCTTCTGCAGGACCTGGGCGGCGACGCCCTCGCCCTCACGGATCAGCCCGAGCAGGATGTGCTCGGTGCCGATGTAGGAGTGGCCGAGCTGGAGTGCCTCGCGCAGCGACAGCTCGAGGACCTTCTTCGCGCGCGGGGTGAACGGGATGTGCCCGCTCGGGGCCTGCTGACCCTGACCGATGATCTCCTCGACCTGGGCGCGCACGGCCTCCAGGGAGATGTCGAGGCTCTCCAGAGCCTTGGCGGCGACACCTTCACCCTCGTGGATCAGGCCGAGCAGGATGTGCTCGGTGCCGATGTAGTTGTGGGAGAGCATGCGGGCCTCTTCTTGGGCCAGCACGACCACCCGTCGGGCTCGGTCTGTGAACCGCTCGAACATGCTTGTCGCTCCTCCACGCGGGTCTCGGGATCCCGCCTCTCGAAACAGGGGGACGCCCGGACTGCTGCACCCTGGGCGTCGACTGTTCCAACTGGTGTCCCAGCCTACGTGTTCCCCGCTCGGATCGAGCGCCGTCCGCTCAGAGCGAACGAAACCCGGCGACAGTGCCTGACACAGCACGCACGTCGCCGGGTTTCGAGGCGGTCGCAGAGCGACCGACGAGCAGGTCCTACTGAGCTGCTTCGAAGGCTTCCCGCACGTCGGCGGGGATGCGGCCCCGGTCGGGCACCTTGCGCCCGTTGGAGCGCGCCCAGTCGCGGATCTCACGGGCGCTGGTGCCGACCTGGGTACGGCGCTTCGCGCCACCCGCGCGGCCACCGGCCCGGCGAGCGGCGCCGACGTACTTGGCGAGCGCGTCGCGCAGCGCCTTCGCGTTCTTGTTGTTCAGGTCGATCTCGTAGCTACGGCCGTCCAGGCCGAAAGCGACGGTCTCCGAGGCGTCGCCGCCGTCGAGGTCGTCCTCGAGGGTGATGTGGACTTTCTGCGCCATGATCTGGGTGTCCTTTCGGGGCTGAGGGACCCGCGATATACGAAGGGGTGACGGCGTCCTGACGGAAAACCTACTCGAATCGCTCAATAAGACACAAACCGGGCCCCACAGAGTTCGGTTAGGGCTGCGTTATCCGCGTATTAGCCGACCACCCCCGCCCCGGCGGGGACTCCGCTTGTACATCGACGTACACTCCGGCCGCGTCTTATCCCGCACGGCTTCGGTACGACAACGATGACATCGGCAAAGCGCCACGAATTCACGTGGGTGTCCGGCGATCCGACGCCTTCGGATCGGCAATGTCATCGCGAAGAACGGCGCCTTGATCGCGGAACCCGAATCGAAGAGCTCGCTCCAGCCCCGCGCCGTCGATAACGGGAGCCCGATAGTCACCGGTTGCGCGCGTAGACCAGCTCCAGACCGCGCAGGGTCAACCAGGGGTCGTGCTCGGTGAAACACCCGCACTCGTCGTGAACAAGAGCGGCCAGGTAACCCGTGGCGACGACCGTCACCTCGGACTCGGGGACGCCGAGCTCGGCGATCATCCGGGCGACGATTCCGTCGACCAGACTGGCCACCCCGAACACCATTCCCGACTGCAGTGCCTCGACCGTGTTGCGGGCGATCACCGACCGCGGACGCCGCAGCTCGACCATGCGCAGCTGGGCCCCGCGGCGCTCCAGCGCCTCCAGGGAGATCTCGATGCCGGGGGAGATCGCGCCGCCGATGTACTGACCCTGGGGGTTCACCACGTCGAACGTGGTCGCGGTACCCCCGAAGTCGACCACGACCGCCGGTCCGCCGTAGCGGGTCACCGCGGCCAGTGCGTTGACGATCCGGTCGGTGCCGACCTCGCGCGGGTTGTCGGTGAGCACCGGGACGCCGGTCCGGACGCCGGGCTCGACCACCACGCTCGGGAGCGCCCCGAACGGGCCGGTGAGCATGGTCCGCCACTCCTGGAGCACGGTCGGGACGGTGGCGCACACGACGATGCCCTCGACCTCGGCCTCGCGCTCGCCGAGGAGTCCGTGGAGGAGCACGGCCCATTCGTCGGCCGTGCGGCCCTCGACCGTCGCGACCCGCCAGTCGGCAGACACCTCGCCGTCGCGCACCAGGCCGAGGACGGTGTGGCTGTTGCCGATGTCGGCAGCCAGCAGCAGTCCGTGACCGGTCGGCACGCTCATCGCAGGTCGAGCCCCAGGTCGAAGACCTTCACCGAGTGGGTCAGCGCCCCGACGGAGATGAAGTCGACCCCCGTCTCCGCGACCTCGCGTGCCCGCTCGAGGGTGAGGCCTCCGGAGGCCTCCAGGGTCGCCCGGCCGGACGTGATCGCCACAGCCTCCGCCATCGTCGCGGTGTCCATGTTGTCGAGCAGGATCTCGGTACAGCCGACCTCGAGCAGCTGCCGGAGCTGGTCGAGGTCGGTGACCTCCACCTCGACCCGCAGCTCCGGGTTCGCGGCCCGGACCAGCTCGTACGCCGGCACCACACCGCCGGCCGCGACCACGTGGTTGTCCTTGACCATCGCCCGGTCCGACAGGCTGAACCGGTGGTTCACGCCACCACCGCACCGCACGGCGTACTTCTGGAGGGAGCGGTACGTCGGCAGGGTCTTGCGGGTGTCGAGCACGCGCGCGTGGGTGCCCTCGAGCGCGGCCACCCAGTGGCTGGTCGCGGTGGCGACGCCGGACAGGTGGGACGCGAAGTTCAGCGCGGTGCGCTCGGCGGTCAGCAGGTCCTGCAGCGGGCCGGACACCGTCATCACGACGTCGCCGGCATCGACCCTCGACCCGTCCGCGACCCGGTCACCGACCACGAGCGCCGAGCCGAGGGCGTAGACGAGGACCAGCTCGGCCACCCCGAGGCCCGCCACCACGCCGGCTTCACGCGCGGCGATGTCACCGGTGCCGTGCCCCATCGGCGGCATCGCGCTGCTGGTGACGTCGTGACCGCCGTCCGGCAGGTCCTCGTCGAAGGCCCGCACGACCATCCGGTAGACGTCCTCCGGGTCGAGCCCGGCCAGCACCAGCTCGTCGACCAGCGCCCCCGGCAGGTCGACGTAGGGCGTGCGGGCGATCGTCACGGCGTCCCCGCGGTGGCGAGGTCGGTCGGCGCGGCCGGCCGGAACTCGTGCTGCGGGACGCCGTCGACGACCCACCAGTCGTGGTGTCCCGACTGGCCGACGTCGTCGCGCTCGGGGTGGTCCTCGCGCCAGTGGGAGCCGCGGGTCTCCTCCCGCAACAGGGCCGCCTCGGCGAGGAGGGTGCTGACGGTGACCAGGTTGGTGGTCTCCCACGCATCCTGGTCGACGGTGCTCGCCGTGCCGTCGTCGAGGGCAGCCAGGGTCCCGAGGCCGGCGTGCAGACCGTCGGCCGTGCGCAGGACTCCGGCCCGTGCGGTCATCTCCTCCTGCAACGTCCGCCGGCGTGCCCCGTCGACCAGCCCGGCCTCGCGATCGTCGCCGGCGCGCTCGGACCAGGGCCGGAGCTCGGTCGGCAGCACGTCCGCGATCCGGCGGGAGAACACCAACCCCTCGAGCAGGGAGTTGGACGCCAGCCGGTTGGCGCCGTGTACGCCGGAGCAGGCGACCTCACCGGTCGCGTAGAGGCCCGGGACGGTGCTGCGGCCCCACAGGTCGGTGGCGACGCCGCCCGAGGCGTAGTGGCAGGCGGGCGCGACCGGGATCAGCTCGGTCACCGGATCGACGTCGTGCGCGCGACAGGTGGCCAGGATGGTGGGGAAGCGGGTCTCCCAGAACGCCGCCCCCAGGTGACGTGCGTCGAGCCACATGTGCGGATGTCCGGTCTCGATCATCCGACGGGTGATGGCTTTGGCGACGACGTCGCGCGGGGCGAGGTCGGCCAGCTCGTGCACGCCCTGCATGAACCGCCGCCCCTCCCAGTCGACGAGGAAGGCGCCCTCGCCGCGGACGGCTTCGGAGATCAGCGGCTGCTGCCCTCGCGAGTCCGGACCCAGCCACATCACGGTCGGGTGGAACTGCACGAACTCCAGGTCCCGGAGCACCGCGCCGGCCCGGTAGGCCAGCGCCATCCCGTCGCCGGTGGCGACCGAGGGATTCGTCGTCTGCGAGAAGACCTGGCCGAGCCCGCCGCTGGCCAGCACCACGGCGCGGCAGCGCACGGCACCCACCCCGTCGCGCTGACCCTCGCCCATCACGTGCAGGGAGACCCCTGCGATGCCGCCGTCCTCGTCGAGCTGCAGGTCGACGGCCAGGGCGTGCTCCACCACCTCGATCTCGGGGGCGCGGGCGACGGCGGCGATGAGGGCGCGCTGGATCTCGGCGCCGGTGGCGTCACCGCCCGCGTGGGCGATCCGATCGCGGTGATGGCCGCCTTCGCGGGTCAGGCTGAGCTCGCCGTCGGGGTGGAGATCGAAGTTCGCACCCAGCGCGATCAGCTCGCGGACGGCGCCGGGCCCCTCGGTGGCCAGGACCCGCACCGCCGCGGCGTCGCAGGCACCAGCCCCCGCGACCAGGGTGTCTCGCTCGTGCTGCTCGGGGGTGTCGCCGGGGCCGAGCGCGGCCGCGATGCCGCCTTGCGCCCACTGGGTCGAGCCGGCGTCGAGCACGTCCTTGGTGACCACCAGGATCTTGTCGACGAGCCCCCGCAGCCGCAGGGCGGCCGTCAGGCCGGCGATCCCCGACCCGATCACGACGACGTCCGCCCGCACCGACCACCCGGGCTGCGGCGCCGCCAGGCGGCCGACCACTCGACGTACGGTCATCGAACGAGGCTACTGATCGCGGTGCGGGTCAGCGGCGGCCAGGTCCGTGGCGGGGAGCGTTGCCCCACCCAGAGTCAGCGGCAGGTTGTCGATCAGCCGGGTGGTGCCGATGCGTGCCGCGACCAGGATCCTGGCCGGGGTCGGGTCGACGGGGTGCGGCTCCACGACCTCGCCGAGGTCGGGCGTGCGGATCGTGAGGTAGTCGAGGTCGAGCTCGTCCTCGGGCACCTCGTCCAGGATGCGCATCGCCGCCCACCGCGCTGCGGGGAGCCCGTACGCCGCGCGGTCCTGGGCAGCGCGCAGGGCACGGTTGAGGTACGCCGCGCGGGCTCTCTCATCGGGATCGAGATAGCGGTTGCGACTCGACAACGCGAGCCCGTCGTCCTCCCGCACGGTCTCGGCGCCGACGATCTCCACGCCCAGACAGAGGTCGCGGCTCATCCGGGTGACCAAGGCCAGCTGCTGGTAGTCCTTCTGCCCGAAGACCGCGATGTCGGGCCGCACCAGCCCGAACAGCTTGGCGACCACCGTGAGCACACCTCGGAAGTGACCCGGACGTGCGGCCCCCTCGAGCTCCGCCCCGAGCTCGCCCGGCTCGACGGTGACGAGGGGCTCACCACCGGGGTACATCTGGTCGACCGACGGCGCGAACACCACGTCGACGCCCTCGCGGCCGGCCAGAAGGAGGTCGTCGTCGAAGGTGCGGGGGTAGCGGTCGAGGTCCTCGCCCGGGGCGAACTGGAGCGGGTTGACGAACACCGATGCCACCACCGGTCCGTCGCCGGCTTCCTTGCGGGCGCGCCGGAAGAGGGCGGCGTGGCCGGCGTGCAGGGCGCCCATGGTCGGCACCAGAGCCACCGGGACGTCGCGTCCACGACGCGGCGCGAGCAGGTCGGCGAGCTCCTGACGGGTGTCGGCGACCAGCGGGGCGGCCTGGGTCATGGGCGGGTCGACGGACGCTGCGTCCGCTCGGCCGACGCGGGACGGACCGCGGCGTCGAGGACCCGTCGGATCGCGTTGGCCCGGATCGGCAGCACCCGGCCGTCGGTGACGACGCGGTCGAGCGTGGCGCGCGCCAGGGCGACGTACGACGGGAGCGTGTCGGGGGCCGTTCGTGCGATCTCGCCCAGGTGGGCCCGGACGGTGTTGACGTCGCCGCGGACGATCGGGCCGGTGAGGGCCGAGTCGCCCTCGGCGAGCGCGTTGTCGAGCGCGGCCTGCAGGAGCGGCCGGAGGATCGCGGACGGGTCGTCGGCGCCGGCGGCGCTGAGCAGCTCCATCGCCTGGGCGACCAGGGTGACGAGGTGGTTGGCACCGTGGGCGAGGCCCGCGTGGTAGAGCCCGCGGAGCTCCTCGGGCACCCACATCACCGAGCCGCCGAGCTCGGCCACGACGTCGCTGGCCCAGGCACGCTCGTCGGGGCCGGCGGTCACACCGAACACGCAGTCGCGGAGACGGTCGAGGTCGCGGACCGTGCCGGAGAAGGTCATCGCCGGGTGCAGCGCCACCGGACGAGCACCGATCCGGGTGGCCGGATCGAGCACGCGGAGCCCATGGCTGCCGCTGGTGTGCACGACGTACTGCCCACGCCGGAGCGCACCGCTGGCCGACAGCTGGGTGACGACGTTCTCGAGCATGTCGTCGGGGACGGTCAGCAACAGGACGTCGCAGCCACGTGCGACGGCCGTCGGCTTGGCGAGCGGGACGCCCGGCAGCAGCGCGGCGGCGCGGCCCTGGGAGGCGTCGGACTCACCGGCGACGGAGACGATGACGTGGCCATGCTGGCGCAACGCGGCGGCGAGCACGGAGCCGACACGACCGGCTCCGACCACGCCCACCCGAAGTGGGGTCATCTCGGACTTCCTCGGCGTTCAGGTCCCGCCGACCACCCTCGGACGAGAGCCGGTACGGGTACCACACGATTGGGAACACTCCCAGGCTACGCCGCGGCCCGCGGTGCGGAGAATCATCCGCGACGTGACGTGGTTCACGGGTGGCCACGCTGTACGTCGCGGCTCAGAACGTGTAGCCGAAGGCCTCGATGTCGTCGGCGAAGACCTCTGCGACCCGCGTCCGCGTCTCGTCGTCGTAGTACTCGCTGTAGTGACCGTGGGTGCTCTTGTTCCTCCGCGGCTGCTCGGGCACGGGCTCGAGGCCGAGGTGCTCGCGCACGACGTTCACGTCCTCGACGAAGTTCTCGACCTTGCCGACGAAGTCGACGAGCCCACCGCCCCGCTTGGTCAGCCACCTGATCTGGGGCTGCCCGAAGCGCTTCACCTCGACCGTCCCCTCGAGGACGAACCGGCGGAAGTCGTCGCGGTACTCACCGAACGGCGCCCAGTGCTCGGGGTTGCTCTGCAGGTGGTTCTGCGCCTTCTCGAAGCCTGCTTCCGCGCGGGTGAACACCTCGCCTCCCATCGTCCACCACGAGACCATCCGGGCCCACGGGTTGCGGACGAAGCCGCAGGACCAGTACTCGCGGAACTGGGGCTCGGCCTGCACCAGCCTCCGGTACGTCGCGTGACGCTGCCGGTTGGGGATGCGCCGGCCGTCCTCGATCTCGCGGTCGAAGATGGCGTCGATCGTCGATCCCCCCGTCTTGGGGATGTGCACGAACAGCACGCGGTGGGAGTCGGAAACGCGCATGGAGCCTCTCCAGGAACGGGGCCGCGGGACGCGAGCGCGACGGCTGGCCATGATAGCCACCGGGCCCGGGCTCACAGCCTCAGCGGCCCGCGCCACCTCGCGGGACACGGAGCCGCTTGCGTACGCGTCGGCCGAGCTCGCGGGTCAGCTCGCGGCCGGTGAGGTCACTCGCGGACGGCGGCTCCGGCGGAGGTGCGGGCGGGGGCGCGGGACGCAGCTTGCGCATGGCTCGCAGAGAGCCCGCCAGCGCCTGCTCCAGCGCCCCGGCCGCGGCTGCCGTCGGCAGCGATGCGGGGGGTTCGCCGAGGTCGTCGCCGACCCCCTCGCCGTGCCAGCGCAGCAGGTCGGGGTCGCCGATCACGGTGGCGTCGGCGCCGGACACCACGTCGGCGCGCTCGTCGCTGAGGCGGGTGAGGCGCTCGCCCGTCCAGCCCGGCAGCGGTGGGATGAGCGTCTCCCACTCCGCCAAGGGCGCGGACCGCAGCCCGGCGAGCATCGCGCGGCGAGCGGGGTTGAGGCGCTTGTTGCCCACCCAGTTGCGGGACTCGACGGCCAGGTTGACCTGGCGGCAGAACTCGATCCGCTCCATCGACAGCGAGGTGTTGGCGTGGGGGCCCGGGGTGAGCAGTCCGGCGTCCAGGCCCAGGAGGTGCTCGAAGGTGCGCGGCTGGAGGCCGCGGTCGGCCTCGTCGGTGACCAGCACGATCACCCGCTCCGGCGGGAGGACCTCGCGCCAGCGCCGGACCAGCCCGTCCAGGTCGTGGTTGTGCCAGAACACCTTCGCGGCGCCACCGGAGCGCTCCTCGGCGAGCACCTCCCGCAGCCAGGCGTCGTAGGTGCGCGTCTCGTTGACCGACTTCACCCGCTCCTGCCAGGCGGACGGCAGGAGCTTGTCGAGGCGGCGCGCGACGACCAGGACGTGGACGAGGTCGGGGCCGAGGTCGTCGACCAGCCGGCGGGCATGCTCTGACCGCGCCGAGGCGAAGTCCTCGCTGGAGATCACCACCCGGCCGGGTGCGCGTCGTACCTCCGCGACCATCTCGTCCCACTCGGCCCCCGGTACGTCGGCCTCGCCGACGCGGCTGCGACCGAGCAGTGCCCAGCTCGGCCGCATCTGCCGGTGGTAGGTGCCGGGGTAGGTGACGCCGGCGGCGGTGAGCTCCGCGCGATGCTCGTGCAGGCTGCTCTGGATGGCCGTGGTCCCGGTCTTGTAGGGACCGATGTGCACCAGGACGGCGCGCTCGGGGAGCAACCCGGGAACCAGGTCGGACTCCGTCGACATGCCGACTCCTCCACTCGCCTCAGGCCGGCCGGAAGTCTAGCCCGAGGCGGTCCGCCGGCCGCGCCGGCGGCCGGGCTCGCCGACACTGGTGCGCGATCGGTGTTGTGACAGAGTTCCCCCATGCACGACGAGACCTCGGCGCGGACCGGCCGCAGGCAGATGCTGGTCGTGGCCGGGTCGGGACGCAGCGGCACCAGCCTCTTCACCGGGCTCACCGGCCGCCTCGGCGTCCACATCCCCAAGCCCGAGGTCAGCGCGAACAAGTCCAACCCGCGCGGCTTCGGTGAGCCACGCTGGCTCGTCGACTACCACAACGACCTGCTCTCGTCGGTCGACGTCGTCGTCGAGGACGGCCGCCCCGAGGCATGGGACCTGACCGACAAGGTCGCCGAGGACCCCGCGGCTCTGGGCCCGCTGGTCGAGTGGCTGGAGCAGCAGTTCACCGAGAACGAGCGGATCGTGGTCAAGGACCCGCGGCTCGCCTGGTTCCTCCAGCTGCACCGGGCGGCCGCCGGAGCCGTCGGCGCCGAGGTGCACGTCGCCACGATGCTGCGCCACCCGGCCGAGGTGATGCGGTCGCGCGAGATCGCCTACGGCACCCGCACCAGCAACACCACGCGGGTGATCGGCTGGCTGACGATGATGCTCGGCACCGAGACCCGTACCCGCGACCTGCCGCGCGCGACCGTCCGGTACGACGAGCTCCTCGCCGACTGGCGGCCCACGTTGACCCAGGCCGACGCGACCATCGACATGGGCCTCTTCGACCGGGCCACCGACGAGCAGGTGAAGGAGGCCGGCGACCTCGTCGACCCGACGCTCCATCGTTCTGCCGCCGACTGGGACGAGCTCGAGCTGCCGCCGCGGGTGCTCGACCTCGCGACCCGTGTCTACGACACGTACGGCCGGCTCGTCGGCACCGGTCCGGCCGACCAGGCCGACACCCGGGTGACCCTCGACGCCCTCAAGGACGAGCTCACGGCGTACTACGACGAGTGCTTCGACGTCGCACGCAACCGCACCGGCGCCTTCGCACGCAAGGAGAAGCGCAGGGTCGCCCGCCGGGTGCGCGAGGAGATGCGTCAGGCCGCGGCCGAGGAGGGCCGCGGGGTCACCGAGCTCGCCCGCCGCGCCGTCGGCCGCTTCAAGAAGAGCTCCACGTGACCGACGAACCCGGTCGGCCGGGCCGGGCGGACGCACCCCGGGTCGCCGTGCTGCTGGCCGGAGGCGTGGGCACCCGCGTCGGTCTCGACATCCCCAAGCAGCTGATCAAGATCGCCGGCAAGACGATCCTCGAGCACACGCTGGTGGCGTTCCAGGCCCACCCGATGGTCGACGAGATCGTGGTGATGATGGCCGCGGGCCACCTCGATGCGGTCCGGGCCATGGTCCGCAACGGCGGCTACGACAAGGTCACCCAGGTCCTCGAAGGATCTGCCGAGGGACGCAACGGCACCACGCTGCTCGCCCTCGGCGCGATCCATCCGGACTGCCCGGTGCTCTTCCACGACGCGGTCCGGCCGTTGCTCAGCGAGCGGATCATCACCGAGTGCTTCGAGGCGCTGCAGCGGTACGACGCCGTCGACGTCGCGATCCCGTCGGCCGACACGATCATCGAGGTCGACCCGACGGACAACACGATCCGGGCCATCCCGAAGCGCGCGAACCTGCGCCGCGGGCAGACCCCCCAGGCATTCCGCTCCTCCGTGCTCCGCACGGCGTACGACGAGGCGGCGAAGGATCCCGACTTCACCGCGACCGACGACTGCGGTGTGGTGCTCCGCTACCTCCCCGATGTCCCGATCTGGGTCGTCGACGGCGAGGAGCGGAACATGAAGGTGACCGACCCGATCGACGTGTTCCTGGCCGACAAGCTGTTCCAGCTGACCAGCACGTTCGTCCCGGAGCAGCACACGCCCGAGGAGTACCGGGCGGCGCTCGACGGCAAGGTCCTCGTCGTCCTCGGCGGCAGCTACGGCATCGGCGCCGACATCGCCGCTCTCGCCCGCGAGCACGGCGCGACCGTCGAGACATTCAGCCGCTCGAGCACCGACACCCATGTCGAACGACGCTCCGACCTCGAGGCCGTCGCCGAGCAGGTCACCGAGAAGCACGGCCGGATCGACTTCGTCGTCGCCACCGCCGGGATCCTGCCCCGCGGCTCGCTGCTGGAGACCAGCGAGGAG
>Ga0268266_10002566_pt1 | contig 19271 bp, 15 predicted proteins | sample KBSS13metaG_FD_190356 | JGI IMG/M metagenome (GOLD analysis project Ga0268266, IMG submission 190356) | Switchgrass rhizosphere microbial communities from Kellogg Biological Station, Michigan, USA - KBS S1-3 metaG (SPAdes) (version 2) | ecosystem: Host-associated > Plants > Roots > Rhizosphere...
TCCGATCTCTCGCAGATCCACGCCACCAGCGGCAAGGACAAGGCGTTCGCGAGCGCCAGCCCCAACGGGTCCGACCGGGTTGAATCGGTGACACGCGGCGTCGACGACCGCCAGGCGATCATGAAGTTCGCCAAGCCCTACGCGGAGTGGCGCGGCATGTTGTCCGGCAACACAATGCTGCTGCCGAAGAGCATGACCGCGACGCCTGAGGTGTTCAACAAGGGTCAGCTCAACGGTCCCGGCCCGTCGGCGGGGCCTTTCATCATCTCTGGACTCGACCGGACCGCACAGCGAATTACGTTGACCCGCAATCCGAAATGGTGGGGCACGCCGGCGCTGTTGGACAGCGTCACGTATCTGGTGCTCTCTGACGAGGCACGCATCCCGGCTCTGCAGAACAACACCATTGACGCCACCGGTTTGGCCACCCTGGACGAGCTGACCATCGCGCGGGGTACCAACGGGGTCGCGATCCGCCGTGCGCCTGGAAACAGTTGGTATCACTTCACATTCAACGGCGCACCCGGCTCGATCCTGGCGGACAAGAACCTGCGCCTGGCGATCGCCAAGGCCATCGACCGCCAGACGATCGCGAACGTCACCCAGCGCGGGCTGGCGGACAATCCGGTCCCGCTGAACAACCATGTCTATGTCGCCGGCCAGAAGGGCTATCAGGACAACAGCGCCATCGCCGCGTTCGACCCCGAGAAGGCCAAGCGGGAACTCGACGCCCTCGGCTGGAAACTCAACGGGCAGTTTCGTGAAAAGGACGGCAAGCAGCTAGTCATCCGCGACGTGCTGTTCGACTCGCTGTCGACGCGTCAATTCGGGCAGATCGCGCAGAACAACCTGGCCCAGGTTGGGGTCAAGCTGGACCTTGACACCAAGGGCGGTGCGGGGTTCTTCTCGAACCACATCAACGTCGGCGATTTCGATATAGCCCAATTCTCTTGGGTGGGAGATGCTTTCCCGCTCTCGGGCCTGCCGCAGATCTATGCATCGGATGGCGAAAGCAACTTCGGCAAGATCGGCAGCCCCGAGATCGATGCGAAGATCGAGGAGGCCCTCAAGGAACTCGACCCGGCCAAGGCACGCGACCTCGCTAATGAGGTCGACAAGCTGATCTGGGCCGAAGGGTTCAGCCTGCCTCTTACGCAGTCGCCCGGAAACGTGGCGGTGCGGAACACTTTGGCGAATTTCGGCGCGTTCGGACTTGCCGATGCCGACTACACCAAGATCGGCTTCATGAAGCCGTGACGCGACGCACGGTGCGAGGAACCGCGGCAGGGACGGCCTTTTCGACGACGGCAGCACCGGCGATGGCCCAGATCACCAGCCGAACCCCGAGGCCGCCCGGCGCCGCGTCCAGCTTCCTGGCACGGGCCGGCAGACCAAGCGTCGCGCCGTCGTAGGTGGCCTTGATGATGTCCAGCGCTGCCCGCTCGCGTAGGTCGATCGCCGAATGCCCGGCGCTGGCGAGCCTGACCAGCACCGCACCGGGGATCAGCGAGGCGATCCTGTCGGCCACGGCCGGCGGGGTGATCAGGTCGCGGCCGCCGGAGATGACGACCGTCGGCCAGCCGAACTTCGGCATCGCATCGACAAGATCGAACGGCTCGGCTTCGAATTCCGTTGTGTCAACGTCGAACTCGCGATAAGCGACGGCAGGGTCAAGCGGCTTTCCGTCGGGAGCAGCCGCGTAGTTCAGCTCGCGGTAGCCGATCCTGCCCACCAGATCGGGCTCGTGCCGGTAGGGCGCCTTGCGTTCGAACAGGAAGCGCGCGCCCCGATCAAGGGCCGACCACAGCGCCAGGCGCCCGGCCAGCAACAGGTCGAGTTGACGTCGTAGCACCGCCGGCCCCGCGAAGCCGTACACCGCGGCGGCCAGCTGGGCGGCCTGCGGGCTGAACTTCTGCTGATCCACGAGCTGGCGCACCTTGGCGGCCAGGTCAGCGGTGTCAGGGCTCTCGCCGTCCCACAGCAGCCGGCGGGTCGCCTCGCGGACGGCGTCGATATCGTCGGCCGACAACACCGGAGAGTCGAGAATCATCGCGTGTACCCGATCCGGGTGTCGCACACCGACTCCGGCTGCGACGTAGGTGCCGTACGAGGTGCCGTAGATGGTGGCCTTGGCGACGTGGGCGTCGTCAAGGACAGCGGCAACGTCGTCGACCACCTGGTCGATGGTCAGCGCCTCGGGCGGCAGATCCGTGCCGCCGTCGTCATGGCGCGACATGCCGACGCCGCGATGCTCGATCATGATCACGTCGAGGCCCTCGGCGGCAGCGCGGCGCCGGAACCCCCGGTAGAGAGCGATCGAGGCGGCGCCAGGCCCACCAGGGATGACGACCAGCGGATTCATCGACTTGCGCCCAGTGCGCACGTAGAACAGGTCGAAGTCCTCTGTGCCATCCGGCCGGATCGGCCGTCGCACCGCACGCACGCCTGGCAAAGCGGCCAGCCTGTCGTGCGCCCGGCGACGCTTGGCGTTCATCGTCATCACTACTCATTGTGCCCCGCCGACCGTTCTTAGGCTCCCGATGATCCAAAGCAGTGCATGCCAGGGTCCCGTTTCGGTAAAACCAGGCCATGACCTCAGTGGACCGTGTGACTCGCACGCTGCCCGGCTCGCCCGAATGGGCGAGCCTGCTTGACCAGATCGGCGCCGGCGCAAAAGATCGAGATCTCAACGACGAGAACCCTTTTGACCAAGTATCTGCGTTAAAGAGGGCCGGATTCGGCATCCTTAGGTTGCCCGAGCATCTCGGTGGTGCGGGACTCACTGTCCCGCAACTGTTCTCAGCGGTAGTCGACGTCGCCAAGGCCGATCCCATTGTGGCCCATATCTTCCGGACGCACTTCTGGTTCGTCGAAGAAAGACTGCGCACCGCCGACGACCCCAGTTCTGCGCGCTGGCTGCACAAGGTCGCCGAAGGCAAGATCTTCGGCAATGCATTCAGCGAGAAGGGCTCACTGGCCGTCGGCAGTCTGGTCTTCAACACCCGCCTGCTACCCGCGGATGGCGGCGGTTACCGGCTCAACGGCGAAAAGTTCTACAGCACCGGCACGCTGTTCTCCGACTATCTGACCGTCGCCACCACCACCGACCACGACTCGGTCGCGACGGTGGTCGTGCCTGCCGACCGTGCGGGAGTGCGACTGATCGACGACTGGGATGGCTTCGGCCAGCGCCGCACCGGCACGGGCACCACGGTGTTCACCGACGTCGCGGTGTCTGCAGATGAGGTCCTCTCCGACACGCCGTATGACGCCGACCCGGTGCCGACGGTGCAGTATGCGTCGTTGCAGCTGTACATCCACGCAGTGGTGGCCGGCATCCTGGCCGGGGTCGTGGATGACGGTGTCGGGCTGCTGCGTTCGCGCGACCGCAGCTTCAGCCATGCGCTGTCCGAGCGGCCGACCGACGACCCGCTGTACCAAAGGCAGCTCGGCGAGCTGGCCGCGACGGCTTACATCGCACAGGCCGCAGTGCTCGATGCCGCTGCAGCCATTGAGGCCGCGACGGCATCCGAAACCGGCGGCGTTCCCGACGCCCGGCTCGCCGAGGAAGCCCAGCTGAAGTCGCCAAGGTCAAGGTGCACCTCGACGACGTGGCACCGGAGGCCGCCACCCGGCTGCTGGAACTCGGTGGGGCCAGCGCGGCCAGCAGGCAGCGCAACCTCGACCGGCACTGGCGCAACATCCGCACCATCACGCTGCACAACCCCGTGGCGTACAAGGCGCGGGTGATCGGCCAGAACCTGTTGCACGGCACGCCGGTTCCTGCCAACGCCTACTTCTAGCTAGTTCTTGGATATCCCCGCGCCGGCGAGCCACTTCTTGGCGATGTCGGCCAGGTTGGTGCCCTTGGCCGCCTCGGCGTTCATCGAGATCAGATCCTCGGTGGTGAGCTTCGCCGACACTGCGTTGAGGGTCTTCGTGATGTTGTCGTTCTGCTTGCCGGACTTGATCAGCGGAACCACGTTCTCCGCGGCGAACAGGTTCTTGTCATCCTCAAGCGCGACAAGGTGGTTGGCGTGCAGGCCGGGGTCGGTGCTGAACAGGTCGCCCGCCTGGACCTGACCGTTTGTCAGCGCGGTCATCGTCAAGGTGCCGCCTGCGTCGAGGCTGACGAAGTCCTTGAAGTTCAGGCCGTACAGGTCCCGCAGCCCCACCACGCCCTGGGTGCGCGTCTTCCATTCGGGCGGCCCGCCGAGAACGAGTTCGCCTGCCACCGGCTTAAGGTCGGAGATGGTCTTCAGCTTGTACTTGTCGGCGGTCGCCTGTGTCACGGCCACGACGTCCTTGTCCTCTGCCGGCGACGGCGTGAGCATGGACGTTCCTGCCGGCAGCTTCGTCGACAGCTCACTCTGCACCGCCTGCGGGGTGGCGGCGGTCGACTTCGGATCCAGATAGCTCAACAACGCGCCGGTGTATTCGGGAACAAGGTCGATGGACCCGTCCTTGAGGGCCTGCAGATAAACCTCGCGGCTACCGATGTTGAACTGTTCCTTCACGCTCACACCGTCTGCCTGCAGCGCTTGTGAGTAAATGCTTGCGATCAACTGACTTTCGGTGAAGTCGGCCGAGCCCACGATCACCTGCGAGCCCGACGACCCGCTGTTGTTACCACCGCCTGAGAGCGGGTCGCCGCCTCCACCGCCGCATGCGGACAACGCGAGGACAGAAGCGGCGGCCAGGGCCGATAACAGTGTGCGTTTCTTCATGGTGATTCTCCTAGGGGGTGGCCGGCTCGAGGACGGTCGTGGATATCGGTGAGCTTGATTTGGCAGTGGTGCGGCGCAGGCCCGGCGACACAATGACACGGCCGAGCCAGGCGAAGGTGAACTCGAGAACGAGCGCCAGGATCGCGACAAGGATTGCCCCACCGGCCATTTCGGCAAAGCTGGCCTGCGCTCGGCCGTCGAGAATGAATCGGCCCAGCCCCTGCAGTCCCAGGTAGGCGGCGATCGTGGCCGTCGAGACGATCTGCAGCGTCGCGCTTCTGACGCCGGAGACCATCAGCGGCAATGCGCAGGGCAGCTGCACTCGCAGCAGAATCTGAGGCTTGGTGAACCCCATTCCCCTGGCCGCGCCGACGGCGTCGGGATCGGCCGTCTGGATCCCGGCGTACGTTCCGGTCAGGATCGGCGGGACGGCAAGCAGCACAAGCACAATGATGGTCGGCAGCACATAGACCAGCTTTCCGGCGACGACCGGGGAGATGATCAGGAACAGCAGCACGAGCAGGCCCAGAGACGGTAGTGCCCGCAACGCGTTGGCCGACCCGGCGACCAACGCCTCTCCGCGTCCGGTGTAGCCGATGAGGACTCCCAGCGGAACCGCGATGACCAGGGCGGCAAGCAATGCGATCGCGGAGTACAGCAGGTGGTAGCCGACTTGAGCCGGAATACCGCCCGAGCCCGACCAATTCACCGGATCGGTCAGCCACGCAACGATGTTCATGAGGTGACCGTCCTTTGCCGCCAGGGGGTCAAGAGTCTGTTCAGCCAGATGATCAGGCCGTCGAAGACGACCGCAAGCACCACGCACAGCACGATGCCCGTGACCAGCGGAACGTACAGCCGCAGCTGGAATCCCTGCGTGAACAGGGAGCCCAACTGCGGGATGCCCAGCAGGGCCGCCATGGTCACGATGCTGACGTTGGACACCACGGCCACCCGCAATCCGGCGGCGATGACGGGGACCGCGACCGGCAGTTCGACGAGAACAAGTCGCTGCCACCCTCGGTAGCCCATGGCCTCGGCGGCCGCCACGGTGTCGTGCGGCACCGAGTCAAGCCCATCGGCGACCACCCGCACGAGCAGTGCCAGTGTGTAAAGCGTCAGTGCAACAACGATGTTCAACGGGTCGAGGATCTTCGTGCCGAGGATCACCGGCAGGATGATGAACAGCGCGAGGGAGGGAATCGTATAGAGCAGACCCGCGGTGCCGACGATCGCGGCCTGCCCCTTCTTGAATCGATGCGCCCACCAACCGAGCGGCAGCGCGATGAGGAGCCCGAGGATGGTCGGCACAAGCGTCAGCCAGGTGTGGCTGATCGTCAGCGACACGATCCGGTCGATATTCGACGATATCCAGTTCATGCCGCCGTCCTCGCGGCCTTCGCGCGGCGGATCGCGTCCATCACGTCGTGATCGGATGCGGTGCCGAGCAGCGCGCCGTTCTCATCGGTGACCACACAGCGGCTGCTCGGGCTGGACAGCGCCGAGTTGAGCAGGTCTCGGAGCGGAGCAGTGCGCGGCGCCGATGTGGCACTGAGGTTTACGTCGGTGTCCTGCACACAATCGCCGCGCACACTTTCGGTGTCGACCCAGCCAATCGGAGCCCGCTTCTCGTCGACGACAAGAACCCAGCGCCCTTGCGACGCGATGCTCGAGACCGGCTGCCCGACAGTGATAGTCGGCTCCTCGTTGAGCTTCAGCAGCTCGTCGGAAGTGTGGAAACCCAGCGCGCGATAGCCGCGCGCCGAGCCGACGAAGTCCGCGACGAACGCGTCATTCGGCGCGGCAAGCAGCTCGGCCGGCGTGGCTGCCTGTGCCAGCGTTCCGCCCTGCCGAAGCACCACCACCTGGTCACCGAGTTTGAGCGCCTCGTCGATGTCGTGGGTGACCATCACGATGGTCTTGGAGATGTCGGCCTGCAGTCGCAGAAACTCGTCCTGCAGCTGGTTGCGCACGATCGGGTCGACGGCGCTGAACGGCTCGTCCATCAGCAGGAACGGCGGATCCGTCGCCAATGCTCGAGCCACCCCGACACGCTGCTGCTGGCCACCGGACAGCTGCCACGGGTAGCGCCGGGCGAACTTCGCATCCAGCCCGACGCGCTCCAGGAGTTCGATTGCCTTGGAACGGCTTTCCCGCTTTCCGCCGCCGAGCAACCGCGGCAGCGCGGCGACGTTGTCGACGACCGTGCGGTGCGGAAACAGGCCTGCGTTCTGGATGACGTACCCGATCCTGCGGCGCAGCGCCACCTTGTCGAGCGTCTGGGTGTCGACCCCGTCGAGTGTGATGCTGCCCGAGGTCGGTTCGATGAGCCGGTTGATCATCCGCATCGAGGTCGTCTTGCCGCATCCCGACGGGCCGACCAGGGTGGTGATCTTGCCGTTCGGCGCGGTGATCGTGAGCTTGTCGACGGCGACGGTGCCGTCGGGATAGACCTTGGAGACGTTGTCGAACGTGATCATGAGTGTCCTTCTGGCGCAGTGAAATTCGGTCGACGACTCAAGCCGGCCGACAGCGAAGCCGCTGCCGCGCCGAGCATTCGGCCGTATTGGGCGGATTGCGAAGAGTCGAGTCGGTAGCTGGGGATCACCAGACTCAGCGCGGCGACGATGCGTGCCTCGGAGTAGACGGGGCATGCGATCGCGGTGACATCCGCCTCGACACCACGTTCAACGATCACGTAACCCTCATCGGGCACCCGACCTCGCAATGCGTGCCCGGCCGCTGACTTTTCCAACGGAACGGTGCGACCGACCCAGCTGGCATGCCGCACAGAATGAGTGCCCTCGACGATGCTGATGTAGAGCGCAGTGCCACCGTGTCCCTCGACGCTCAGGTATGCGGACTCCCCCGCCTCGGCGACCAGCTTCTCCATCACGGGCTTGGCGAAGTCGATCAACGATTCGTTGGAAAGGGCCTGCGCCCCGAGCTGGATCAGGCGGCTGCCGGGCCGGTAGGTGCCGCCGACTTCTTCCTTGGTGACGAAGCCGGTGTTCTCCAGTGTGCGGAGCAGCCGAAGCGCCGTACTCGGCGCGAGATCGCACTCCCTCGCGCTTTCGGCGAGGTTCGCGCCACCCCGGTCGCAGATCGTGGCAAGCAGGGCGAGTGCGCGCTCCACGGTCCGCGTGGACGGTTCGGCCACCGTGACCTCCTCTCACCGGCTTGCAATCTACGAGGGGTTTGTTGCGAAGAACGCCTCGGCGATTTCCACTAAGTAAAATTCAAATTCCATCTAGCGGCAATACCCGGTTTCGGTGATGATAGGACTCGTCGCGCGCGTGCGATAGGTAACGAGGAGAATTCCATGCTTGTACTTAACGGATCCGCGAGTATCGCCGACGTGGTGGCGCTCGCGGACCGCCGCGAGCAGGTTTCGGTCTCGCCGCGCGTTGTCGAGGCCGTCGACCATGCGCATCGAGTGGCGGCGGAGCTGGGCACCCGCTTCCCCATTTACGGCCGAACCACCGGCGTGGGCGCGAATCGAAACACGGCCGTATCGCCGACCGACACCGAATACGGCATGCGCCTGCTGCGCAGCCACGCGGTGGATGCGGGCGACCCGCTGGACGATAGGACGGTGCGGGCGATGCTCGCGGTGCGGCTGGCCCAGTTGTGCGTTCCTGGCGCGGGCCTCGATCCGGAAATCTTGTCCGGGCTCGAGACCATGCTCAACGACGACGCGCTGCCGGAGCTTCGTCAGTACGCGTCAATTGGGACCGGGGACCTCGCCCCCCTTGCGGGCACCGCATTGACGTTGATCGGTGAGCGGCCCGCGTCGAAGCCACTGACGCCGATGGCGCCGTGGGGCGCCGACAGCGCGCTGCCGTTCATGAGCAGCAGCGCGCTCACCGTTGGCCGTGGTTGCCTTGCGCTGGACGAGCTTTCACGTCTGGAACGAGCGTCGAGCATGATCTACGCGCTGAGTTTTATCGCGCTCGACGGCAATCCCGAGGCACTGTCTTCCGTTGCCGCGCAGGCGTCGGCCGCCCCGTATGTCGCCGCCGTCGCCGATCGCCTGTGCTCATTGCTGGCGAACGGGCTGGATCGACCACCTGCCCGCATCCAGGATCCCTACGGCCTGCGGGTGTACCCGGTTGCGCAGGCGACGGTGCTCGCGTCCATGCACACGCTGGAGGGGCAACTGGAGCGAACGCTCAACTCCGCGCAGGAGAATCCGCTGTTCGATATCGACAAGGGCGCAGTCGTCCATCACGGTGCCTTCTACCAGGCGTCGTTGTCGCTCGAATTGGATGGCACCACGTTGGCGCTCGCGCTCACCGCACCCATCACGCACTCCCGAATCAGAATGATCAACGACCCGGACACCAACGGCGGCAACGCTTTTCTCGCAGCAGATGCGCCGGGATCGTCCGGGCTGATGATGGTCGAGTACGTGGCCGCAGGCGCGATCGCGGAGATCCGCAACGCCGCGCAGCCTGCGTCTGCCGGCACGCTCGTGCTCTCGCGGGGCGCAGAGGAGGACGCCACCTTCGCGTCTCAGGGCGCACAGCAACTCGAGCGGTCCATCGCCGCATACCGGGTCTTGCTGTGCTGCGAACTCGTTGGCGCAGTGCGGCTTCTGCGTCACCGACGGCTCGACGGTCAGGTCGGCGGTGTGGTTGGCGAGGCGCTCGAGCTTGCCGGCGTTCTGCCCTGCGCCACCGACGACCGCGACCTCCGCGGGGATATCGCGCTGGCGGAATCCCTGCTGGACGAGATTGGCCGACTCGTTCCGGCCGAAAACCGCGTCTAGTTCACGGCGCCAAGGCAGATGACCTCCGTAGCCACTTGTAAGGCACAAAGTCCTCAACCGCGCCCAAAGGGGTGACGACGGTTGTGCGCGGCCATAGCGTGTCGTCAGGAGCACACAATGGCAGATTTCATGCGCAACACCGACGCCTTCACCTGGGCGATGGAAAGCGATCCACGGTTGAGATCAACGGTGGTAACCGTGATTGTGCTCGACAAGTCGCCAGACTGGGACGAGGTGCGCGCTCGGTTCGATCTGATCAGCCGCAAGTTGCCGATGTTTCGGCAGCGAGTTGTGCAGTCGCCGTCGCCTGCTCCGCCGCGGTGGGAGCCCTGCCCCGATTTCGATCTGAACTTCCACACGCGGCGGGTAACTGCCGCCAAGCCCGCCACCCTCGATACCGTGCTGGAGATGGCCCGGCTCGCGCAGATGGAGGACTTCGATCGGGCGCGGCCGCTGTGGAAGGCCACTCTGGTCGATGGTCTGGCGGATGGTGGAGCCGCGATCTTGTGCACGTTCCATCACTCGTTGACCGACGGTGTGGGAGGCGTCCAGATCGGGATGACGATGTTCGACCTCCAACCGTCGGCGCATCAGCCGGCCTCGCTACCGGCCGAGCCGTCGGGCGGCGGCTCATCATGGCTGGGCGGCTATCGAGACACCCTGCGCTACAACGCGGAATTGGCAGGAAAAGCGTTTACGACAGCAGCCAAGTCGGCTCCGGATCTGCTCTTCAACGGCATCCGTCGACCAGTCGCTACCATCAGCGCAGCGGCCGCAACGACAGCTTCGGTCTGTCGAACCGTCCGTCCCCTGAACAGCACCGGATCGCCGTTGATGAAGCGGCGCAGTCTAGTTCGTCACCTCGGAGTTCATGAGGTACCGATGCATCAGTTGCGCGAGGCCGCCCATCGCGGCGGCGGCGCGCTCAACGATGCATTCGTCGCAGGCATCACAGGCGGACTGCGTCGATATCACGAAAAGCACGGAGCCGCCATCGCCGATCTGCACCTGACGATGCCGATCAGCCTGCGCACCGAGACCGACGAGATGGGCGGCAACCGGATCACCCTCATGCGGTTCGATGTGCCTGCGGGCGTGGCGGATCCAAGAGAGCGGATCGCCGAGATCCACCGGCGCGCAAGCAATGTCCGCCACGAGCGGTCGCTACCTCACACACAGTTGATCGCTGGGGCGCTCAATCTCATGCCGCGTTGGTATATCGGCTCTATCCTGCGCCACGTCGACTTCGTCGCCAGCGACGTACCTGGTATTCCTGTGCCCGTCTTCCTCGGCGGCGCACGCGTCCGCGCGCAGTATGCGTTTGGGCCGACGATCGGCGCGGCCGTCAACATCACACTTCTCACCTACGTCGACGTCTGCAGCTTCGGCATCAATGTCGACACTGGAGCAATTCCCGACTTCGACGTCTTCCAGGATTGCCTCGTCGACGGCTTCGACGAAGTACTGGCCTTAGCCGACTGAGGAGCGGATCAGATCTGCGGCCTTCTCCCCGATCAGCACACTCGGCGCGTGGGTGTGACCGCGGATGATGGTCGGCATCACCGACGCATCGGCAACCCGCAGCCCGTCCACCCCGCGTACGCGTAGCTCAGGGTCGACGACGCTGGCGTCGTCGCTGCCCATCCGGCACGTGCCAACCGGGTGATAAAGCGTGTGCGACAGCGAGTTCAGAGCCTTTTCGAGCGTCTCATCATCGAGTTCCGTCGCGCCGAGCGGCCGAGCGATCTTTCCGATGATGCCCTTGAGCGCGGCGGCCTTGGCGATGTCGGCACACATCCTCAGCCCGGACATCAGCGCCGCACGGTCGGCCCCGGCGGCGTCGGTCAGATACCGGGGGTCGATGATCGGCTTGTCTTTCGGATCCACCGACCGCAGGGTGATGGTGCCGCTGCTGTGCGGCTTGAGCAGGATCGGCCCCATCACCACGGCATGGCGATCGTAGGGATCGCCGAGTCCTTCCTCGAAGTACGGAGCAGGCGCGAAAATCAGCTCCAGATCGGGGTGTTGGAGGTCCGCGCGGCTCTTGGCGAAGCCGTAGGCCTCCCCGACGTTGGACGTAAGCATGCCGCGCCTGCGCGCAAAGTAATTCACCAGTTCCAGCGGCTTCTCCGCCGTGAACAGGGTGTCGTTGGGCACGTCGAAACCAAGCGGAACCACCAGATGGTCCAACAGGTTGGTGCCCACGCCGGGTGCATCGGCCACCACGCCGATGTTGTGTTCGGTGAGCTCGTCGCCCGGCCCGATGCCGGACAGCATCAGCAACTGCGGGCTGTTGATCGCACCGCCGCACAGGATCACCTCGCGACGGGCCTTCACGACGCGGCGAGCGCCGAGCTGCTCGAATTCCACACCGGCTGAGCGCTTTCCGTCGAAGAGCACGCGCGTCACGGTGGCCTCGGTGTGCAAGGTCAGGTTTCGCCGCCGCAGCGCCGGTTTGAGATACGCGTCGGCGGTGCTCCACCGCGCGCCCCTACGCTGCGTGACGCGGGTTTCGACGAAACCCCTGTGACCGCACTCTCGAGCGGCTTCCAACCAGGCCGCCGTTGCGCTGCGTGGGCTACGCTGCGGCGAGATGACGAGCGGTCCGCTTTCGATGCGCTGAAAGTATTTCTCGATGTTCCCGTAGTTCCACTGCTCGCCGGCGTGTTCGGCCCATTCGTCGTAGTCGGCGGGAAAGCCCCTGACCCACATCATCGCGTTCATCGACGATGAGCCGCCCAACACCTTGCCTCGCGGCCAATAGATTTCGCGGCCGTCGAGTTCCTTCTGCGGTTCGGTCAGGTAATCCCAGTCCATGGAGCTGCGAAAGAGCTTCGCGAAACCCGCAGGGATGTGAATGAACTTGTCCTTGTCCCGCGGGCCCGCCTCGAGCACCACGACCGACACGGCCGGATCTGCGCTGAGCCTGTTGGCCACCACCGAGCCGGCCGAGCCGGTCCCCACCACGATGTAGTCGGCATCCACCTGCCGGAGTCTATGAGTCCGGCAGTGGTTGCACGGTCAATTCGTCGGCACAGGTGTGCCATGCGGCACCGACTCGGCCTCTGGTTGCCCGGCCTGGGGTGCCCGGGCGGGAAGCAACCAGGCGACGACGATCGCGGCGCCCAGCGCGATTCCCGCGCTGACAAGCGAACCGATCTGCAAACCGTCGAGAAACGCCGTGTTGACCGCGGCGCGGGCGTCGGGAATCAGCGGCTGCGGAAGCTGACCGATGACTCGCTGCGCGGCGGCCATCGACCGTTCCATTGTTGCGCGGGCGTCGGCGGGCAGGTTGGCCAACGCCGGGCTGCCGGAAAGCCGACTCGAATAGATCGAGGCGAACACGCTGCCGACGATCGCGACGCCCAGCGTTCCACCGAGTTCACGGGTGGTGTCGTTGACCGCCGAGCCAACGCCGGCCTTGTCCGCGGACAGCGAGCCCATGATCGCCTCGGTGCCGGGGGCGGTGGTCAGGCCGAGGCCACCGCCGAGAAGCACCATCTGCAAGGTGATTTCGAGGTACGGCGTGGCAGCGTCGGCTGTCGATGCCCACGCGAGTCCAGCCGCGAAGGTGGCCAGCCCGCCTGCGACGACCGCGGTGGTGCCGATCCGTTCGACGATGCGCGGTCCGACGATGCTGGCGACCGCAATCGAGACTGCGACGGGCAGCAGCCGTAGGCCGGTTTCAAATGCGCTGTAGCCCTTGATGAATTGGAAGTATTGGGTGATGACGAAAATGAACCCGAACAAGGTCAGAAACCCCGCGGTCACCGCCAGGCTGCCGCCGGAGAACCGCCGGTTGAAGAACACCGTCACGTCGAGCATCGGGTGCGGGGTGCGCCGCTCCCACAGCGCGAAGACCGCGAGCACTGCAATGGCACTTACGAAGCCCGCGGTGGTGTGCGCGCTGCCCCAGCCCCAGTTCGGCGCCTCGATGACGGCGTAGACCAGCGCGGTGATGCCGATCGAGGACAGCACCAGGCCCGGCACATCGACCGGCGGTGCCGCGGGATCACGTGACGTCGGGATGAACAGCACGCCGCCGATGATCGCCACCGCTGCCAGCGGCACGTTGACCATGAATACCGAACCCCATGAGAAGTGCTCGAGCAGCCAGCCGCCGGAGATCGGCCCCGCGGCCACACCGACGCCGACCATGGCGGCCCACAGCCCGATCGCCTTCGCGCGCTTCACCGGGTCGGGGAAGATGTTGGTGATCAATGACAATGTGGTTGGGAAGATGACGGCGGCGCCGACGCCCATGGCGGCCCGCGAAGCGATCAGCGCATCAGCCGAGTTCACTTGTGCGGCAACGGCGGAGGTGATCGCGAACAGCGCGAGGCCGGCGCTGAGCCAGCCGCGACGACCGAAGCGGTCGGACAGGCTGCCCGCCGACAGCATCAGTCCGGCCATCACGAGGGTGTAGGCGTCGACGATCCATTGCAGCTGTGCAGTGTCGGCGTCCAAGTCCCGCGAGAGCGTGGGTAGCGCAACGTTGACGATGGTGGCGTCGACGCTGATGACGAAGACGCTGAGAGAGATGAAGACGAGCGCGGCGACCGGGCGGTCTTTGAAGATTGGGGTGCTCATGGCCAGAACCGTAAACCTTTCAGACAAGTTTTTCAAGCGATAAGACCTATTACTTGTCTAAGTGGTAAGGTTATTCCCATGCCACGGAGCTACCAGCAGAACTGCCCGATCGCCAAAGGCCTCGATGTGCTCGGCGAGCGATGGACGCTGCTGATCCTGCGCGAGCTGATCGGTGGGCCTCGCCGCTACGGTGACCTGCGCGGACAGCTGCCCGGGATCGCCACCAACCTGTTGGCCGACCGACTGCGCGAGCTCGAGGACGCCGGTCTGGTCGATCGCGAGGAGCTGCCGCCGCCGGTCGCGCGGACGGTGTACACGCTGAGCCAGACGGGCTGGCGCAAGGTGCTGCCGGTGGTCAAGGCGATCGCCACGTTCGGCCTCGACATGGTCGTGCCGGATGCCACCGCGCTGACGCCGCTCAACGGGTTCCTTGCCGGCATCTTGCTGGGCATTGATTCCGGCGCCATCGGTGACGTGCGCGCGTCGTATCGCGTCGAGATCGACAAACGCCGGTTCGAGTTCGCCGTCGACCCCGCCGGCTTGAGCGCCGCACAGGGTTCGCCCGCCGTCACCGTGACGACGACGGCGGCCGACCTGATCTCCGCACGGCTTGGCGCGACCGCGGCCGAGCGCAAGGCTGCTCTTCGGCGGATCAAGTTCGACGGCGACGCGGACGCAGTCGGCGACATGCGACGCGTGTTCGGCCTGTCCGGCGATCCTGGTCTGCGGGCGGCCTAAGCGTTCGACCAGTCGAACTCGTAGAAGATCCAATTCGTGTCGGTGAAGTCCAGCCGAACACCTTCGGCCTCGACCTGGAACGAGCCGATGCCGCATTCACCCTTCGTCCAGATGAACCCATCCGGCAGCACGATCTGCGCCTGATGTGGCTCACCGGTCACGGGGTTCTTCAAGCTGTCGCCTGTGGCGCGCCCGAGGCCCTCGGCCGTCATCGTCACGGTCACGCCCTCACCCTCGAAACTGATCGGCGCCTTCGCGAGCCCGACGACCTCGTACGTCGTGCCGAGGATTCCCCACGGGTCGCCACCGAGCTGGCCGGTGTAAATCTGTGACAGACACTCGATCTGCTCGTCGGTGGTCTCCGGGGCGACGATGAACACCGCCCTGCCGTTGCCGTCGTGAATCGCCTTCGGCCAGTCGATCACCGCGATCGCTTTCACACCGGAGAGGTCCACGTCACCGCACGATCCCTCGAGGATGTGGTTACCGACCATCGCCCGGCAGCTGCCGTCGGCCGACGTCGGGAACCCGTGAAAGTTGCACCCACACCCCGGCGCACAGTTGCAGAACTCATAGCCGTTTCCCTTGAGGTACCAACGAGTGCTTTGTTCGGTCGTTGTCATGGCAAACCTTTCGATCAGAGCAGGTAAGTAACAAAATCGGGGCGCACCAACAACGTGGCGCCCAAAATCACCAGCACGACCCCCGTCACCCGGGCGAGCTGTTCTCCGAACGGCGCGAGTTTCTCGAGCAGGATCAGCACCGCGAAAACCACCATCCATACCAATTGCATTGCGCCGAAGGCGATCAGCAGCGCCATCAGCATCCAGCAGCATCCGATGCAGAACATCCCGTGCCGCGCGCCTGCGACGAACGCGCCCACCGGGCGATCCAGATGCTTGCCGTGGCGCATGAAGAACGACAGCGGCGATCGGCAGTGTCGCAGGCACACCGATTTCAGTGGCGTCAGCTGATACAAACCCGCGGCCAGCGCGACGCCGCCCGCGACGCGTCCGGCCCACGAGCTGCCCGTCATCAGCGGCTCATTCAAGCGACTCCACGCGAAGTACGCCGGAACGCCGACCAGTCCCCACAGCGCGATGTATCCGCCGACGAAGACGGCCACCGGCGCCGCCTGCCCGTTAGCGGCCGCCCTCGCGTAGAGGCGGACCACCGGCAGCACCGCCGGGAACATCATCGCCGCCATCATCGCCACCCACGCGACCAGGAACGCGACGAACGACATGGCCGGCTGTTGCGCCATCGGCATGCCGTCCATCGACGCCTCGTCGCCGGCCATTTCACCGGCGGTGTAGGCCGACCACCACCAACCGAGTGCCGCGAGGATCAGCAGCCCAGCCTGCAACCAGATGTCGCGGTTACCCGCAACCCCACGAACGTCGCTCGCACGCAAGTCAGCCCCCCACGGCCGTCGTGTACCAACTATTGCACCGTTGGCGGGCCGGGTCAGCGGATTGGCCGGCTAGGCCGTGAGCTCGATGTGATGGGCCCCCGTCACGCTGGCGTAGCGCTCCGGGCTGCAGGTCAGCACGATCACCTGACCGTCGCCGCCGACGGCGTCGAACACCGCGCCCATCTTCGTCAACCGCTGCGGGTCGGTGAAACCGAGCGCGTCGTCGATGACCACCGGAACGCTGTCTTCCTTGGCCACCAACACCGCGCCGGCCAATCGCGCGACGATGCCCATCTGCTCCTTGGCGCCGCCGGACAACGACTCGTAGGGCACGGTGCGGCCCGCCAGTGTCCGGTTACAGATGCGGAGCGCGCTGTCGATCTCGACTTCGAAGCTGTCGCCAAACACGATGCGGCCCAACCGCTCGACTTGGTTGCGGAACGGGTCGACGTAGCGCTGCCTGGTGGCGTCGCGGTGTCGCACCATCACCGAGCGCAGCAGTTGTGCAGCACGGGCACGGCGATGCATACGCAAATACTCGGCCTCTGCGCGCTCGCGTTCGGTCTGCGCTGCGTCGAGGTGACCCTTGCGGCCCTCGGTGCCGTAAACCTTGAGCTGTGTGGTCACCTCGCGAAGCGCCTCGGATGCCTCCTCGTGCCTGCTGTCCAGCGAGTCGGCCCGGCGAACCGCATCGCTCAGCGCGGCGCCGACGGTGTCCGGTGCGCTCTTCGCCAATTCGGCGCCCAGTTCCGCGACGAGTCCTGTTGCGCGTCGGGCCGCCTCACCGTCGGCCTCTGCCTTCACTGCGAGGTCGTCGTCGGTAGCGACGGATCGCAGGTGGACCAACCGCTCCTGCGCTGCGCTCAGTTCGATCTGAGCCGCGGCGAGCTTCTCGCGGGCGACGTTGGCGCGAGTGGTCTGCTCCCCCAATCGCTTCGCTGCGGCCTCGGCCACCTTGCGATGCGTCTCACAGTCCGCCATGGCCTGCTTGTGCGCGACCACCGCGGCGTTGAGGTCGGCGCGGGCAGTCGTCGGGTCGTCCCACAGACCGAGGTCGGCAGGCTCGCCCGCGCGCAATTCGGCTAGCCGCGTTCGCAATTGGTCGACGACGTCATCGCCTGTCAGCGCTTCGCAAGTGGCGCTCAGCTTGGTATGCGCAGCAAGTAATTCGCGGCGGCGCTCATCCAGCAGTCGCGCGGCATCCACATCCGCGACCCGCGCCCTCGCCAATGCATCAGCGAGAACCTCTTGTGCCGCTTCGAGTTTGGCCTGTGAATCCGCCGCGGGAGTTCCCGGCACGACGCGGGCATGCAGCACTCCAGGCAGTTCGATGTCGGTCGGCGCGCCGACATTTGCCGCCCAGCTGCCACCCGCCTCGAGGGAAATCGGCTCGCCCTCGACGCGTACCTCGACGTCGGCGATCGCGACGAGTTCGATGTGGGCTGAGGCGAGTTCGGCTTGCCCCGCAGCTCGTTCAACCGCGATGGCCGCGGCTTCGATCGCGCGCATGGTGTCGTCGGTCAGCGCAATGTCCGCGAGCTCGCGAGCCACCCGGGCGAGCTCGCGCCGCGCGGCATCGAGCTTGGCAAGGCGGCTTTCGAGGCGGTCGGCCTCGTCCCGGTCGGATACGCGCTCGACGGCACGCCGGGCGGCGTCGACCCGAGTCTGGGCTGCCTCGACTGCGGCACGCGCCTCCCCCGCTGCGGCCTCGGCCGCCTCCTGCACTTCGGCGGCAGTGGCGAGGTCCTCGACAGCTTCCGCCGCTGCGGCCTGCAGTTCGGCGATCGCCGCCGTGCGCTGATCGATGTCGGCGCGCAGCCGTCGGCGTTCGGTGAGCGCGGCGACCGACGCGGTCATCGTGGCGTCGGCTGCTGCGGCGACCACCTGGGCCTGCTTGAGCTGCTGGGTCAGCGCGGCGACGGCCTCCGCCGCAGCACGCGCCTCGGCGAGACGTTTCGCCGCCTCAGCCCGCTCCTCGGCCAGCACCGACAGGCTCTCGGTCAGCGCGCTGTGCTTGCGCACTGCGTCGTCGACCTCGGCCACCGCGGCAGCGCACCGGGCCACCTCGTCGTCGGCGTCGCGCAGCCGCTTGATGGCGGCGGCCCATTCGGCGGTCGGCCGGCCGGTCTGCGTGTAGTACCGCAGGTATTCGGCGTCGATGCGGTCGATCAGCAGTCCATCCGTAGCGCCGGACGGCGCCTGCGTTTCGCCGGCCGCCGCATCCAGCGCGCGCGAGAGTGCGTCGCACCCTGACAGGTCCACCACCGCGGTGGAGGTCGCCTGCAGCACCCGTTGCGCCTGCCACAACTCCATGTCGACCGTCTCGTCGAGCAGCGCGAGGACCCGCTCATGCGCCTCGTCGCCGGTGAGCTGCTCGCGGCGCGGCGCGAGCACCGTCAGCTGCGTCTCGCAACGCTTGTGAAAACGCTTGTGGTAGACGAATCGATAAGCGCCGGTTGAGATTTCGGCGGTGATCTCGGCGCCGACGTCGGCGTGGGTCGGCTTGACCTGCTTGACGTCCTTCTTGTTCGACCGGTCCTTGGAGTTGATCAGCAGGTCGAGCGCCTCGATCATCGACGACTTGCCGATCTCGTTGGCGCCGCTGACGACGACCACGCCGTGGTCGGGAAACTCGATCTCGCGGTGGGTGATGCCGCGGTAATTCGTCAGTACGAGCCGATGCAGTTTCACGCCACGCCCCGGTCCACCAGGCGCAGCAGCAGCGCCAAAGCCGCGCGGGCGTCGTCGGCGTCCTCACCGTCGGCGCGTGCGGTGTCGACCAGCTCGTCGACCGGGGCGGCGGCGAACCCGCCGATGCCGAGGTCGTCGAACTCACCGTCGGCGGGGATGACCGCGATGTCGGTCTGCTTGTCCCACGGCACCAACGCGGCGAACAGCCGGGCGTACTTGTCGAGGCACGCGTCGAGTGCGGCCTTGTCGGTGACGGTCAGCGATCCGCTGAGCCCCAGCCGCACGACAGCGCGCTCCTTGTCGGGCATCAGGTCGAGGTTGATATCGAGGTCGGCGATGT
>Ga0268266_10002567_pt1 | contig 19261 bp, 16 predicted proteins | sample KBSS13metaG_FD_190356 | JGI IMG/M metagenome (GOLD analysis project Ga0268266, IMG submission 190356) | Switchgrass rhizosphere microbial communities from Kellogg Biological Station, Michigan, USA - KBS S1-3 metaG (SPAdes) (version 2) | ecosystem: Host-associated > Plants > Roots > Rhizosphere...
CACGGTCGCCATCGTCTATTCCGTGTTGCATCACAAGTGGATCTCCTTAAATGGGCTCCCTGTCGCTCCTTTGGCCTCGGCACTTACCATCTTTCTCGCCTTTCGCACGAACGCTGCGTATGGCCGGTGGTGGGAGGCTCGCCAGCTTTGGGGACAACTGGTCAACACCTCTCGTGCTCTCGCCGTGCAATTTCTCACCATGCTCGATGATGAGACGGAGGATACGCATCGTATCCCCCTTAGAAACACCTTGGTTCTCCATCACATCACCTTCACTCATGCGCTGCGTTGCCACCTGCGTAGACAGACTGCACTCCCTGAAGTGGAGACGTTTCTGGGAAAAAGCGTTGCGCGTGAGCTGAGCGTCTACAAGAATCTCCCTGCGGGACTTGTCTTGAGAATGGGAAGCCTCCTCCGACAGGCTCGTAATGAAGGCATGCTCGACAGCTTTCGTTGGGCCGCAATCAACGAGAACCTCACAGTATTAACGAATGTCCAGGGTGCCTGCGAGCGCATCAAAAATACGCCGCTGCCCCGTCAGTTTGACTATCTGCCTAGCGTTCTCGTCAATGCATTCTGCTGGCTGTTGCCTTTAGTCCTGGTGGAAGATCTCGGACTGATGACACCCATTGCGAGTGTGTTGATCAGTTTTACCTTTATCGCGGCAGACCTCATGAGCCGCGAGATCTCGAACCCGTTCGAGAACACCATTCATGACATCCCGATGACCGCGCTGTCACGCACGATCGAGCTAAATCTTCGTGAGCAAATGGAAGAGATCAATCGCGAGCGTGGATGGCAGGGGAGCACAAAGCATCGCCGGTTGCGGCCTGTCTCTGACGTCCTGCCTGTGGACGGCTTCGTATTTTAGTAAATTCTTGCCCTCGGAAAGGAGCACTATGCTTCAGAAAGCAACAGAGATCGTATTCGCTACCGACTTCTCCGATTCAAGCCACGCGGTCATTCCGACCGTAGCACAGTGGGTGGACACGCTCGGCGCAAAGCTGACCATACTTCATGTCTATGACTCGAAGAAAACCTTCTATCGTGAAGCTGAACTGCTTCTGCGCTCGTTCTTCGCAGAAGCCGATAATTATCAGCATTGCGACCGGGTTCTGGTAAGCGGTGATCCCTGTGACGGGATCACCGCCTACTGCGAGGGGCGTCCGAACATCCTGCTCATGCTCCCCCCAAGCGATCTCACAGGGCTTCCTCGCCCGTGGCACCGATCCTTGCGCGCTCGCCTTATCCAACGGCTATCCATCCCGATCTGGACACTGGGCCGGATCAATATCGGTGACACGAATCCTTCCGCTGATCGTCATATCGGTGTTTGGATGGGCGATCCGGAAGAAGGTGTCTCTCATCTCCAACAGGCGGCCCAGTACGCATCCGAAACGGGAGGCACGTTACATCTGTTGCACGTTGTAGACGAGATCAATGAAGGGTCGCTTCTGAAGCCCATTCTGTCGAATGCTCCTATGGGCGAGGAGACAGCAGATGCATGGCTAAACGACATAGCCTGCACACTTGATCTGGACTGCAGGTTAGAGGTTCATGTGGCGCAGGGAAGAGTCTCACGTGAGCTCCCCCGTCTTCTTCGTCGTAGTGGCGCCGATATGCTCGTCCTCAGCCAACAGAGCGCCGTTCAGCGAAGTTTGATCGGACCGGAGATCAATCCCATCTTCCGGCGATGCGCCATCAGTCTGGTCTGCATGCCTTATCCAACCAGGCTGGAACAGCTGCATCAGCAGGTCGCCGAGTCGGCTGCATAGGAGCTCTTGTCTCAGGCGTGGGAAGGTCCACTACCCTTTGGGCCGTCTCACGCCTGCCGGGATTTTTCAGCAGTCGGGTTATTCGTATCGCTCTACTCTTTGCAGCAGATTCAGCTTCTGCGTTGGATCGAGGAAACTCGCTTCCACCGCATTTGCTGCCAGCTCACGCATCTGATCCATCGTGAAACCGTACCTCTCCTGCGCCAGAACATACTCTCCCAGCAGATCGCTTCCAAACATCGGTGGATCGTCGGAGTTCAGTGTGATCATCAAGCCTGATTCGAAGTAATCCTTGACCGGATGCTCCTCGAACGCCTTGCAGCATCCCGTCTTGATGTTGCTTGTAATGTTGATCTCTAGCGGGATCTGTCTCTTCGACAGAACCTCGATCAGCTCCGGATCATGCTGGGCTGCGAGCGCATGGCCAATCCGCTCTGCGCCTATGTTGATTGCGGACCATACGCTCTCCGGTCCGACGGACTCGCCCGCATGCGCGGTCAGTCGCAATCCAGCGGCTTTGGCTTCTTTATACAGGTCGCGGAATTGATCGGCTGGCCCGCGTGCCTCGTCTCCACCAATCCCAATCCCTACGATGCTGGGATAGCTCTCTCGAAGCTCCGCTGCCTTGCGAAAGACCCGTGCGCCCTCTTCCACACCGAAGTGCCGGACCGCATCGACAATCCACAGTACGGTGGTTCCGAAGTCCTTCTCTCCACGTTGGCGACCCCGCTCGATTGCCTCGACATAAGGTTCTACATCGGTCTTCTTCCAGTAAAAGATGATTCCGAAAGAGATGTAGACTTCCGCGTGAACGACACCCTGTCGCGCCAATTCGCGGATCATGTCGTAGGTGATCAGCTCGTAATCGTCCGGCCCTTTCAGGCGTTCGGTCACAGCTTTGAAGGCCATCAGAAATCCAAGAAAATTTTCATACTGGTAGAGAGAACGCGCTGCTTCAAGAGTGAGGGGCGTTTCGTCGTGCCTTCTGCTCAGCTCGACCAGCGTCTCCGGCTTAATCGTTCCTTCCAGATGAAGATGCAGCTCGGCCTTGGGCAGTCTGCGCAGCCATTCCACAATGTCGACTTCAGAGTTCTGTTTTGCAAGCTTTCGAGCCATCTCTTTATCTTAGGCTTCGGGCGAATAAAACTCACTTCGCTTGCGGCTGTAAAAGGCATAGACCACTAGGCCCACAACCAGCCATACAAAGAATCTCAGCCATGTTTTGACCGGAAGACCCGCCATCAACAGGATGCAGAAGACCACGCTCAGAACCGGAATCACCGGCCCAAGCGGAACCTTGAAACCCCGATAGCGCTCCGGTTGCCGTGCCCGCAGCACCAGCACACCGATCGAAACCAGAACAAACGCAAACAGGGTGCCGATGTTCGACATCTCTGCAAACGTCCCTACATCAAATAATCCCGCGGGAATTGCCACCAGGAATCCGGCCACCCAGGTTGCAAAAGCTGGCGTTCTGAACCGCGGATGGACCTCGCTGAATGCCTTCGGCAGCAAGCCATCGCGAGACATTGCAAACCATACTCGAGCCTGCCCTAGCTGAAACACCAGGATCGATGAGATCATCCCGACGATGGCTCCCAGCAGCACCGCCAGCCTCACCCAGTGAAGGTTATGCCCACCCGGCGTCAGCGACACTCGCTTCAGCGCGTTCACGACCGGAGCGGCATCGCCTGCGACGGTCCGCCACGGCACCATACCCGTAAGAACAGCGGCAACTCCGATATACAGAATCGAGCAGACCACCAGCGTCGCCAGAATTCCGATAGGGACATCCTTCTGCGGTCTTCGACACTCTTCGCTCGCAGTCGAGACTGAATCGAATCCAATATAGGTAAAGAAGATGATCGAACCGCCGGCCAAAACCCCGCTCCATCCGTTGGGAGAGAAGGGAACATAGTTGGTCGGATGGATAAAGCTCAACCCGAAGAAGACGAAGATCAGGATCGCCATGATCTTCACCAGCACCATAATGTTGTTCGTCCGAGCGGACTCACGAATCCCGCGCACCAGAACGACCGTCAGCAGAAGCACGATCAGAAACGCCGGAATATTGAATCCAACATGCCATCCCGGCGAATAGATATCGTGACCTTGCAGGTCCTGCAGCCCCAACGGCAGATACGCTGGCGAAAGCCACTGGGGTGAGATCCTTAGCCCCAGCCAATCCAGCAAATCAACTACGTGAGCCGCGAAGCCTACGCTCACGCTCATATTGCTGAAGGCATACTCCAGGATCAGATCCCATCCAATAATCCACGCGATCAGTTCGCCCAAAGTCGCATAGGTATAGGTGTAGGCCGATCCCGCGATGGGAATCATGCTCGCCAGCTCCGCATAGCAGAGCCCCGTCAGAGCGCAAACAAGCGCCACCAGGACGAGTGACACGGCGATGGCCGGACCAGCTCCTGGCCTTCCTGCAACCGCGCCATTGGTGTGATGCAGCAAGCCAACGATCAGGTCGACCACCGGCGAGTCCGAAAGCTTGACCTCAGTGGCAGGGTTGCCGCCGATCGCAGTCCCAATAACCGTAAAGATGCCGGAGCCGATAACGGCTCCAATTCCAAGCGCAGTCAGGCTCACCGGTCCCAGAGACTTCTTCAGCGCGTGCTCCGGCCGCTCCGACTCTGAGATCAGCTTGTCGATCGATTTTGTTTTAAAGATTTGCCTGGCCAGCGCCCTGCTCCTCAAACAGAATTGTCCGGCAGAGTCGTCCCGGACTCACCCGAGTTACAACACATACCACCTTAAACTCATCGGGGAGGAGCTTCCTTCCGGGCGAATCTCATATTGCAGACTCGCCCCGGAAGGCCTCATGACTGGACTAACGCTTCGACTGGCCACGCGACAGCTTGCGAACCTTCGCCTTGCTGGAACCGCGAGGAGTCGTACGCTTCGCCTTCGGAGCTGCCTTCTTGCGCGCTGCCCGCTTTACCTTCTTGCGCTCAACCTTATCTGTAATGCTCTTGGTATTTGCCATCAGTAACTTGCCAATCTCTCTTTAAAGGATAGTTTCGACGAAACCTAGAGGCGCTCCAGCTGGGCAAACTTCTCTACCAGCTTCTTCACGCCATGCTGTTGAAATTGTACTGTAATCTTGGCGTCATCCCCATCCCCTTCACGACGAAAGACGGTTCCTTCCCCATATTTCGGGTGCCGGACCCTCGTTCCCTGCTGGAGTCCCGTCTTGCCCGTCGGTCCCGGGATATCCAACTTCGGACGCCCTGTCTTCGCAGGCGCCTTCTGACCTCTGCCGGCAAAGAAGCTGGCGATGTTATCCAGCGACCCCGACCCCCCAGACTGCCCGCGCACTCCTGTCCGTCCGCTCGCACCCGCAGAAGATCCCCCACGGCCCCCGCTCTGGTCCTCATCCTCATAGCTCCAGTGCCGTTCGCCGCCTTCATCGTTGCCACGGCCGAAACGGTTCGCCTTAGGGTAAGGAGTCGAATACAGCCTGCTGTAATCTCCGCTGAACTGTGGTCTCTCCGGCGGGCTCCCCAGGTCCTCCACCAGTCGCGATGGAACCTCCTCCAGAAATCGCGAAGCTACACTCGCCTCCGGAGAATCGTTCCCATAACGCCTGCGATAACGAGCGCGGGTCATCACCAGCGTATCCATCGCGCGCGTCATCCCCACGTAGCACAACCGGCGCTCTTCCTCGAGACCCGCCGGGTCCATCATGGTCCGAGCACTAGGAAATAGACCCTCTTCCATGCCCGCCACGAACACCAGAGGAAACTCCAGTCCCTTGGCCGCATGCATCGTCATCAGAGTCACCTTTGCCTCAGCCGAATACTGATCGGCATCGCTCGCCAGCGCAGCATGATCCAGAAACTCATCCAGCGCCTCGCCGCGTTCCTCCGCATCCTGCGCCGCATTTGCCAGTTCCTTCAGGTTTTCGATCCGCGAGAAGGCCTCAGGCGTCCCCTCATCTTCCAGAGCTCGTATATATCCACTGCGATCGTTCAAAAATTTAATCAGCTCCGGCAAAGTCGCCTTGCCGCCGGGAGTCCGAAATGCCGGGCGCTCTCTGCCTGATCGATCAATCAAAGTGTCCTCTGAAGCGGAGCGTAGCGGAGAAGGATCTACGGTTCCGCGGCGAGAATCGGTAAGCCCATCTTCGCGGCGGTTCTTCGCCGCTAAGGTGGGTTTACCGCCACGATCCTCCTTCAACACCACAGGCGCAAACGGATTGAAGCTCGCCGAATCGATATCCTGATCTTCATCAAAGCCCTGCGAGTTCTCGGCAGCAATGGTCGACATCTCTTCGCTCGGACCGAAGTCGAAGGCAAAGTTGAAGCTCGTATCGAACTCCTCGTTCTCCCCCGCAATCTCTGGAGCCGTCTCGACCTCACTCTCTTCCGACTCTCCCGCGAACTCCGAAATGTCGAACGATGTATCGTCGGCGATGCCCTCGCGAACATCTCCCGCCAGCTTCTCGGCGAACCCCTCACCCAACATCGCTCGCGCATCGTCAATCAGCCTGCGGAAGCCCTCCAGCGAATTCAGCGTCCGCTGTGGCAGTAGGCGATCCTCCATGGCTCGCGCCATCGCGTCCCATGTGCTCATGCCCGAACTCAACGCCATGCGCTCCAGCGTCTCCATCGTCGTCTTGCCGATACCACGCGGAGGCGAATTCACTACCCGCTGCAGAGCGATCGAATCATGCGGGTTCTGCACCAGCTTCAAATAGCTCAACAGGTCTTTCACTTCAGAGCGATCGTAGAAGCTGAATCCGCCCACCATGTGGTACTGAATCTGATACCGCCGCAACGCCTCTTCCACCAATCGCGACTGCGAGTTCGTCCGATAGAGGACCGCGCATCGCGGCGCGTCTTCCTGCTGCCCGGCCTCACGAAGATATCGTTGAATACGGTCTGCAATAAACAGCGCCTCATTCTCTCCGTCCGGCGCTTCGTAGTAGCCAATCAGCGATCCACCCTCGCGCGAGGTCCAAAGATTCTTCCCCTTGCGCTGCGTGTTCTGAGAAACAACCGCACCCGCGCCCTCCAGAATCACCTGCGTCGAACGGTAGTTCTGCTCCAGGCGAATCGTCTTTCCATTCGGAAAGTCCTTCTCGAAGTCGAGAATGTTCTTGATGTCAGCTCCGCGCCAGCTATAGATCGACTGGTCCTCATCGCCCACCACGCATACATTCTTTTCCGGCCCTGCCAGCAACTTCATCAGCTCGTACTGCGGACGGTTCGTATCCTGATACTCATCGATCATGATGTAGCGATACCGCCGGTTGTATCGCTCCCTCACCTCCGATGAGGACTTCAACAACCGCACCGTCTCCAGCAGCAGATCGTCGAAGTCCATCGCATTCGCCTTTGCCAGCTCCTTCCGGTAGATCTCGAAGATGTGCGCGATCTTCTCCTCTATCGGATTGGTCGAGGCGAGAAAATACTCCTGGGGATCGATCATGTGATTCTTCGCCCAGCTGATCCTTCCCAGCGCAACTCGCGGCTTCAGGCTTTTGTCATCGATACCCAGCCGTTTCAGAGCCCCTTTCACGACTGCCTGCTGATCCTGCTCGTCGTAGATAGCGAAACTCTTCGTCAGTCCAACACCGTTCACTCGCAACGCTTCGATATCGCGTCGCAGAACACGTACACAAAAACTGTGGAAGGTAGCCAGCGTGGGCTTGGCCAGCGTCGAGTGTCCAAGAATCTTCGAGACACGCTCTTCCATCTCTTTCGCAGCTTTATTCGTGAAGGTCACCGCAAGAATCGAATCCGCCGACACGCCGCGTTCTTCAATCAGGTACGCGATACGATGCGTGATCACTCTCGTCTTTCCGCTTCCCGCACCAGCAAGCAACAGCACCGGTCCATCCACAGTGCGAATCCCCTCCTGCTGTTGAGGATTCATATTTTCTAAAAGGTGACTCAATCCGGTACACGCTCCAACATCAATTTTAACCTTCCGGAGACATTCACATCTTCCACACGCACTTGGTCACCGATTCCACACACTTCGTCACTTTGCACAATCCAACGGAACTTCTGTGAGTCCAATGCGTATCAACCTTTCGAAGAGCTTCTGAACCATGGCAGAAAGCTCCTCGTCATTACGAAGTACAACCGGGAGCTTAGAATGAACTATCGTAAATTTGTTGCAGCCACTGTCGTCGTCGCGTCTTCTCTGCTTGCCTCGCCCGCGGTATATGCCGCAACCAGCGTGAACTCGCCTGTTCTGGCGATGTTCGGCAAGTCGAAGACCATCAAACTCACCTTCCTTAACGACACCTCTTCTCCCATGGAAGTAAAAGCCGGCGAAGAAATCATCAAGCTCGAAGCAGGCAAACCGACTGTTGTAAACCTCACTCCAGGGACCCGCGTCGTCTCCACCACCGCGACCGAAAAGCGCGAGGCCGGCTCACTGATCGCTGAGGTCACCAGCCAGCTCAACGGAGCAACCATCCACATCAAGTAACTAACCTGTCAAAAAGCATCCCGGCCTTTGAGGCGGCGTCCTGATCAGGGCATCGCCTCAAGGGCCGCATCTCTCACATTGGATCCATGTTCATTGTAGGTTGCTCCACTCTTAGCTAAGAATGGCATCCTGAGTGCGGCGAAGTCGAAGCATTCAAGTTTATGAATTAATGCTGCGATGATCGTGCCTTGATATCCTTAAAGCGTGATCCGCAACGCAGCCATCTTTTGCGCCTCTTCCGACGGCGCCAACCCCTTATACCTTGAATCTGCCATCGGTCTCGGCCGCGCGCTTGCAGAACAGGACATCGGTGTCATCTACGGCGGGGCCAATGTCGGGCTTATGAAAGCGCTCGCCGAATCCTGTCTCGCCTGCCGAGGACGTGTCGTAGGCGTTATACCCGAAGCACTCGTCGATTTGGAGATCGCTCACCGCGGCCTGACCGAACTCCACATCACCACCACCATGCACACACGCAAAGCCAAAATGGCCGAGCTCGCAGATGCCTTCCTTATCCTGCCCGGCGGCTTCGGAACCTTCGAAGAGATGTTCGAGGTACTGACATGGCAGTATCTGCGTCTGCACCAGAAGCCGACCGTACTCATCAACATCAACGGGTTTTACGATAAGCTTCTCGACTTTCTTGATCATTGTGTTGCCGAGGGAGTCCTCAAGCCTCGTGCTCGCGAGCTTCTTCTTGTCGTCGATTCCATCGACGATGCTCTCGCTATGATCACTTCCGTCTAGATCTCGCGTTCGCCGAGGCAGCAAGGTCCACCTCTCAGAAGCTTGTTACGTTGACGGAGTAATGAAGTCTACCGCTTTGCCTTGCAGCTCTCGCACTGGCACACGCGTCTCAGGTACTCCCACGAATAGATTCCACTCTCGTGACCATCGTTCCACTTGAATTTCATCGCGTATTTGCCTACAGGAGTTATCTCGGTAGGACGCGCAGGAGCCTCGTACATCGGCAGAAGTGTCTGCGGCTTCGGCTTCGGTTCTCCCGGTTCACGTCCGCTCTGTTCGCGTTCTTCGTGGCATGTCGCGCAGGGGCAGGCATCTCTTAGCCAGGTAAAGTTCCATTGGCTCTTGTGCCCGTCTTTCCACTCGATCTCTGCACCGGTTCCTTCTGTCTTATGGATTCGGACCTTGGCGGGGGTCACAGCCTCTGCAGGCAGCTTCTGTTCCAGCGCCGCCTCGCGCTCTGCCTGCTCCGCATTTACAAATCGGATTCCTTCGTGGCTCATGCTTCAGCTTTCTCTTTTCTATCGTACTGCGAAAACAATCGCGGCTTCATGGGACGGGGGTTGCGTAAAGCTCGGAGGCGTCTCTGACAGTCCTAGCCTCCATTCCTCCAGAAGAAGTACGCGGCCATCGTGCATCCCGTCACCACTACGATCGTGCGCAGCACATTGGCATTCATCCTGCGCGCATATTGTGCTCCAATGTAGCCTCCGGCGCCGGCGAACAGCATTGAGACCACGCAGTACTTCCACATCACCGCCCCGCTCAAGATGAAGGTAAGCACTGCGCACAGGTTGGAAGGCATGCTGCCAGCACCTTCATTGAGTTCAGTGCATGCATCTCCTCAACTCCGAACAATGCCAGTACCGTCATCACCAGAAATCCCGCACCGGCACCGAAGTACCCTATATAAAAACAGACCGGCAGCAGGGCAAGCAGCAACGGCACACGGGCAATCTCCTTCTCCACGTGTGGCGCAGCCGAGCGTCTTCTCAGCCATCGCGAAACCGGCCCGCTTATCCCAAACAGCAGGGAAGCGGTCAACAGCAGCCATGGCACCATTCGCAGAAACGTGAGCTGCCGTGTATGCAGTAGGACGACCGCGCCGCTTATCCCGCCCGTAATCGATGCGATCACCACCACCGGCAGCAGATCCCGTCTCAGATCGCTCCGCAGAGCCGCTACCGAAGTCAACTGTCCCGGCCACAACGCAACCGTGTTGGTCGCATTCGCCTGCACCGGAAGCACTCCCACGCCCAGCATGGCCGGAAACGAAAGAAACGATCCCCCGCCAGCCATCGCATTCATCACCCCGGCAATCAGCGAGGCGGCGACAAGCCAGGCATAGCGCCAGTGTGGAACAAGGTCGGAAAGCATTCTCATCTCATTGTATGGTCTTTACCTGCACCCGCTTCAAAGCCGGATCTCTGGCGTAGCTCCAACCAGTTCGCGTGTGTAGAGTTCTCTGGGCGCCTCACAAACCTGCTCGCAGTCTCCCACTTCGATCAGCTTGCCCCTCCGCAGAACGGCAACGCGATCGCACAGATAACGTACCAGCGGCATTGAGTGCGAGATAAACAGATACGTCAGGCCATACTTCTGTTGCAGATCTCTTAGCAGATTCACGACCTGCGCTCCAACACTCACATCCAGCGCGCTTACCGGCTCATCCAGCACGACAAACTCCGGCTGCAGCGCCAGTGCTCGCGCAATGTTGATCCTCTGCCGCTGCCCTCCGCTGAACTCATGCGGATATCGCTCCAGCGCGCTGGCATCGAGCCCGACATCCTTCAGCATCTCCAACAGTCGCTGCTCCAGCCAGACCTTTCTCTGCTGCCTGCTTCGCGAGCTATGCTCTTTATGGATCGCAAAAGGCTCCGCTAGAATCTCCCGCACCTGCATTCTTGGATTCAGTGCAGCAAACGGATCCTGAAACACCACCTGCATCTTTCGTCGCAACCCGCGCAGCTCACTGGCTCCCATTGCCAGCAAATCCTGGTCGTCGTACCGAACCTCACCTGCCGTCGGTTCCACCAGCCGCAACAGCATTCGGGCTACCGTGCTCTTACCCGAGCCCGATTCCCCCACCAACCCTAGAGTCTCTCCTCTTCCGATCGAGAACGAAACGTCATCCACGACGCGCGCCCCAGCTCCGTACTCCTTCACCAGTCCCCGCGCCTCTACCAGCACATCTGCCACAACCACCTCTACAAAAATAAATCCGCTCAATCCATCTTCGGATGCAAGCGATGAAATCCCGTCGCTTCCTGATAAGCCCGCGCAAACGCCGCCAGCCGGGCATCCGAATACAGTTTTCCCAGAAACGTCAGCGAAACCGGAGTCCCCGGCCCACCCACATTCTGCGGATGGCCATCATCCGTATGATCAGGCACAGGAGCATCCTCGCCGCGCACTCCGTTCGGAACGATCACAGCCGGATGCCCGGTAAGATTCGTGGCCGTCAACTGCGTCCCTGACGATGGAGTCACAATCACATCCACATCCGCAAAGGTCTTCTGCATAGCCTCCATCGCCAGCGTCCGCGCCCTCTGCGCCTGGATATAGTCCACGGCAGAATAAAACCGAGCCACACGAAATGTATTCGGCCACTCTTTCGGTCCCTGTTCGGTCAGCAATCCGTCCCTTCCACTCAGGGTAAGGTCATCGAATGCCGCCGCCGCCTCCGCCTCCAGCACAGGCTGAATATCCCCGAAGTGATACCCCTTAGGCATCTTCACTTCAGTCAGACTCACGCCCATCTTCGCCAGGGCCTTGAGAGCCGCCTGCCCATACTGCGTATCGTATGCCTGCCGCGCGTGGTCTCTCCGCTGTTCTTCCGTGGCGTCCTTCGGCATCTCCGGCGGATCGAACTCGCTCTTCAGATACCCCACATGCAGCCTCTTCCAATCAAACTCCGCATCCCAGTTGAAGGCCGCATCCTTCACCGTGCGGTCCTGTCCGTCCGGGCCATAGATCGCACTCATAACCAGAGCACAATCCTCCACGCTCCGGCAGATCGGTCCAATCTTGTCCATTGTCCACGTCAGTGCCATCGCTCCCGTACGAGGAACAAACCCAAACGTAGGTCGCAACCCCGTCGCTCCGCATCGCGTGCTCGGCGACGAGATCGACCCCAGCGTCTCCGTCCCAATCGCAAACCCCACGCATCCCGCGCCCACGGCCGAAGCCGAGCCCGCTGACGACCCGCTGGATGGCTGCTTCGTATTCCACGGTGTCCGCGTCATCCCTCCGAACCAGATCGGCCCACTCGCCAGAGCTCCCATGCTCAGCTTCGCCACCAGCACCGCACCCGCCGCATCCAACCGCTGAACAACCGTGGCGTCATAGTCGAAAATCTGCTGCTCGAACCCTCCCGCACCCCACGTCGTGCGATACCCCTTTACGGCCAACAGATCCTTCGCGCCCCAAGGAATTCCGTGCAACGGCCCACGATACCTTCCAGCAGCGATCTCCCGGTCGGCATCAGCGGCCTGCTTTAGAGCACGCTCCTCAGTCAATGTGATCACAAAATGTAACTTCGGATCGTATCTCAGCAGCCGAGCCAGATACATCTTCGTCAGCTCGACCGAGCTCACCTTCTTCGTCTTCACGAGCTCAGCCAGCTCGTGCACAGAAGCAAAAGCCAGCGCACTCTCATCTCCCACCAGAGCCTTCACCACAGGAGCCTTCCCCAACCGCATCGGCCTCCGTTCCGTCTCCAGCTTCATCCCTGCCGGCACAGGATCGAAGACAAATGCCGGCGGCACGCTATTCGGAATCTTCATGCTCCGGATCACCAGCACCGAATCCCGATGCTTCTTCAGCCCATCCAGCATCATCGCCTTCTGCTCCACCGTCAGCCTTACCGCGGCGATCGCAGCAGCCGCGTCAATCATCTCCGGGGTAATCTTCGCCAAGTGATCATGGTCGACACCCGCGCCTTCCCCTGCGTGCTTCTCCGCCGCAGGCGCCTGCGCCACCATCCCCCAAAGCACCCCTGGCAGCAGCGTCTGCCCTAAACCCACCGCCGAACACACGCCCAGAAACCTACGCCGGTCCAACCCACCAGATGCTTCGCTCATCCCGGAATTATTGCATCTTCCCCAGCAGAATCAGTCCGTTTTGAATTCGCTTCGTCCCTTCGCTGGTGTGTCTCGGTTCGAAGGAGTACAGTTCTAGTCCTCAAGTCCTGTCCCGGGAATCCTCCCGGAAGCTCAGGCTCGCGGCAACCCACCTCTGAAAGGAGAGCCGCAATGAGAACGCATCCTCTACTCCCCACAGTCCCTCTTCTGGCACTGCTTCTCGTAACTCCCGTAACCGCCCAGAAGATCACCACCGACTACGAACACGGAGCCAGCTTCACCGACTACCACACCTATGCCTGGACCGAAGGCACTCCAGTCCAGGATCAGCTCACAGATCAGAGCATCCGCAGCAGCGTTGATAAGCAACTCGCCTTCAAGGGCTACCGCAAGGTCTCCGATCCCGAGCAGGCCGACATCCTCGTCGCTTACAACGCTGCACTGGATCAGCCGAGTCAGTTCAACATCGTAGGCATTGCAGGTTGGAGCAACGGCTGGGGAATGGGAAGCCAAATGTCCGCTCCGACCCTTAACACCATCCCCATCGGAGTCCTCGATGTGCGGATCGGAGACAACAGAACCCACAAGATCGTTTGGCGCGGAACTGCGAACGGAATCCTCAATAGCAAATCCGGAAAGATCTCCCGGCAGATCAAAGACGCTACAGCGAAAATGTTCGCGAGATATCCCCCCAAAAAGATGACGCTGTCCAGCAGCACCACCAAATCGTTTCGATAACGAATCCCTCCTCATTTTCTAGGGCTATTGCAAGTATTTGCTTGTTCGCCGCACGGCGACAAAAACATACCGCACAAAATAAAAGACTTATGTGCCCTTCCTATTGGAAGTCCGTGTGCACATGTCAGTAGGCATGGATTGATATCACAGCAGTTATTCATAGGAGAATCCATGCTTCGTCCTTTTGCAGTACTTCTTGCTTTTGTCTCTCTGGTTACAGGTCCTTCGTTGCTGGCAGATCCCATGGGATACGCACGCGCAGGTACCCTCGCCTCGACCATGACACTCACAGCTACAACAACAGGGGACCTCACCGGCTACTTCGCATTTTCCAATGCCGGCGGTACCGATTTCATCCGCATCGCTAATCTCAGCACCGGTTACACCAGTGACTGGACCTTCAACAATCACGCCACAGCCACCGGTACTATTCAAAACTTCGGTCATATCAATGCGGGTGATGTGCTCGCCGTAGAGATCTATAACTACGCGGGTCAGATCTTCAGCAGTGATCCTTCGCGCAGCGCCGATGGAACCAACCACGCCTTTATGTCCCACTATTCGGGCGGTCCCTTCAACGGCGTCAATCTACCGGTCGGAGTCTACGTCGGGATGGAAGATCTTACCCGTGCCGCCTCCGATCTGGACTTCAACGATCTCAACATTCTTCTCACCAACGTCGACTTCGCTCCGGCTGTCGCAGCTCACGCTCCCGAGCCAGGTACCTTCCTTCTCCTGGGAACCGGACTCATGGGTGCCGCAGGTGCTCTGCGCCGGCGTTTGGCCGTGCGTTAAAAAGATGACGGCTGAACCTGAGGTCAAGGTTCAGCCGTCGTCTGATTTCAAGTTTTAGATCGAATTAGATGTCCAGGTTCTTCACATCCAGGGCATTCTCTTCGATGAACTTCCTGCGGCTCTCGACGTCTTCGCCCATCAGCGTGGTGAAGATCTCCTCGCACGCCGCAATGTCTTCGAGCTTCACCTGCAGCAGGGTCCTGCGCTCTGGATCCATGGTGGTCTCCCAAAGCTGCTCGGCAGTCATCTCTCCCAGCCCCTTGTAGCGCTGGACCTGATACTCCTTGCGTCCCTGTTCGATCACATACTCGAAGACCTCACGCGCTGTCTTCTTCTCCACCGGGTCCTGCGAGCCCTTTCCTGTACGCTTGCCCGCCTTCGCCTCAAGCGCCGTTCCCGGAGCCGCTGCCGTCTCGGCCACGCCCTCTTCCGAGGCGACTTCTTCGGCCTCTTCTGCGGCGTCTGCCTTCGAAGCCTTCGCAGCATACTCAATCACGAACGGTCCAGCCAGCTGGCCCTGAATCTGCGCATGCTTGGCCAGCATCTGCCTGCTCTCCGGAGTCGAAGCCAGCGTCCAGTCAATCTTTCTCACCGCACCCTGGGCATCGGTGAAGTTCACGGAGTAGGTGCTGTGCTCCTCGTCGAACTCCACGTCGCTCACATGCTTGAACTGGTACGTCTTCGCCACCGCATCCAGCTTCGTCTTCATCGACTTCAACTTGTCCGGAGACTCGAAGTCTGCGCGCTTAGCCGGTTCCTTGCCCTCGCGAGCAAACAGGTCGGCAAACTCGCGAGTCACTTCTTCATTTCGCAACCGCTTCTCCACCTTGTCGAAGAAGCCGAGGTAGTCGTTCAACTGGCCCATGAACTTGGTCAGAGCAGCGCCTTCCAGCTTCGCACCACCCTCGCCGTAGCGAATCACCATACCGTCTGACGCACGCTTCACCATCACGGAGACATACTCACGGTCGTCCTTGATGTACTGCTCGAACTTGCCCTTCTTGATGCGGTACAGCGGTGGCTGCGCAATGTATACATGGCCGCGCTTGATCAGCTCCGTCATGTGACGGAAGAAGAAGGTCAGCAGCAGGGTGCGAATATGCGATCCGTCGACGTCGGCATCGGTCATCAGAATCAGCTTGCCGTAGCGCAGCTTCGTCGTGTCGAAATCTTCCTTGCCGATGCCCGTGCCCAGAGCCGTAATCATCGCACGGATTTCTTCGTGACCCAGCATCTTGTCGTAGCGAGCCTTCTCGACGTTCAGGATCTTACCCTTCAGCGGAAGGATCGCCTGGAACTTCCGGTCGCGGCCCTGCTTCGCGGTTCCGCCTGCGCTCTCACCCTCGACGAGGTAGAGTTCGCAACGATCCGGCTCGCGTTCCGAGCAGTCAGCCAGCTTACCCGGCAGGCCTCCGCCGTCCAGCGCACCCTTGCGTCGTGTAAGGTCACGCGCCTTGCGCGCGGCCTCACGTGCACGGGCAGCATCGATGGCCTTGTTGATGATCTTCTTGGCCACCTGCGGGTTTTGCTCCAGGAAGGCGCCCAGCCGCTCGTTGATGAACGCCTGCACGGTTCCTGCGATGTCTGAGTTCAGCTTGCCCTTCGTCTGCCCTTCGAACTGCGGCTGCGACAGCTTCACGCTGATCACGGCAACCAGACCTTCGCGAACGTCATCACCGCTCAGGTTCTCCTTCACGTCCTTGAACAGACCCATCTGCTGCCCCGCCCAGTTAATCGTGCGGGTCAGCGCCGCGCGGAAGCCCTGAAGGTGCGTTCCACCGTCGACGGTGTTGATGTTGTTGGCAAAGGTGAAGATCGTCTCCGAGTACGCATCGTTGTACTGCAGCGCAATCTCCATGGCCACGTTGTCACGCTCGGCCTCCATGTAGATCGGCTTGTCGTGCAGCACCTGCTTACCCTTGTTCAGGTGCTTGATGAACTCAGCAATTCCGCCGACGTACTTGAACTCCTGGTGCTTCGCCTCACCGGTTTTGGCATCCGTCGTACGCTCGTCGGTCAGGTGAATCTCGAGGCCCTTGTTCAGGAAGGCCAGCTCGCGCAATCTTTGCGCCAGCGTGTCGTAGTTGTATTCGGTGACGGTAAAGATCGACTTGTCCGGAAGGAAGTGAATCTTCGTTCCTAGGCGCTTGCTCGCACCCGTCTGGCGCAGCTTGCTGATCGGGTCGCCCTTCGAATAATCCTGTGTCCAGGCGAAGCCGTCGCGCCATACCTCTACGTCGAACTCCTCGCTCAGAGCGTTCACGCAGCTTACGCCTACGCCGTGCAGGCCGCCCGATACCTTGTAGTTCGAGGCATCGAACTTACCGCCCGCATGCAGCATCGTCAGGACCACCTGCACGCCGGGCATCGTCTTGCCATTCACCGTCTTGTTATCCACCGGGATGCCGCGTCCGTCATCGATCACAGTAATCGAGTTGTCCACGTGGATCGTCACATCGATCCGGCTCGCAAACCCTGCCAGTGCCTCGTCGACCGAATTGTCGACCACCTCGTACACCAGATGATGGAGCCCCTGCTCGCCGGTCGAGCCGATATACATCGCCGGCCGCTTCCGAACCGCCGCCAGGCCTTCGAGAACCGTAATGTTCTCTGCCGAATAGCCGCCCGATGCCTTGGGCTCCGAAGCTGCCTTCTTGTCGTCTTCTAAAAGTTCCGTTCCGGTGGGGACTGCCGTAGTTGCCATGGATCTCCTGAAAAGTGCGGAAAAACCATCCGGGAAACCAGTCGCGCCAATCCGCGAAAAGCCGCATCAACAAAGCACTTTAGTCAGGTTTCAACCGGGATTTTAATTAACTTAAGTATACCACGCTCAGGGGCGGGAAGAGTCCCGAACCGGGGAAGGTATCCCTCCCGGTTCCTTTCAGCTAAATTGCTCATTTATTGAGAGATATTTGCACTGCACAAAGCCAAAGACAAGGGCGCGAAGTCCCGGCCACGCACCAAGCCTGCAAGCAAAGTACAAAGCCACCAGCAGGGCAGAAAGCTACAAGCAAGTATCGAGCGAACACCATGTAGAAAAGCGATAAACAGAATAGAACTACAGGGCAGCAGAGCGACAGGCAGGAATGGAGAAAACTATAAGTGGTCAAGAGGATGTCATTCCGAGCGGAGCGCAAAGCGCGCAGTCGAGGAACCCCCGCATTTTTTCCGGACCGCCCACCAAAGCCTGCGCCACCCACGCCCACACCTCCCTGACACCCGACTCTCCTGTTGAAGTGCAGGGAAAGTTAAAGTGCAGGGAGAAGGAACCTGTCTCTCCAGCGCTCAAAAACCTCCACGAGGGCCTGCGTTCGTCTCAAATGTGTCATCCTGAGCGCAGCGCAGTCGAGGATCTGCGGTCGGCCCGGCTCAAGCGCCTGTCAAGCCCGAAAGACCCCAAACAACACAAACTAAACGCGATCCACGTTGCCGATGAGTTAGGTCCCGAAAGGTATTCTTTAACTAGGGGATTCATCGAGACTCTGAGAGACCGCAGGCGAACTCAAAGGTCCGCGCCTCCTGCCTATACGGTAAGCCTTTATTTTGCGATATCTTGAATCGCAAGTGTCCTGAAATCAATATTTTGCGATGGAGGTCCGAACCTAAACCCAGTAAATAGAATATTTTGCGCAAAAACCACGGGGGCAGGGGATATCGCATCGACGCCAAAAACCCACTCTCCAGGACAGAAATCTACGGTATACTCGAAAGGTTGTCGAAACACAGCAACTAGTCAGGAACACAATGCCAAAGTTGAAGACACACTCAGGCGCGGCCAAGCGCTTCAAGAAGACCGGTACGGGCAAGTTCAAGCGCGGCCAGTCGAAGATGCGCCACATCCTCACCTCCAAGAAGACCAAGACCAAGCGTCACCTGCGCTCGATCACCCTGGTCTCCGAGGCGGATTCGGCCAAAGTCGCCCGCATGATCCCCTACGCCTGAGGTTAGGCAAGGGAATCGATAGGTTTTCAGATCGAGCCGCTGAATACAGCAAAGGGCCGGTAAAAGCGTAAAGGCCCCTGGAGTGAGCGAAGCGAACTCCACCGAGATCTGAAGAAGTAAGCGAGTGAAGAGGCAAACCTTACCTCCAGCCGCTAAAGCGAAGTACGCAAAAGGAGAATCACCATGCCCCGTGTAAAACGGAGTACGAAACGTAACGACCGCCGCAAAAAGATCCTCAAGCGCGCCAGCGGTTACTTCCTAACAAAGTCCAAGCTCTACCAGGCAGCCCAGGAAGCCGTCGAGCGCTCCCTCATGTTCGCCTACACCGGACGCAAGCAGAAGAAGCGTCAGTTCCGCTCCCTCTGGATCGTCCGCATCGGAGCAGCCGCCAAGCTGAACGGCATGAGCTACTCCACCTTCATCGCTGGCCTCAAGGCGGCTGGCAACGGCCTCGATCGCAAGATCCTCGCTGATATCGCCGCCAACGACGCCGCCGGATTCACCGCGCTCGCCGAGCAGGCCAAGTCTGCTCTCGCCGCCGCGAAGTCCCAGAAGGCTGCAGCCTAGCTCAAAGCGGTAATAGTCTCAAAAGAGGCACGGCTTCGCGCCGTGCCTCTTTTTGTCCCCGGAAATTCATCAGCAAGCAAGTATCCTGTATCTATGCCGCCAGCCGAAGCTCACGAAGCCCAGCAGCCTCTCCGCTACGACACCGGCACCTCATCCTCCGCC
>Ga0268266_10002569_pt1 | contig 19254 bp, 17 predicted proteins | sample KBSS13metaG_FD_190356 | JGI IMG/M metagenome (GOLD analysis project Ga0268266, IMG submission 190356) | Switchgrass rhizosphere microbial communities from Kellogg Biological Station, Michigan, USA - KBS S1-3 metaG (SPAdes) (version 2) | ecosystem: Host-associated > Plants > Roots > Rhizosphere...
GTTTCGAGCTTGCGCCGCAGCCGCAACACCTGGACGTCGATACTTCGATCAAAGATATCTTCGTGAACTCGTGTCGCCTGCAACAATTGCTCACGGGTGAGCGTCCGCTGCGGGGCCTCCAGGAAGGCGACCAACAATGCATACTCGCCCTTGGTCAAGGTCACCGGGCCGCCGTCGGGCGCCAGCAACCGGCGTGCTTCGCGCTCCAGGCGCCAACCGCCGAACTTGTAGCCGCCGCGCTGCGGCTCACGCGCGCGCGCCAGGCGGCTCAGCTCGTGTCTGCGCAACACCGCGCGCACCCGCGCCAGCAACTCGCGCAGACCAAACGGTTTCGTTACATAGTCATCGGCCCCGAGCTCGAGGCCGACAACCCGGTCGATCTCATCGAGACGATGGCCTGTTGTGATGATCACGGGCACATCGGAGCTGGAGCGGATTTCGCGCAGCAGATCGAGCCCATCTTCCTGCCCGAGGCGTAAATCCAGCAGAATCAGGCTCGGCTCACCCAACTCCAGCTGGCGGGTCAGATCCAGGCGTCCAGCCGCCGAGCTGGCGGGAAAATCATGTTCTTCGAAGTAGCGGGTGACCATGCGTCGGGTGGCGGGATCATCGTCGACCACGAGAATGTGGGCGGCCCTGGCGTTGGTCTCTGTGCCGTTTGCGGCGTCCATCTATCGAAGTATAGCGGTATCACCTGCATGCCATGATGACTCTAAAGAGGGGTGGGAACGGCGCGCTGTCGGGGGTGCGATAATTTCTGTCGGTGTTACACGACGAACTTCGCTTAGCGGCTCTTAACGGACATTGCGCCCGGCTCTTTGGATCATTGTGTGCCTCGCGATGCCGCCGGCATCGCACTGAACCGGAGAGACCTTCCATGAAGATTGCAATCCAACTCGCGGCGGTACTGGCGACGGCCGCCGCCGGACTAGCTGCCAACAGCGCCCAGGCGCACATCGATGACTTCGAGGCGCGCACGCTGGCGGTGAACGTACAGGATCTGGATCTGAATTCGGCGCGCGGCCAGGAAGTGCTGCTGCGGCGGATCAAGTGGGCTGCCGATATCGTGTGCGGCATTCCCAACTCCCGCGACCTGCGGATGTTGGCCGACTATCACGCCTGTGTTGATGAGGCCACCAGCAACGCGCTGGCGCAGGTGCGGCGGCCTCGCACTTGAGCTGCTGCCGGGCGGCCGCGAGGGCGCGCATTGCCGCGTGTTCCTCGCAGGCCGCGCCGGCGGACGGTTTGCCTCAGCGGCGCTGCCAGGCTACCTGCATGCCCGAGATGCGGCGGATGCCGGCGTGGCCGAAGATCCTCAGCGGCTCGCCCGCCATGTGCAGTGTCGGCAACCGCTCGGCCAGCGCCGCGAGCGCTTCTTCCAACTCGGCGCGCGCCAGTGCTTCCCCCAGGCAGCGATGCGAGCCGCCCCCGAACACCATGTGGCGGCGCGGATGATCGGCCCGGCGGATGTTGAAACGGTCCGGCTCCGTATAAAGCGCCGGATCCCGCATCGCTGACAGCGTCGAGAGCGACAGCACGCTGCCGGCCGGCACGAGATAGCCGGCGATTTCGATATCGGCCAGTGTGAATCGCGGCGTCGATCCCACTGAGGGCTCGTAGCGCAGCGATTCGGACACGGCGCCTGCGATGAGCCCCATGTCGCCGTTGCAGACGGCGTCCCACTGCTCCCGATGTTGCAACAGCAGATGAACCATGATTGCCAGTGCCGCGCGGGTCGTGTCGCTGCCGGCAATGATGATGGTGACTATCTGCGATAGCACTTCGATAGGCGACAGCTTGGCCGCTTCGTCCACGCCGAGGACATACGAGCTCAGGAAATCCAGGCGCGGGGTGGCGCGGCGATCGGCCAATAGTGCTTCTACATAGTCGGTCAGCTTGTGGGCGGCCAGCTCCATTTCCGGAATCTCATCGCGGGTGAAGGAGAAGCTGACGGCCTTGGAGATGCTGTAGACCCAGCGCGTGAACTCGGGAATATCGTTCTCGTGCAGCCCGAGTATCTCGCTGATGACCTGTGCGGGTATCAGGGCGGCAAACTCAGTTATGAAATCCATCTCGCCGCGGGCTTCGACGGCATCCACCAACCTGTGCGCTCGCGCACGGATTGTGGGGCGCAACTCGGCAATCAGGCGGAAGGCGAAGGCGCGCGACAAGGGTGCGCGTCGCTGCCGGTGAGTGGTGCCGTTGGCATACAACATCGTGTGGCGGAAAATGTCGTACAGATAACCCTGATGAATGCCCTGGGCCCGCAATCGCTCCGTCTCCATCTGGCGCGTGCGGGTATCGCTGTAGAGCCGCTCGACATCGCCGGATCGAATCGCGATATGACTCCCGTCTTCGCGGCGTAGGAACGGCGTCATCAACCGCATTCTGCGAAACAGCGAGTGCGGATCGCGGTCGAGCTCGGCGATGGAGAACGTAGGCGGCTGTGACGGCCGTCCGTCACGGAAATAACTGAATGACGTGCTCATGTGAGCTCCTTCAATTGAATGAATGCGCGAGGTATTCGTAGATGGCGGTCAGGTCCTGGTCGTTCATGCGGCCCACGGTCCGCCAGGGCATGACCTCGCTGAGTTGCCGGCCGCTGGGATCCTTGCCCGTGCGCAGGGTCGCGATGAATTGCTGCGCGCCCCAGGACTTCACCCTCTGCAGCCCCGGGCCGATGGGGGCGATCTGACCCGGCACGCCGCCGGTCAGTTTCTCGCCGTGACACGCCCGACAGTCCTGGAACGACAGGATGTAGGAGCCGTATTCGACTGTTGGGCTTTGCGGAGGGGCTTCGATGGTGCCGGTGAATACGGGCGCGCCGCTCGGCAGCATGCCTGCACCCAACATCATCAGACCCAACAGGTTGAAATGGTCAGGGGGGTTTACGGTGGGCTCGCCGGCAGGCGCGCGGGAGCGCAGGTAGGCGATGAGGGCTTCAATGTCCGTATCGCTCAGGTGGCTCACATTCGTGTAGCTCATGATGGTCAGCCAGTTGCCTTGCGCATCGACGCCGTTGCGGATGGCGCGGAAGATCTCGCCGTCGGTCCAGTGCGAGAGCAGGCCCGCCGGTGTCAGATTCGAGGACACGAAGGAGCCGACCGGGACGGCGAGGTCCTTGCCGATGTCCACGCCGCCGGTGAGCGGACCGAATTTTGAATGACACGCGCCACAGAAGCTGTCCGCGATCTGCTGGCCGCGCTCGATCTGTTCGCGGTTACCGATGATGTGCACAGTGGGGATGGGCGCGGTCCGGCTGTGCGCTTTGATGATGCCGGCGATGGCCATGACACTGGCCGACACGGCTGCGATCGATGCCAGGGCCAGCAGCACCATGGCCGCAATTCGCAGGCCGAGGCTCTGGATCCGCCGGGCGCGGATGCCGGACAGAATGAACAGGGCGGATAGGGCGATGAGCGCTGTCAGCCAGAACCCATTCGGCATGTGATTCCTCCACTTTGTTGAGGCGGGGGATGATGGAAGGGTGCCGGGAGAACAGTCGTTAAGAGCTGCATTGTGGAGTACGCTCGTTCTGCTATGACTTTGGACTTATTTGAATCGGCACCGATGGCCGGGCCGCAGGAAGAGGCGCTCGGGCCGGGTGCCACGCTGTTGCGCGGATTTGCGCTCGCGCAAGCGCCTCAGCTGCTGGAGGCCATCGGGCAGGTTACGCAGCGAGCGCCGTTTCGACACATGATCACGCCCGGTGGCTTTCGCATGTCGGTGGCCATGACCAACTGCGGTGCGGTCGGTTGGGTCACGGACCGCAGCGGCTATCGGTATGACCCCATCGATCCAACGACGCACGAGCGCTGGCCCGCCATGCCGCCGGTGTTGTTGGCGCTGGCGGCTCGGGCGGCGGCGCGCGGCGGCTTTGCCGATTTCCAGCCGGATGCCTGCCTGATCAATCGCTATGAGCCCGGCACCCGGCTGTCATTGCATCAGGATAGAGATGAACAAGATTTGCGAGCGCCGGTTGTGTCAGTGTCGCTGGGTCTGCAGGCGGTGTTCTTGTTCGGTGGCCCGCGCCGGGAAGATCGGACTCGACCCATTCCACTGGCCCACGGCGATGTCGTGGTGTGGGGTGGAGTGTCCCGGCTCTGGTTTCACGGCGTGCGGCCGTTGAAGGACGGTGAGCACCCGGTGCTGGGACACCAGCGAATCAACCTCACCTTTAGACGGGCGTTGCCATGAGCTTTCAGATCAAACGAGTGTACGAGGACGCGAGCCCCCGCGACGGGCAACGGATTCTGATCGACCGCCTGTGGCCGCGAGGCTTGAAGAAAGCCGACGCGGCGCTCGATGGCTGGATGAAGGAGGTCGCGCCGAGTGTGCCGTTGCGGCGTTGGTTTGGACACGAGCCGGAGCGCTTTGCGGAGTTCAAACGCAAATATAAAGCAGAGCTGGCGCGCAACCCCGCCCTGGCTGCGTTGCGCCAACTCGGCAAGAGCCAACGTGTCACCCTTCTCTATGCCGCGCACGATCCGCTGGTCAATCACGCGGTGGTGCTGAAATCGGTGTTGCAAGGTCGGGCCTCTTAACACCTGTTTCGGTCGATGCGCCCTATACTGGGGGCTGTCTTATAGGGAGCATCGAACGTGAACAGAATCGGAAACATTGCATTTGCGGCACTCGCCGCCGTATCCACGGCGTCCGCCGCTGACATCGAATATTTTGCACGCCCGGTGACCTCCGGTCCGGCGCTGCCGTTCTCCGAGGCCGTGCAAGTCGGTGACATGCTGTTCCTGTCCGGCACCGTGGGTGTCGAGCCGGGGACGGTGAACCTGGTACCCGGCGGAATCGGGCCTGAGGCCCACCGCGTGATGGACAACATCAAGGCCACTGTCGAGAAGCGGGGCGGCTCCATGGAGCAACTCGTGAAGTGCACGGTGTTTCTGGCCGACATCAAGGAATGGCCGGCGTTCAATGATGTCTACCGCGGCTACTTCAAGAAGAATTTCCCCGCGCGCAGTGCCTTTGCCACCAACGGGCTCGCTTACAACGCGCGTGTTGAAGTTGAGTGTATTGCCTACCTGCCGAAGCGTTAGCCCGCTTTGCGGCTCAACGTGGAGCGCAGCTGAATGCCGTCGTGATCCCCCAGCATCTCGGCCACCCAGTCGACGAACACGCGGATGCGTCCCGACAGGTGGCGGTGTTGGGGGTACACGACATACAGCGGCGACGGCTCGGGAAACCAGTCACCCAACACCAGGTCGAGCGTGCCGCGCTCCATTGAGTCCTTGAGAACGAAGGCCGGGATCTGCGCGATCCCGAGCCCGGCCTCGGCGGCCGCGACATAACTGTTCTCATCCTCCAGCGCAACGTACCCGTGCAGTGACGTCTGCACTCGGACGCCGCCCTTGGAAAACACCCAATCGGCCACTCGGCCGGTGCGCGGCGAGAAGTGGTTGATGCACTTGTGGTTCACGAGATCGTTGGGATGTTGGGGCTTGCCGTACTTCTGCAGATAGGACGGGGCGGCGCAGGTGGCAAAGTATAGAAAGCCGACGCGCCGTGCGACGTAGTTGGATTCTTCGATCTCGCCGCTCCACACGGCGCAATCGATCCCTTCCTCAATCAGGTCGGCCCGGCGCTCGCTGCTCGCCAGCGCGAGCTCAATGTCCGGATAGCGAGCAAAGAATCGGGGTAGGGCGGGGACGAACACGGATCTCGCCATCAGTGTTGGAACGTCAACCCGCAGGCGGCCGCGCGCAGTTGCGTGTTGTTTGCCGAGTGATTCCTCTGTGTCTCGCACCAGGCTCAGGATTGCGACACAGCGGTCGTAGTAGGCGGCGCCGTCGGGCGTCACGCTGATGCGGCGGGTGGTGCGGTTGAGCAGGCGGACACCCAGGGTGGCTTCCAGCTTCTGGATCAGGGTGGTCGCGGTGGCTTTGGGGACGCCCAGGCTGTCCGCGGCACGGGTAACCCCTCCGGTCTCCACGACCCGGACGAAAACCTGCATGGCTTGGAGCTTGTCCATGGCGATTGTTCATGGGTATGAATAGTCATTTCATATTAGCCTATTTACGGTTGCGGATATGAACAATAAGCTGCACTCCACGTTCAAAACACGAGGAAATCCATGGTCACGCAAGTTACGGATGCGACCTTTGAGAAAGAGGTGCTGGGCTCTGAGGTGCCGGTGCTGGTCGATTACTGGGCCGAGTGGTGTGGACCCTGCAAGATGATTGCGCCCATGCTGGAGGAGTCGGCAGCCACGTACGCGGGGCGGCTGAATCTGGCGAAGCTGAATGTAGATGAGAATCCGAAGGCGCCCAGCGAGTACCACATCCGCAGCATCCCTACGCTGATGCTGTTCAAGGGTGGCAAGCCGGTGGCGACCAAGGTGGGTGCGCTGAGCAAGGCTCAGCTGGCTGCCTTCCTGGATGAGCACCTGGCTGCGTGAATGAGGGCTAGCCCTGAGGCCCAGGGATAGAAGTAGAGGAAGAACGTCGCTCGTGCTGGCACCTTGGCCAGCACGACGGCGAATGCCAGCCACGGCGCGATGCTGGCAACGACGCGCACCCAACAGGGTAGGCGTGGGAAAACCGAGAAGTTGGCCAGCCAGCCCAATGTCACTGCGATGCCCGGCAGAATGCTCCCCGCTCCGAGCAGATGCGAGGCCAACCTGACCGAGTCAACAAACGCAGTCGCCCCAAATTGACGCCCGTCGAGGCTGGGCGTAACCCACGAAAGCAGGTACAACACCCAACCGATAGTCGCTAGCCGCCGATTGCGGCGGCCGCCACCTGACCTGATGCTTCGCGGACCGCCAGCGCCCGCGTTAGCGAGCGCAGAGTCGCCGCTCGCATCATGTGCTGAGCCCGCGAAACCTGCGTGCCTGGTGTTTGACGCACCGGGTGCGCCACCGTCTGAGCCAGGTCTCGCCGCTGGGGTGGCACTCGGCGAATTGGGTGCGCCACCGTCGGCGGAGGTCGTTGGTTCCTTCACTGCGCCTTGGCGCGGCGCCTGCGCTCGACGGCGTTGGCCAGCCGGTCCAGCAGCGTCACTGACGTATCCCAGTCGATACACCCGTCCGTGATGCTTTGCCCATACACCAGCGGCTTGCCCGGCACCAGATCCTGCCGTCCCGCCACAAGATGGCTTTCCAACATCACGCCACCGATGCGGCGATCGCCCGCCTCCAGCTGCTGGGCAATCGACTCAATCACCTCAGGCTGATTTTCCGGCCGCTTGCTGCTGTTGCCATGGCTCGCATCAACCATGATGCAGGTGGAAACACCCGCTTCCGACATCACCTTCCACGACGCATCGATGCTTGCGGCATCATAGTTCGGTGCCCGTCCCCCGCGCAGAATCACATGACAATCGGAGTTGCCCGTCGTGGTCGCAATGGCCGAGCGGCCTTGCTTCGTGACCGCCAGGAAATGATGCGGATGAGATGCCGCCTGCACGGCATCCACCGCAATCTTCACATTGCCGTCCGTCCCGTTCTTGAAACCCACCGGGCACGACAACCCCGATGTCAGCTCGCGATGCACCTGGCTTTCCGTAGTCCGTGCGCCGATCGCACCCCAGGCCACGACATCCGCAATGTACTGCGGCGTGATCATGTCGAGGAACTCACATCCCGCCGGCAATCCGAGTTGATTGACATCGAGCAGCAGCCGGCGCGCAACCTGCAGTCCGCGATTGATGTTGAAGCTGCCGTCCAGGTCGGGATCGTTGATCAGCCCCTTCCAGCCCACCGTGGTCCGGGGCTTCTCAAAATAAACACGCATGACAATTTCCAGCGTGTCACTCAGCCGCTCACGCTCCTTCGCGAGCCGCCGCGCGTACTCCATCGCGGAATTCACATCGTGAATGGAGCAGGGCCCGATGACGACCGCGAGCCGATCGTCCTGGCCATGAAGGATCTCGTGCAGCCGCTTGCGCGACCGCGTCACCGTTTCGCTGGACTGCTCGGTATGGGCATGCTCACGCGTGAGCTCCTCAGGAGTGATGAGCTCTCTGATCTCGCGTATGCGCAGGTCGTCGGTTTGTCTATTCACCTTGGCTCTTTCCGGGTGGTGCCGGGCGACGGGCAAAAAAAAACCGCCGGTGCCGGCGGTTTTTTGGGATGTGCGCTCGTTCAGTTTTCAGTCAAACGCTCACCCGCTTACCGCCTGAGGACAGTTTTCTAAAATAGTATGCAAAGCGATAGCGGCTGAATGAGAATGCCATTCGATACTAATAACACAGGCGTCTCATTCTTGTCTATTCGGACTCGCCTCGACGGGGTGGATCTCCTGCGGGGACTTGCGATCCTGACCGTGCTGTTGAACCACGTGAACATGCGCCTGTTCCTGGCCAAGATTCCCTATACGGCAGGTCTCCCCCACCAACTCGTCTCTTCCCTGTTCTGGAGCGGGCAGCGCGGGGTGCAGATTTTCTTTGCGGCTTCCGGATTTCTCATCACCTCGACGTCCATCCGGCGCTGGGGCTCGCTGTCGCGGGTCGAGACGGGCGCGTTCTACAGGATGCGCTTCGCGCGGATCGCGCCGCTGTTGATTGCTCTGTTGCTGATTCTCAGCCTGCTGCACACAGTGGGTTTGAAGGACTTTGTCGTGTCCGAGGAAACCGGCGGTCTCGGCCGTGCGCTGTTGGCGGCGCTGACATTCCATGTCAACTGGTTGGAGGCAACCCGAGGTTACCTGCCCGGCAACTGGGACATACTGTGGTCCCTGTCAGTGGAGGAGATGTTCTATCTGTTCTTCCCACTGGCGTGCCGGTTGCCCAGGCGTGTCCTGATCGGCGGGTTGAGTGTGTTTATTGTGTTGGGCCCGTTCGGCCGCACAATCTTCTCGGCAGGCAACGACGTCTGGCACGAATACTCCTACCTGGGCGGCATGGATGCGATCGCCTTCGGTTGCCTGACCGCGATCCTGCTGTCAGAGCGATCGCTGTCGCAGGCGGCTGTGCGCTGGGCCGGAATCCTCGGCGCGGCACTTCTGACCTTCAGTCTCGGACTATCCAATGTGGCCGAAGACTGGGGGCTCGAAACCAGCGGCCTGGACATGACGGTGATCGCAATTGGAACCTGTCTAGTCATCACTGCAGCCGCGCAGACCCGCTGGACGGCTCCCTGGCTGTTGACACCGCTGACACGCCTGGGGCGGCACAGTTATGAGGTCTATCTGACGCACATGTTCGTGGTGTTTGCGCTGTTCAACCTGTTCAGGTCGCCGGTGGCGCTGTTGTTCACAGGCACTATTGTCATTGCTGCGCTGCTGGGCGAGGCAGTGGCCCGGGTGTACTCGGAGCCCCTGAACCGCCGCCTGCGTGCCCAAAAACCAACACTGACACCCGATCCTAACGGTCTGTATTGACTCGGCGCTCCGGCAGCGGCAAGCTTCCTTCACAAAAATGCAGCTGCGCTGACGCGGCGCGGCAAGGGAGGGGCTATGCATGCGAATCGGATTGCTGCAGTTGCGCTCGGATCCTGTGTGCTCCTGGTTGCCGGTGTTAGTTTTGGGCAACAAAACAGCGGCGCCCTCGAGGAGATCGTGGTAACCGCGCAGAAGCGTGTTGCCAACCTCCAGGATGTGCCGTTCTCGGTGGCCTCCACTTCGGAGGACCAGATCCGCAATTCCGGCTCCGGCAACGTTGTCGATCTCGCTCGCAACATCGCCGGCCTCACCATCGCCGACCTGGGTCCCGGCCAAAGCCAGATGGCCATTCGCGGCATCAGCGCCGGCCAGGTCATTCGCGATCAGCCGGGCGTGAAGGAACAGGTGGGGGTGTACCTGGACGAGTCGCCGATTTCGGTGGCCCTGTTTACCCCCGATCTCGAGTTGTTCGACCTGGAGCGGTTCGAAGTCCTGCGCGGTCCGCAGGGCACTCTGTTCGGCGCCGGCTCCGAAGCCGGTACGATTCGCTACATCACCCGGCAGCCGCAGCTCGACAAGTTTGAAGGCGCCGCCGATGCGTCCTTTGAAGACGTTCAACACGGTGATATCGGCGGATCAGTGAGGGCTGCCGTGAATCTGCCGGTGGGTCAGGTGGCCGCGGCCCGATTTGTGGGTTACTACCATCATCTGCCGGGCTTTATTGATGCGATCCAACCCGGTGGCAGCATCAGGAAGGACATAAACGATGGCGACCGCAGCGGCGGCCGCATTGCGTTGCTGTTCCATCCTATTGAGGAGCTCTACGTGACACCTCGCGTGGTGTTCCAGAGCCTGGTCACTGACGGTTACCCGCGGGTCGATCTCTACAACATCCTCGCGAATCCCTACACGACGACGCAACCCGCGGTGACCATCGGTGACCGTGAGCAATTCAGGCAGCTGAAGGACGGCATGCACGACGACTTCACGCTCGTCGATCTGAAAGTCGATTACACCCTCGGGCCGGTGACCGCCACTTCCATTACCTCTTACACCCACCGCCGTGTGCAGGTGCTTCGCGACGCGAGCCAGCTGACCGGCAGCGTCACGTACGACCTGGGAGGCGACGGCGCCCAGGTGCGGCTCAACTCACCCCTGTTCGATCGGACTCATTTGAATGTGCTCAGCGAAGAGCTGCGGTTCGCTTCGGCTACCCCGGACTCGCCCCTGTCCTGGCTGGTCGGCGGTTTCTTCCAACACGTGGGTCGTCGGTACGGCCAGGATCTGCCCACGCCGGGTTACGATGCGCTCACTCAAACCCTGATCGGCACCGACAGCGCGGCCAACAACGCGCCCCCCAACACGCCGTTCTATTCGGATTTGAGCTACACGCTGAAGCAATATGCCGCGTTCGGCGAGGCGACCTACAAGGCCACTGAGAACCTGTCGGTGACTGGCGGCCTACGGTATTACAGTTTCTCGGAAGATCGCGTGTTGAACTTCGGCGGTGTGTTTGCCAGCCCGACCCCACCGGGTGGCATCCCGGCCAGCACCTCATCGAATGGCGTCTCGCCACGGGCTATCGTCAGTTACAAGGTCGATGAGGACATGCAGTTCAACGTCCAGGCGGCCCGAGGCTTCCGCCTGGGCGGCATCAATGATCCGATCAACAAACCCCTGTGCTCGGCCCAGGACATCCAGGTTTTCGGCAATCAGAATAATTGGAAGGACGAGCACAACTGGAATTACGAGATAGGCTCGAAGATGCGCTTCCTCGAGCGGCGCCTGACCTTGAACATTTCGGCATTCTATGACGACATCAAGAACCTGCAGGCCACGACCACGGCCGGTACCTGCTCCTCCCGCATTGTCTTCAACGTGCCGGCGCGCAGTGAAGGTATCGAGGCGGAGCTGTTTGCCCGGCCCACGTCCAACTGGGACGTCGGTCTTTCTGCGACCTACGTTAATGCCAAGTTGACATCGTCCGTCATATCGACGCTGCCAAGTGGATCTACGGTGATAGTGGGTGGCCTGGAAAAGGGCAACCGGTTGCCTACGGCCCCGGAATTCCAAGCGGTCGCCAGTCTCGGCTACACACTGCCCCTGGCGTCGGAGCAGGATTTCTTTGCCTTGGCCACCGTTCAATACATCGGCTCGTCGTTCTCCCAATTCGAGAACGAAGAGGATGGATTCGGATCCATCGGCGGGACTTCGCCCAATGCCGCCCGGCTGATTCCCTACGGGGGACCGCTGACCACCGGCCAGATCAATTTCAACGCGGAGTTGCCCAGCTACTCCCTGGGCAATGTACGCTTCGGCCTGCGGACCACCCGCTGGGAAGCCGCGCTCTACGTCAATAATCTCTGGGACGAGACCGCCCGGCTGGCATTAGACTACGAGCGAGGACGCAGCGCGCGTGTCGGGTACATCACCAACCAGCCGCGCACCTTCGGGTTGTATGGTCACGTGAAGTTCTGAATGCCAAATGATTCGAGCCGCCCGCACCCGCCCCTGAAGCAGGTCCTGGCGGTCGTTGCGGGGAACGGGCTCGAATACTATGACTTCGTGACCTATGCGTTTTTTGCTTCGCAGATAGGCCGCGCATTCTTTCCTTCGCACACGCCAGGTACGAGCCTGCTGGCCTCCTTGGCGACGTTCGGTGTCGGATTTCTATCGCGTCCGCTGGGGGCGCTCGTGATCGGGCGGCTCGGCGATCGCCGCGGTCGCAAGCCGGCCATGCTCCTGTCGTTCTTTCTGATCGGCGTGGGCGTCATTGGACTGCCTCTCATTCCCCCGTATGCCTCCATCGGAATTCTGGCGCCGGTGCTCGCGATCATTCTGCGACTGGTGCAGGGGTTTGCGCTCGGGGGAGAAGTAGGCCCGAGTACCGCTTACCTGATGGAGGCCGCTCCGCCGTTGCGACGGGGTTTGTACGTGAGTCTGCAGGCGACGAGCGCTGATTTTGCAGTCTTTGTCGCCGGTCTCGTGGGTGTGGGGCTCGCCAACGTGTTGGATACGGCCGCGCTGGATGCATGGGGTTGGCGAGTTGCGCTGTTGCTGGGCGCCGTCATCGTGCCATTCGGGCTCGTGATGCGGCGACGGATGGACGAGACTTTGAACCCGTCTGTTCCCGAGATAGAGGGGCCGCCACCTTCAGGCTACGCCCGCATCGTCGTGTTGGGACTCGTCTTGCTGAGCACTGCCACGACGACCAACTATCTGCTCGAATACATGACGACCTATGCGAGCGTGAACTTGGGAATGCCGGCGAACATTGCGTTCGGTGCCACCGCTGTGATTGGCCTCAGTGGCGTGTTCTGCGATTCCCTGGGTGGCTGGTTGTCCGACCGGTTCGGTCGCAAGCCGATCCTGATCATTCCCTGGCTGTTTCTGGCGGTGCTGGTCTTCCCCACGTTCTGGATGTTGGATCAGTTGCGCACCGGGGCAGCGTTGTATACAGCCTGCGGGGTGTTGGCCGGCATTTCGACCCTGTCTTCCGCCACCATCATCGTGACTATTACGGAGTCACTGCCGCAGAGGGTACGCTCCGGCGGGATTGCTTTGATCTATGCGCTCGCCATTTCCGTGTTCGGCGGCTCCGCACAGTTCCTCGTGGCGTGGATGATCCGCGCGACCGGCAATCCGCTGGTGCCGGCCTGGTACATGTTCTGCTGCGTCATCATCGGGCTGGTCGCGTTGTTCAAGTTGCCGGAGACCGCGCCGATCAAGGTCCGATCTAGGCCCAGCGAACCTGCATATTCCTGACGGAGCGGATGCCTCCATTACCCCGGATGACCGGGGGATCACCCGTCAGTTGCAGCTGCGGCAGTCGCTGGGTCAGGGCGGCGAGCTGTTCTTCCAACTCGGCTTTGGCCAGTGCTTCGCCCAGGCACCGGTGCGATCCCGCACCAAAAATCGGATGCCTGCGCGGATGATCGCTGCGCGTGATATCAAACCGGTCCGGATCGGCATACACCTGGGGGTCGCGCATGGCGGCCAGGGTCGAGAGTGACAGCACGCGGTTTCGCGGTACGATCCATCCATCGATCTCGACTTCCTCCAGGGTAAAGCGCGCAAACGAGCCGACGGCCGGCTCGTAACGCATGCTCTCCAACACCGCGCCGGGAATCAGCGCAGGGTCCTTGCATGTGGCTTCCCATTGGTCGCGGTGCTGTAGCAGCAGGGATGTTTGTATTGCTCCGGCGCCGCGCGTGGTGTCACTGCCACCGAGAATGAGCGTAATGATCTGCATGATGGTCTCGACAGGAGACAGCTCATGGGCGGCATTGACTGCGCCCATACACGCCGTCAGAAAATCGACGCGCGGGTTGACCCGCCGCTCGTCCAACAGCTTACGGACGTAGTTGCTGAGCTCCTGTGCCGAGATCTGCAGCTCCGGCACGTCGTCACGCGAGAACGCGGAGCTGAGCGAGCGTGCCAGGTTATATACGTGGTGCGTGAATTGCGGGATGTCAGCTTCGGGCAGCCCCAGGATCTCACTGATGACGCGGGCCGGAATCGGCGCGGCAAAGTCGGCAATGAAATCCATCTCGCCGCGGGCATAGTGTTCGTCGATCAACTCGTCGGCAATGGCTCGAATCCGCGGCCGCAGCTCCGTAATCAACTTGAGGGCAAAGACGCGTGCAAACGGAGCGCGCCGCCGACGGTGCAGCGGGCCATTGCTCAGCAGCATCGAGTTGTTGAAGAAATCGAACAGCGGGCCGTCGGTGACCCCGCGGGCAAACACGAGCTCCGTTTCCAACTGCCGGGTGCGCGGGTCCGTTGCAAGAGTCTCAACATCCTGCGCGCGGATCGCGATGTAGACACCGTCTTCGCGCCTGACCAATGGTGCCAGGGGGCGATGGTGTCGAAAAACCTCGTGCGGCCGTTGTTCCAGCTCCTCGGCGGGAATGAGAGCGGGTTCCGGAAAAGGGCTGCGGGGGACGATGACCGGGGTGAAGGTCATGGAGCCTTCCTTGCTGGGTTGCGCGATGACAATTCGAGGGAACGGGCGCGCTCGAGCTTAGCACGAGCTGAAGCGTAAAAATTCTGCTGCGCAGTGTCGGGCCGGTCCCGGCTCATACGTCCTTGAAAGGCCATTCATCTCACTGGAGTTTTGCAGCGATGCACGGACAGTTCTTCTGGTACGACATCATGACCACCGATACCCAGGCGGCCGCACGGTTTTACGGGCAGGTCGTCGGCTGGGGCATTCAGAAAGCCGATGCCGATGACAAGGAGTACAGCATTTTCACGGTCAATGGCCAGGGTGTCGCTGGGCTGATGCCGATTCCCGCGGACGCTGCGAAGCAGGGTGCTACGCCTGCCTGGATGGGATACGTCGCAGTCGACGACGTCGATGCGGCGGCCGAAAAGCTGAAGCGCGAGGGAGGCACTGTCCACAAGGGGCCGATCACAATCCCGGGAATCATTCGCTTCGCCGTCGTTTCCGATCCGCAGGGAGCCGGATTTCTCATTGCCCGTGGGCTGTCCAACGATGTGCCGCCTCCGCTGCCGTTGGGTACGCCGGGAACCATCGGCTGGCGCGAGTTATATGCCGGCGAATGGCAGTCGGCCTTCGCGTTCTACGAAAAGATGTTTGGCTGGACCAAGGCGATGGCCCACGACATGGGCGAGCAGGGCGGCGTGTATCAACTGTTTGCCACCGGCGCAGATCCGGTGGGTGGCATGATGACCAGGCCGTCGGTGATTCCCCGTCCGTACTGGGGCTACTATTTCAATGTATCGGCAATTGATGCGGCCGCGGATCGAGTCGAGTCGGCCGGTGGAAAGGTGATCAACGGCCCGCACGAGGTGCCGGGGCCGATGTACATCATCCAGTGTATGGATCCACAGGGCGCGTTCTTCGCGTTGGTCGCGCCAAAGCGCTAGTCGTGCTCACCCAGATAACGGCGCGCTGTGATTTCTTCCATGTCGAGATCGCGCTCCAGTATCTGCAGCACCGAGTCGTGAATCGAGCCCGAGCTGTGTAACCGCAGGATCTCCGCCCGGCCGGCCGAGATCGCTGCCAGCACGACCGTGAAATGGTCGTGCTTGTGTTGGATCAGCGAGCCCTTCGATTCCATGAAGCGGGTCGTGGCCCGTGCCCGGTAGCTGTATTGCTCCACCAGCCGGGGATGTTTGTGTGTGTTGTCCGGCTGCAGTGAATGCTTCTCCACCTCGGCGAGCTGCGCCTGCGCCACGCGGGCGCGCGCTTCATCTTCGTGCAGCGTGTTGCCGTTGAGAATCTTGAACCCGTTCGGGCGCATCCAGCGGATCAACGGTCCCAGCGTGGAACCCTGCACCAGAACCGTCACCAGGATGACGGCGAATGTCGTCACGAGTATGAAATCGCGACCGGCAAAGTCCTGGGGCAACGCGAGCGCGGCGGCCAGACTGACGACGCCGCGCATCCCGGCCCAACACATGATGACGTAGATGGCAAAGGGCGGCGGGTCGATGCGCCGCTCCGGCCTGAAGATCCGGGGTAGGTACATGCCCAGACCGATCCAGACGAAGCGGGCCAGGATGACCGTGCCGATAGCGGCAAGGCCGGCGGGAATCAGACTGTCGAGAGCGTGCAAGTCGCTGCCCAGTCGGGACAGAACACCGCGCAGGGACAAGCCGATCAGCACGAAGATCAGCGACTCCAATATGAATGTGACGACTTCCCACACCGCGTTCGCCTGATTGCGGGTTGCGGCTGACAATACGGTATGTTGCCTCCAACCCATGACCAGGCCGCAGGCCACTGTGCTGAGCACGCCAGAAACGTGCAGGTGTTCGCCCACGATGTAGGACACCCACGCCACCAGAAAGCTGGTCAGGACCGAGAGTGTTGGATCGTGCATCCGTGTGAGCCAGCGGGTGACGAGCAACCCGAATGCGATACCCACGGCCACGCCCCCAATCGCCAGTGCACCGAAAGTGGCGACGGCATTGCCCACACTGAAAGTACCGGTGAGCGCTGCTGCTACGGCGAACCGGAAGAGGACCAGACCGGTGGCATCGTTGACCAGGCTCTCGCCTTCCAGCAGTACTGTGACCCGCGGTGGCAGCGCGATCCGTTGCAGAACCGCCTTTGCGGCCACGGCATCCGGGGGTGACACGATTGCGCCCAGCGCAAAGCAAGCGGACCAGGGCAGGCTCGGCACCATCCAATGAACCACGAATCCCACGGCCGCGGTTGTGAAGACGACTGCGCCGATGGCGAGTTGCATGATGATGCGAAAGTTGGCGCGGAAGTCGCGCCAGACGGTGAAATACGCCCCGGATAACAACAGAGGCGGCAGGAACAGCACCAGCACGAGGTCGGGATCCATCTCGATGTCTGGGATGCGGGGGCTCAGGGCGAGCGCGATCCCGCCCAGAATGAAGGCAGCGGCGGGCGGCATGCGAAACCGCCTGGCGATCAGCTCGAGAATGATCACCGCGGTCAACAGCAGCAGCACCAGCTCAAAGCGGGCGACGGAGCTCATCGCTCAATTCTAGCCCGGACGGGCTACACTTGGGACTCCCGCTGAATAACAAGGATAGGGGTTCATGAGATCACTGCATCGTGTTCCGGCATTTCTGCTGTCGTTCTGGGTTTGCGTAGTAGCCTGTGCAGGCGGCGAGGCCCACGCGGCGGCGCTCGATAAGGACAACAGCCCCTGGTGGGCCCACATCAAAACGCTGGCCTCTGATGATTATCAGGGGCGGTTGACGGGCAGCCCCGGCTACCGCAAGGCAGCGGACTACGTGGCCGGCGTGTTCAAGCGGGAAGGTTTGAAGCCGGCGGGGACCGATGGCTATTTCCAGAACGTCGCCTTTGAGGTGCAGACCATTCAAACGGCCGGCTCCAAGGTGATGTTGGCCTCGGGAAGTGCTGCGCCGGTGGATGTCAGTGAGTCTCTGGTTCTGTCTCCCGGAATACTGCAGCGGAAGGAGACGAAGGCGCCGCTGGTATTTGCCGGATACGGCATTCACCTGCCCGAAGAGGGGTATGACGACTTCAAGGGACTCGATGTTCGCGGCGCCATCGTGGTGTTTATTGTGGGCGGGCCGGAGTCGATTGCGGGGGCTCACCGTGCACACGCGATTGCGGAGGTGCTGCCTCACTACCTGGAAGGCGCCGGTGCCGTGGGGGTGATTCAGGTCGCAACACCGAAGAACCGTGAAGTTCCGTGGGCTCGGCAGAAGGCAGCGGGGACCCAGCCGGGCATGGTGCTGCAGGACAAAGCCTTGCGGCGCTATTCGGGGGAGATGTTCGGCGCCTACTTTGATGAGACGAAGGCGGAGATGTTGTTCGCCGGCTCGGGCAAGACGTTTGCGCAGATGGTGGCGTTGGCGGATGCGCACGAGGCTTTGCCGCACCTGAAGTTGGTGCCGACGATTGATGCGCATGTGGCGGCGGTAGTTGAGCCATTGAACTCGGTCAACGTGGTTGGTGAGCTGCCGGGCAGCGATCCGACGCTGGCACCGGAGGCGGTGGTTTTGTCGGCGCACCTGGATCATCTGGGTACCGGCAAGCCGGATCACGGCGACGGTATTTTCCACGGGGCGATGGATGACGCTTCGGGAATAGCCACCCTGTTGGAGGCGGCGCACATGTTTCATGCCGCCGCTGCCAAACCCAAGCGCTCCATTGTCTTCCTCGCCGTCTGCGCGGAGGAGAAGGGGTTGCTGGGCTCACGGTATTTCGCGGCCCATCCGAGCAGCCATGCGGGTCACCTGATTGCGGATATCAACACGGACATGTTTCTGCCGTTGTATCCGTTGCATGATGTGGTTGGATTTGGGGCGGATGACAGCTCGCTGGGGGATGACGCGCGGGCGGTTGCTTCCCAGGCGGGCGTGAAGCTGGTCCCGGACCCGGAGCCTGATCATCTGGTGTTTGTACGGTCTGACCAGTATAACTTTGTCCGGAAGGGGACGCCGGCGATCATGTTGCAGATGTCGCCTGCTCCCCATACGCCGGAGGAGGCGACGCGCAAACAGTGGTTCTCACAGAGGTACCACGCGCAGGCGGACGACCTCGATCAGCCGGTGGACCTGGGCGCCGCTGAGGCGTACACCAAGCTGGTGTATCAGTTGGCGGTCCGCGTTGCGGACCAGCCGGCCAAACCGCAGTGGAAACCGACCAGCTACTTCGCGAAATACGCGGCAAACCCACTGCCGTAGGTTTTACATTGCGAGCGCATCGACGCCGGCGTACTCGGAAGGAGTAAGCTGGCTCCACGGTAATACCGGAGACAAGCGGTCGTGGGCGAAACAATGGCAGCCATGCGCCTGGATGCGGCCGGCCGAGCGCTGTCGCTCGACTCAGTGCCTCGCCCCGTGCCGCAGGAAAGTCAGCTCTTGTTGGAAGTGCTGGCTTGCGGCGTATGCCGCACGGACCTGCATCTGCGGGACGGCGAGCTTCCCGACATGCGTTACCCCATAACCCCTGGACATGAAATAGTGGGTCGCGCGGTTGCAACGGGACCTGCGGCTACCGGCTTTTCTGTGGGCGATCGTGTAGGAGTGCCATGGCTGGGATACACCTGCGGCAAATGCCGCTATTGCCTCGCCGGACAAGAAAACCTGTGTGATTTCGCCCGCTTCACCGGATACACCCTCGATGGAGGTTATGCGCAATTCGTCGTCGCCGACTCTCGCTACTGTTTGCATTTGCCGGAGCGATATTCGAATGCGGAGGCCGCGCCGCTCATGTGCGCGGGCCTGATCGGTTATCGTGCCTACCGTGCCGCCGGTGACGGGCACACCCTCGGTTTGTATGGCTTCGGCGCTTCCGCGCATTTGCTCGCACAGGTTGCACGAGCCGAGGGCCGCCAGGTCTTTGCATTCACGCGGCCGGGCGATGTGGAGAGTCAGCAGTTTGCCCGGTCACTCGGAGTGGCTTGGGCAGGTGATTCCGACACGGCGCCGCCGGAGCCCTTGG
>Ga0268266_10002572_pt1 | contig 19242 bp, 22 predicted proteins | sample KBSS13metaG_FD_190356 | JGI IMG/M metagenome (GOLD analysis project Ga0268266, IMG submission 190356) | Switchgrass rhizosphere microbial communities from Kellogg Biological Station, Michigan, USA - KBS S1-3 metaG (SPAdes) (version 2) | ecosystem: Host-associated > Plants > Roots > Rhizosphere...
CGTAACCACAGGCACAGCAGCGGCGATCGTCGACAGCGCCGCATTGTTGAGCGGATTATAGATTTGATTCCACATTTGCGCTTCCCCACATTGTTATTCAGCGTGCCTGCCGTCGTGGACGGCCGGCGCGGCCGACGGATGCGGGACGACCCCTGGCGGGATTGTGTCCTCCGGCTTCGCCAAAGGTCCCCTCACAACCTCGCGAAGTTTGATGGCCACCACCCCTCGCCGTTCCGGCCATGCTAGGCTCACGGCGATATATGCGACAAGCTGCCGCAGACCGGAAATTGCATAATCTTTAGTCGCACGCCTGCCAATTCTTCCATCCCTTCAAGGCCTTGATGGCCATCCTCCGGAGACAGTGAATCTGTGAACAACATTCGCTCGACGCTCGCGACGGTATGGCGCATTGCCGTTCCGTATTTCAATTCCGAGGACAAATGGGCCGGCCGCGGCCTGTTGGCCGCGGTGATCGCCATCGAACTGGCGCTGGTCGGAAACGACGTGCTGATCAACCTGTGGCGCGCCCGCTTCTACAACGCGCTGCAGGACAAGGATTGGGACGCTTTCGTCCGCGAAATGCTGGTTTTTTGCGCGCTGGCCGCGGTGCTGGTGGCGCTCCAAGTCTATCAGCTCTACCTGAACCAATGGCTGCAGATCCGCTGGCGTAACTGGATAACCAGCAAGTACCTCACGGAGTGGATGCACAACGCGAATCACTACCGCATGCAGATGCAGGGTGACGCGGCCGACAACCCCGACCAGCGCATGAGCGACGATGCCAAGCTTTTCGTCAACCAGACGCTCGCGATCGGGCTTGGCCTGCTCAGCGCCGTCGTCTCGCTGGCGTCCTTTGTCGTCATCCTCTGGGGCTTGTCAGCGGCAGCACCGTTGGCGCTGTTCGGCGCCGATTTCTCGATCCCCGGCTATCTGGTGTGGGCCGCGCTGATCTACGCCATCTTCGGCACCGCGTTGACGCAATGGATCGGCTCGCCGCTGGTCAACCTCAATTTCGGCCAGCAGCGGCTGGAGGCGGACTTCCGCTTCAACCTGGTGCGGGTACGCGAGAACTCCGAGCAGATCGCGTTGCTGAAGGGCGAGCCCGCCGAACGCGAGCGGCTGTTGCAGCGCTTTTCGCGCGTCATCGCGAACTGGTACGACATCATGAGCCGCACCAAGCGGCTGACGGCCTTCACCCAGAGCTATGGACAGGCAGCGGTGGTCATACCCTACGCGCTGATCTCGCCCGCCTATTTCGCCAACAAGATCCAGCTGGGTGCGCTGACCCAGACTGCGGAAGCCTTCGGCAAGGTGCAGGACTCGCTGTCCTTCTTCGTCACGGCCTACCGCACCATGGCGGAATGGCGCGCGGTCGTCGCCCGTCTCGACGGCTTCGAGAGCTCGATCAGGAGCGCTGAAAGGCTCGCGGCCGATCCAGCCTCGGTCCACAGCGTGGCCACGCCCAACAGCGAGATCACCTTGCCGCAGCTTCTGGTCAAGCTGCCAAACGGTGCACCGCTGGTCGCGGCCGACAATTTCAGCCTGCGTCCCGGCGAACGTACGCTGGTCACCGGCCCGTCCGGTGCCGGCAAGTCGACGCTGTTCCGCGCCATCTCCGGCATCTGGCCATTCGGCGAGGGCGTGATCGAGATTCCCGCCAACGCATCCCTGATGATGCTGCCGCAACGTCCGTATTTGCCGATCGGGACGTTGCACGCCGCCATCGTCTATCCCGGCGAAGACGCGAGCTTTAGCGCCGACAGGGTCAGCGAAGTCCTCAACGAGGTCGGCCTGCCGAAGTTCGCGGCGCGGCTGGACGAGGAGGCGCACTGGAATCGGATGCTATCGCTCGGCGAACAACAGCGGCTGGGCCTGGCGCGGGCGCTGTTGCATACGCCGAGCCATCTCTTCCTCGACGAAGCCACCGCCTCGCTCGACGAGCCCTCGGAAGCGGCGCTGTACACCATGCTGATCGGGAAACTGCCTCAGACAACCATCGTCTCGATCGGTCATCGCGCAACGCTGGAGGCCTTCCATGAGCGCAATGTGACGCTGGTACGCGACGGCGACCGCTTTACCTTGCAGGAGGGCAAGCCGGCATAACCGCGTTTGCCGGCTTTGCGGAGCGGCCTACAACCAGCGCCGCGGCCACGGCTGGCGTCGCACGCCGCGGTGCCAGGCATAGGCGAACGCGGTCAGGAGCACGGCGCCTGCCAGCACCGGCGCCAGCAGGAACGTCGATGGCAGATTGCCTGATACGACCAGCAGCGGATTGATGCCGGCTGGCGGGTGAAAGGTCCCGGTCACATACATCGCCAGAATGGCAGCGCCGACCGCTGCGGCCGCGGCCCAGGCCTGCGGCCCGGTCAGCTTCAGCATGGCGAGGCCAACCAGCGCCGATATCAGGTGACCACCGATCAGAGCGCGTGGCTGCGCCGGCTCCACGTCAGGCGATCCGATCACCAGCACGATCGAGGTGGCGAATGGAATCACCGCAAGCGGATAATGCGCGGCGAACGAGAACAACTCCATCAAACCAATTGCGATGGCGCCACCCAGCCCGGCGACCGCGCCCGCCACGACGCTGCGGTGATCGTTGCGGGAGATCGCATTCCGCAGCCCGCGCCGCCAATCCCGTTTCATCAGTTCCACCCAAAAAGAAAGGGGCGGCAGATCGCTCTGCCGCCCCTCGTCTTCGACAGGAAGATCTTACTTCAGGTTGGTCATCGCGGTCAGGTCAGCCGAGAGCTTGACGATGCCGGCCGCGCCGCACCAGTTCGAACCGACGCCCGACGGATTGATCGGGGTCACGAACGTACCCTGGTTTACAGCGAGGTTGCCGCGAGCCGAGAAGTCGCTGGTGAAGGCGTTGCAATCACCCTTCGACAGGTTGGTGTCGGAGTAGCGGAAGTCCAGCGTGAACACCTTGTAGGTGAAGCCGATGCCGACGTTCCAGGTGTTGTAGTCGGCATAGTTGATGCCGTTCGGGAACGCCGGAACGCCGTAGAACGAGTCCGAGGTGCCGAGCCACTGACGGCCGAATTCACCCGACACGTACATGCCGATGCCGCTGGCGCCGAACCAGGCGGTCGGTGCAACCGCCTTGCCGACGACCGAAGCGTAGGTGCCGGGCGCTCCGCTGTTGAGGAAGCTCGGCGTATAATAGACGTTACCGCCGGCCGAGAAGTTGTCGTTAAAGGTGTAGTTCACCTTGCCGTAGACTTCGAAGAAGCTGACGTCCTTCTTCAAGACGTTGCCGTTGACCAGCGCGTTGAGGGCGCAATCTGCACCTTGAAAATTGCCGGCAAAATCGACGCCGTTGCCGCCGAATTGGCAGGTACCACCCGGATACATGTAGCCCCAGGCGCCGACGTCGAAGGCGAACTGGCCGACCGTCAGGCGGGCGCCGCCGTAGGCGTCGATTTCAGCCGCCGCGCGGTTCGGGAACGAGATGCTCGCTCCGCCCAGACCGACATAGAGCTGGAAGTCCTTGGTGACGTTGTAGCGCGGTTCGAAATAGACGTTGACCGACGGCTTGTGGTTGGACTGCGTGATGCCGCGGAAGATGTAATCGTTGGTGATGCCACCGCCGAAAGCGATGTCCCAGGGATCGAACGGAGCCGGCGGCGGAGCCTTGACAGCCTTCAAAGGCATATCCGCAGCGAGAGCCGAACCCGATACCATTGCCAGCGCCGTTGCTAACAAAGCCAGTTTCTTCATAACAATGATCCCCATCACTCTTCTTGACAGTCCCGTTCCGGCGCCCCCAAGGGCATGCGATAACCGACTGCGGCCAAATGTCTTAGCGTGGCTACACAGTGGTGCGCGGTGTCATAATCGAGAAGCAAAAAAGGCAAGCATCTGCCGCCTTTTTAGGCGTTCTTGCCCTTTCGATAAATGTTGTCCTCGTGTGTTGCATTCTCACAACAATTCCAAGACCGTCGATGCACGGAAAACTGCATATGGAATTGAAAAAGCCAGCAGCGTCAGGAGAGCCGAGCAGGCTTTTTCGCGAATCAACCTGTCCGTGAAAATACGGATTCTGTCGCGCCGGACAGCACCAACGAACCCGGACAGCGCCAACGGAAAAGGCCGCAGCGATGAACGCTGCGGCCTTGAGAAATGCTGATCCGGGACGACCGTCTAGTTGTGGTCGCCGCCGTTGGAAGAGCCAGCTCCCCATGAGGGATTGGACGGTTCCGGGCTCGCCCAGCTCGGCGCCGGTGCGGACTCAGCTTCCGGCTCGTGCGTCTCCATTGCGGGCTCCGGCGCGGGAGCGGCAGGCTTGGCAGCCGCCTTCCTCTTCTTTGCCGCGCTCTTCTTGGCTGCCTTCTTTGGCGCTGCGGCCTTTGACTTCTTGGCGGCCTTCTTGGCGGATTTCTTCGCGCCCTTCTTGGCCGCCTTCTTCGCCGATTTCTTCGCGGCCTTCTTCGATGCCTTCTTTGCGGACTTCTTCTTCGCCACTACGGCCTTCTTGGCTTTCTTAGCCTTCTTGGCCTTCCCCTTCTTACTCTTCTTCGCCATCTGGTCCTCCTGTTGGCGCTGTCCATGTGTCGAGCGCTTCGATTAGTCCGTGGGCCAGACCGGGGCGACACTTCTCAGAAGTGCCCTCCCGCTCCATCCCTTGTCCGGGCGTTATCTTCGGGCAAACGGTTCGCGTTTGTCCCGAGGAAACCGGATGCCATTCCCGCCATCCACATACGGGGGCCGTTCCGGATCACGCCCGCAGGCCGATCGATCATTCAGTCCTGGCCGATCGATCCAGGCTTGGGACCTCCTGTCGCCCAATCGAGAAGCTCAATCGTGTGCACCACAGGAACTGACGTACCGCCGGCAATCTGAACCATGCATCCAATATTGCCTGCAGCGATCATGTCCGGTTTGACTGTCGCAATGTTGGCGATCTTCCGATCGCGCAACCTGCTCGCAATGTCGGGCTGGAGAATGTTGTAGGTCCCCGCCGAACCGCAACACAAATGGCTCTCGGGCACATCTTTCACCACGAATCCATTCTTGGAAAGCAATTCTTTCGGAAGCCCTGTGATTTTCTGTCCATGCTGGAGCGAACAAGCCGAGTGATAAGCCACTGTCACGTCGCCTTTCTGACGCGACGGCGCGAGTGAGAGGCCTGCGAGATACTCGGTGATATCCTTTGCCAGCGCGGAAATTCGCGCAGCGCCTTGTGCGAAATCGCGGTCCTCGCGCAGCATGAAACCGTAGTCCTTGATGACCGTTCCGCAGCCCGAGGCCGTGACCAGGATGGCGTCGAGGCCGCCTTGTTCCGCCTCCTTTTGCCACACGGTGACGTTGGCGCGCGCCCGCGCCAGCGCGTCGCCGTCGTGCCCGAGATGATGGGTCAGCGCGCCGCAGCATTGTTCGTCCCTGACGAGGACGACCTCGATTCCGTGGCGCGTCAGCAGATTGATGGCGGCCTGGTTGATGCGTGGCGCCAGCACCTGCTGGGCGCAGCCCTGCAGCAGCGCGACACGGCCACGCCGCTCGCCGATGGCCGCAAATACGCTGCCGCCAGAGGGTCCCGGCGCCGGAAGGCTGTTCGGCGCGAGCGCCAGCATCGCCTTGATTCGCCGCAACAGGCCCGGTGTCGCGGCCGCATTTGACGCCGGCAGCAGGGCTGCAAACGGCCGGGCGAGCCGCGCCATGATCATGCTGGCGCGAAACAGGCCTGGCCGCGGCAGCACCAGCGCCAGCACCGCGCGCAAGGCCCGCTCGGCGAGCGGCCGCGAATAGTCCCGCTCGATCCGGACCCGGGCCTGATCGACCAGATGCATGTAGTGCACGCCCGACGGACAGGTGGTCATGCAGGCGAGGCAGGACAGGCAGCGGTCGATATGCTTGACCACCTCCGCCGTCGGCGGCCGGTCTTTTTCCAGCATCTCCTTGATCAGGTAGATCCGCCCGCGCGGGCTATCGAGCTCGTCGCCGAGCAGCACGTAGGTCGGACAGGTCGCGGTGCAGAACCCGCAATGCACGCAGGCCCGCAGGATCTTGTCGGCCACGGCAATATCGGGATCGGCGAGTTGGGCGAGCGAGAATTCGGTTTTCATGTCGCAGCTATCAGCAGCATCCGGCCGCGGTTGAGGATGATCTTGGGATCGAAACTGTGGCGCACGCGCTGGCTCAGCGCGGCGACGCCGCCGGCTTGCGGGTGGAAGACGGCGACCTTTCGCCTGGTCTCCTCGGGCGCCCGAATCAGCGCGGCGTGGCCGCCGGCGGCCTCGACGCGTTGACGAACCAGAGCCGCCTGGGCGTCCGACTTCGGCGGCAACGCCGCCCAGATCAGGCCGCCGCCCCAGTCGTAGATCACGTCGCCGCCGGTTTCGCGCGCCATCGCCTGGCCGAGCGCGCCGCCTGCGGCCGGCGGGCAGACGATCCGCCACACCGGCCAGTTGCCAAGCGCACCGCCTGCCGCAAAAGGCTCGACGTCGCGGATGGCGCCCCATGCCGCGGCCGAAGCGGTGTCCTGCAGCATTTCCACGGACCCGAATGGCGCAAGCGTCCTCGCCAGCGAGGTGGCGCGATCCGCAACCGAGGCAGCGATGCCTTCGAGCCGCAGCAGCGTGACCGCCGGCCCCTGCGCAGCAAGACCTGCGAGCGCCCCGGTCGCGGAGCGGAATGCCGAATTGGGCAGGTGGGCCGCGCCCGAGACGTCGTAGGGCGAGCCGAGGGCGGCGGTCATCGCCTTGTTGGCGGTGACGTCGTCGAGCCCGGAGAGCATCAGCGTGCGCTCGCTTTCGGGCTTGGGCATCACCTTCAGCGTCACTTCGGTCATGACCGCCAGCGTGCCCCAGGAGCCCGCCAGCAGCTTGCAGAGATCGTAGCCGGTGACATTCTTCACCACCCGCCCGCCGGTCTTGAAACTATCGCCGAAGCCGGACACCGCATGCGCGCCGAGCAGATGATCGCGCGCGCCGCCGGCCCTGATACGGCGCGGACCGGCGAGCCCCGCGCCGATCATGCCGCCGATGGTGCCGTTGCCGGATGTACCCAGCAGCACGGACGTGTTCATCGGCTCGAACGCGAATTGCTGGTTCTTGGAATCGATCAGCGACTGCACGTCGGCGAGCGGCACGCCAGCCTGCACCGTGATGATCAGTTCGTTGGGCTCGTAGGCGGTGACCGCGTTGAGATCCGACACATCGAGCACCGCGTTGGTCGCCATCGGATGGCCGATCGCGCGCCTGGTGCCATGGCCAATGACCTCGAGCGGCTGCTCGCTGGCGATCGCCGCGCGCACCACTTCTTCAACGTCCTTGGCGTCACGTACCTTGAGAGTATCCACGCATGCCCTGCTTTAAAATCTGGGAATATCCGGAAACGCCAGCTTGCCGCCATGCACATGCACGCGGCCAAGTTCGGCGCAGCGGTGCAGCGTCGGAAACACCTTGCCGGGGTTGAGCAGGCCCTGCGAATCGAAGGCGCATTTCAGCCGCTGCTGCTGGTTGAGGTCCACTTCCGAAAACATCTCCGGCATCAGGTCGCGCTTCTCGATGCCGACGCCATGTTCGCCGGTGAGCACGCCGCCGAACTCGACGCAGGCGCGCAGGATGTCGGCGCCGAAGGCTTCCGCCCGTTCGATCTCGCCCGGCTTGTTGGCATCGTAGAGGATCAGGGGATGCAGATTGCCGTCACCGGCGTGAAACACGTTGGCGACGCCGAGCTGGTATTTTTCCGAGAGGTCGCGGATGCGTGCCAATGCCTTCGGCAGCGCCCCGCGCGGAATGGTGCCGTCCATGCAGAGATAGTCGGGTGAGATCCGCCCCACCGCGGGGAATGCCGCCTTGCGGCCGGCCCAGAACAGATTGCGCTCGGCCTCCGAGGTGGAAATCTGGCACGTGGTCGAACCGCAGCCCTGCGCGATCGTCTCGACGCGCTTGATCAATTCGTCGACTTCCACGCCCGGGCCGTCGAGTTCGATGATCAACAGCGCATCGACGTCGAGCGGATAGCCGGCGTGAACGAAGGCTTCGGCAGCGTGGATCGCTGGCTTGTCCATCATCTCCATGCCGCCCGGAATGATGCCGGCGCCGATGATCCGCGCCACGCATTCGCCGGCGGCCTCGACCTCGGCGAAGCCGACCATCAGCGCCCGCGCCGTCTCCGGCTTCTGAAGAATCCGTACCGTGATTTCGGTGATGACGCCGAGCAGGCCTTCGGAGCCGGTGATGATGCCCATCAGGTCGTAGCCTGAATTCTCCGCCGCCTTGCCGCCGATCCGCAGGATCTCGCCGGACATCAGCACGATCTCGCAGCCGAGCACGTTGTTGGTGGTCATGCCGTATTTCAGGCAATGCACCCCGCCGGAATTCTCCGCGACATTGCCGCCGATCGAGCAGGCGATCTGCGACGACGGATCGGGCGCGTAGTAGAAGCCGGCATGCGCCACCGCCTGGCTGATGGCGAGGTTGGTGACACCGGGTTCGGTCACCACCACCCGATTGTCGAAATCGATCTCGCGGATGCGCTTGAACTTGCCGAGCCCGAGCAGCACGCCGTCGGACAGCGGCAGCGCGCCGCCGGACAGCGAGGTGCCGGAGCCACGCGGCACCACCTTGATGCCCTGCTCGAAGCAGTATTTCAGGACCTGGGAGACCTGCTCGGTGGTGTCGGGCAGCACCACGACCATCGGCGGCTGCCGATAGGCGGTAAGGCCATCGGACTCATAGACCTGCATCTCGGCGGCACTGTCGATCACGCCCTCGCCCGGCACGATCGCGCGCAAGGCGGTCACGATTTCGCCGCGGCGGTCGAGAACCGCCTGATCGGCGGCCGGCATCATGATGGCCATGCGCGTCCCTCCCAGAAGCTTTCTTCAACAAGTCGCTTCCTTCAAGCCTCGCGGAATAACGATTTGTGGTGGCAAATCAAGCACGTCTGCCGGGGTTTGGGTAGGCCATCCGAAGGTCGGATTGCCAACCTCCAAACCATCGCTTCCCTCTGGCAAACGATCAGTTCGCTCTGGGACAAGTCGGCAATGATGAAACCTGTCAAGGTTTCGTGGCTTGTCCCGCCTGAGCGACCCTGCCACAAGAAATCCGCCTCTCTCCTTGGGAAGAAACAAAGAGCACCACATGAAAACATCGACTTTGAGCGCGCTGGTTGTCGTTACCTCGTTGGCCACAGCGACAGGCGCGCTGGCGCAGGACGCTGCCGCCGGCAAGACCTCGTTCAACAAATGCCTGGCCTGCCACGCGATCGGCGAAAACGCCAAGAACAAGGTCGGCCCGGAGCTCAACGGGCTCGACGGCCGCCATTCCGGTAGCGCCGCGGGCTACAACTATTCCGACGCCAACAAGAATTCCGGCATCACCTGGGGCAAGGACGTATTCCTCGAATACATCAAGGACCCGAAAGCGAAGATCCCCGGCACCAAGATGGTGTTCGCCGGCATCAAGAACGAGACCGAGGCCAACAACCTCTGGGCCTATGTCTCCTCGTTCGACAAGGACGGCAAGCAAAAGTAGGCATTGCGTTTATCACCCTCCCCTGGAGGGGGAGGGTGATACTCGATCTGTACGCGACGCACCGCCGATCACCTCAGGCCAGCGTGTGCACGATCACCGGCCCGGCCACCGCTGTGGCTGGACCGGTCAGGAGCGGCGAGAGCTCGTGCTCGATCCATGCCAGCGCACGCTTGTTGGATTCCTCGGCCGCCGCGAAATTGTTGAACAGGCTGATCGCGATCACGGTGTCGTCGGGCGCGTAGACCACGTAATAGCCCATGAAGCCCTCGACCTCGCTGATGAGGGGTATCGCGCCCTCCTTGATCCGGCGCGTGAGTTCTTCGGCCTTGCCGGCCTTTGCCTTGCCCTGACGAATGGCGGCGTACATGGCGCTCTCCCTGGAGGTCGGCTGCCCATTGTCGCAACTCTCACGTCTCATCCTTCACGGGAAGAGCAGCGGAATCCCGCATACGCCGATGTTAGCTCATCCGCGGTCACCCGGCCACGCATCAACGCGGCGCCGCTTCAGCCACATCGGGCGCCAGCGCGCCGGTCATCGCCTCGACTTCGGCAATCACGCGGTCGGGAACCGCGCTCTGAACCATGTGGCCGACCCCCGGCAGCACGATCAGTTTGGTGTTCGGAACGGCAGCCGCGAACGGCCGTGAATGGATGTTGGTCGAAACCGTCTTGTCGGCGTCGCCGGTGATGATAGTGACTGGCGCCTTGATCTCGCCGTAGCGCGGCGCCTGCTCGGCGACGGCTGCCTTCAGCGTCACCAGATCGTGCGCGTTGGCGATGAATTCGCGCGGCCGCAGCAACAGCGGCGTTGCGGTGTTTCGGACAAATCCATCCGGCATGGCCTGCGGCAGAAACACGCCCCGCGAGGCCGAATCCGCCAGCAAGAGGCCGAGCGGCAGGGTGATGGTGTGAGCAAGCAGCGGGCCGACCACGGGCGTGGCGATGATCTTGTTGTAGCGCCCGACCCCGCCGGGCCACGGATAGGCGACCGGGGCCAGCATCACCAGCCCGGCTACGGACTGCGGGTAATCCAGCGCGATACGCGTGCCCAGCGCGCCGGCCCAGGAATGCACAACGAAGATCGCCCTGCTGACGCCGAGCTTGGCCAGCGCTTCCTCGATCATGCGGGCCTGAATTCCGGGCGTCGAATCCTCGTCCCGGGCCCGGATGCTCCAGCCATGCCCGGGACGGTCGATGAGGATCACGCGGTGCCTTTTGGCAAGCCGCTCGCCGACCGGCTGCCGCATCACTTCGAGATTGGAACTCGCGCCGTGGAGCATCACGATCGGCGAACCAGCCGCATCACGGGGGCCGATATCGAGGATGTGGAGGGTTCCACCTTCAACCTCGACCATCCTGCCCTTGGCCGGATGGGCTCGCTGCGCCAGAACGACGCCAGCTTGCGTGACCAACGCCAGCACCGCCAGCGCCGCCACCACAATCACTGCGATCATCGACGATTTCCGGCTGATTTCTGGCACCAGCGAGCTACGGGCCGGCCCGGTGCAGGTTTCGGACGTTGTCCACAGAGCTCTCTACCTGTGGATAGCGGGGTCATAGTGATGTCATTGATAAATTTGTACAGTGCCACTGACACTTTCGCCATGTGTCCGCGTGCCTGATTGGAGCGTTAGTCGGACGCCTGCAACTGTACCCAACATCCACAGGAACAGGGGCGCTCACTACAAGTTTGTTCCAGCGTATCTCGGAGGACTACCCATGATTTCCGACGCAAGCGAAGCGGCCATCGATCAGATCGTAGCGAGTTGCAATGGCGATATCCGCGGCGCACTCAAGGCGCTGCTGCGGGTCAACGAGCAGCTCGAGGCGGAACTGGCGCAGTTCTACGCGGCGGTTGGTCTCGACGGCATGGCGCGCGGCAGCAACGCCGTACACTAACAGCGCATAAAATCGACGCGTTTTCCGGCCGCTAAACGGCTTGAGAACGACTCCGGTCGGATTTGTTTCTCGCCACCCTGCGTGTCTGCGGACCTGTTCTGCCTGACAACCGCGGCTGGTCGAACGGGCCAGATTGGCGTCTCAAACGACATGCTTATCGGCATCCGCTGCTCGCGCGGCCTTTTGGGCTGGCGCGTATCAGATGTCGCGGCCTTCGACCTTTTCGGTGAGGCTCTTCACCAGTTCCGGCACCTTTTCGAGGTGCGGATTGACGGCCAGCGCCTTGCGGAACGCCTCCAGCGCGCGCTTATCGTCGCCGATGTCCTGCATGATCATGCCGAGCCCTGCCAGCGCCCCGAAATGCCGGGGCTCTCGGATCAGCACCTGCCGGATGTCCTCCAGCGAGTGGGTATAGTCGTTCTTCAGGTAATACAGCGTCGCGCGCCGGTTCCATGCCTCGACATAATCGGGACGGAGCTTGATGACAGAGTCGAGCAGCTTCAGTGCGACGTCGGCCTTCTGCGCGTCCATCGCAGCCTTGGCGCGCAGCATCAGCAGCGCGGCAGTGTCGCTCGGGGTCTGCATCCACAGCGCCCAGATCCGCGCCTCGACGTGCTTGGCGCTGGCTTCATCGGGGGCCGCCTTGAGTGCGCCGAACAGGAAATCCAGCCCGCGGGTGCGATCGGCGCCGACCTTGGGAAGCTTGCTCGGCGCTTCCGGCAACTTCTTCTGGGCTTTCGGCGGGGGAACGACCCTGGGGTCGTCCTGGGCAAAAGCGGCCACCGGCACGGCTGTCATCACAGCCGCGAGGACCGCGATCCGGCAGTTACGGGCGCCTGGGAATCTCAAGATCATGGGGCAAGTCTAGACGCGTAAAATCGCGCCGCAAGCAGCGCGTCGTCAAAGACCTGTGAAACGAGCAAGAAAAGCCGGCTCAGCCGTGGGGCTTAGCCTTGGCGGGCCTTGAAGCGGCGCTGCACCTTGTTGATCACGTAAACCCGGCCCTTGCGGCGGACCAGACGGTTGTTGCGGTGACGACCGCGCAGCGATTTCAACGAGTTACGGACCTTCATGGGACAATCCTGATGCTTTGAAAGGCCGTGTTGAAGGCCGAACCTGAGCTACCCGAAAGTGGCAAAATGGGATTCATCCCGCCAGCGGCAACCGCCCGGGACGGGGCGGTTTCTAAGCCATCCCATGGCCGGATGTCAATGAACCCCGATGCGGGATGGGAGATCCGTGCGGCGGAACCGTTAGGGAACTGATTCCAAAGGTATTTTTCGCAGCGACCTGCGCCAAATAGCCTCAAATTTTTCGACCCGAAACAGGGGCCCGCCCGTATATGAAGAATCAACGCTGAGCATCATTCGCCGGTGCGCCTCATCACACGGAACCCATTTCGGTATGACGACCGTCCGCCGGCCGACAGCAAGAATTGCGGTACTAGACACCGACGCTTCGCCACTCCCGCTCGCGGGATCCCGAATTTCACTGCCCGCGGGGGTGCGGCCGTTCAAGCTGAACTGGCCCTACATCATCGTCATCGGCGCATATCACGCCCTCGCCGTGCTCGCATTCATGCCCGGCTATTTCAGCTGGAGCGGCCTCGCCGTGGCCATCCTCGGCACGCATCTGTGCGGGCTCTTCGGCATCAATCTTTGCTATCACCGGCTGCTCACCCATCGCGGGCTGAAATGTCCGAAATGGCTCGAGCACGCGATGGTCGTCATCGCGATGTCCTGCCTGCAGGAGACCCCTGCCCGCTGGGTCGCGATCCACCGCCGGCATCATCAATACGCCGACGACCAGCCGGACCCACATACGCCGCTGGCCGGTTTCTTCTGGAGCCATATCGGCTGGATCCTGGTGCACCAGCCGGAATTGTCGCGGCTCGGAATCTATGAGCGCTACGCAAAGGACATCCTGCGCGACAAATTCTACGTGGCGCTGGAACGCCACAACTGGCTGGTCTGGATCAATCTGCTGCAGATACCGGTGTTCTTTGCCGCGGGCTACGCCGTCGGATGGCTGTTCGGCCAGACGCCTGACGATGCGGCGACGACCGGCCTCAGCATCCTCCTGTTCGGCGTGTTCGTGCGCACGGTGCTGGTCTGGCACATCACTTGGGCGATCAATTCGGTGACCCATGTGTGGGGTTACCGCAACTACGAGACCGACGAGGACAGCCGCAACAACCTCGTAGTCGGGCTGATCTCCAACGGCGAAGGCTGGCACAATAACCACCACGCCGATCCGCGTTCGGCACGGCATGGCCATCGCTGGTGGGAGATCGACAACACCTGGCTGACAATCCGGTTTCTGGCCTTTGTCGGGCTCGCCAGTGATGTCGTTGCGCCGCGCGCGCATCTCGTCACGCGTTCCACGGGAGGCCGGGTGACGACGCGCGGAACGACCGGCGTCCCGGAAGAGTGATCCCTACGCTGTTTCGGACGGGAATTCGACCATCGCCTCGCCCGTGGCCACCTTCTCGCCCCCCTGGTTTTTCACCATGACGTCGATCAACACCCAACGAGAATTCTGGGTCACCTGCTTTGACTTGATGATTCCGGTGGGCTGGATGGTGTCGCCGGGCCGAACCGGCTTGACCCACCTTGTTTCCAGCCGACGGTGGATCGCGCCCGCGGGATAGGCCCAATCGGTGATCATCCGGGAGATCAGCCCGAAATTGTTCATGCCGTGCATGATGATGCCGCCGAAATTGGTCTTGCCGAAATTGCCCTTCATGTAGTCGTCGTCGAGATGCAGCGGGTTGTAGTCGAGCGAGGCATCGCAGAACAGGTGGATCGATTCGCGCGAGACCGCGAATTTCGGACCGTCGATGACGTCGCCGGCGGAGAGATTGTCGAACGTGGCAGCCATTGATCGCTCCCCTCTTACACCGGCCGAATCGTCCAGCCGCGGCCTGAACAGATTACATCGCCCTTCTGGTTGAAGAAGACGTTGTCGTGCACCACGAACAGCCGCTCGCGCTTGATGAACTTGTCGAGCGCGCGGGCCTGCAGGGTAATGACGTCATTGGGCCGCGCCGGAATGTTGTAGCTCCAGGACTGTCCCGCATTGACGGTTCCCGGCGAGCGCATCCAGTCGTCCACCGGCGTGCAGGAGAACATCAGGAGGATATGGATCGAGGGTGGCGCGATCAGCCCGCCATAGCGGGTGGTCCTGGCATAGGCCTCGTCGAAATAGATCGGGTGATCTTCGCCGACCGATTTGCAGTACAGTTCGATAGCCTCTTTGGTCAGCGTGTAGGGAATGGTCTTGCGCGGCTCGCCAGGGACGATGTCGTCCCAGACCTTGCGCAGATTGGCGTCTTTCCAGAAATCGGTCTCGAAGGCTTCGGCCTGCGCCATGCCACACTCCCTTTTTCCGCTTTTATTTCTGCCGCCTTGCGGAATTCGTTATATAGTATAATCAATTTTCCAGACCCAAAAATCAAGCCCGGCGGGAAACCGAGATGCCCAAGCTCAAGCTGCCCAATATCGAGAAAGTTGTCGCGATCGACATCCACACCCATGCGGAAGAACCCTGCGGTCTGCATGGCGACGACGGCTACGACGATTTCCAGGAGCGCATGGCGGAATATTTCAAGTCGCCGCACAAGCATCCGCCGACCGTACCGGAAACCGCGGCCTACTACCGCGCCAAGAACATCGCGGCCGTGATCTTCCCGGTCGACGCCGAACGCGAGACCGGGTTTCGCCGCTACAACAATTACGAGATGCTCGAGGTTGCCTCCGACCATCTCGACGTCCTGATCCCGTTTGTCTCGATCGATCCGCACAAGGGGAAGCTCGGCGTGCGGGAAGCGCGCAAGCTGATCGAGGAATACGGCGTGCGCGGTTTCAAATTCCACCCGACGATGCAGGGCTTCTACGCCAACGACCGCATGGCCTATCCGCTCTATGAGGCGATCAATGAAGGCGGCGCGATCGCGCTGTTTCACACCGGACAAACCGGCGTCGGAAGTGGCATGCCCGGCGGCATGGGGATGCGGCTGAAATATTCCAACCCGATGTACATGGACGATGTCGCGGTGGATTTTCCCGACCTGAAGATCATCCTCGCGCATCCCTCCTTCCCCTGGCAGGAAGAGGCGCTGTCGGTCGCGACCCATAAGCCGAACGTCTATATCGACCTCTCCGGCTGGTCGCCGAAATATTTTCCACCGATCCTGGTGCGCTACATCAACTCGATCCTGCAGGACAAGATGCTGTTCGGCTCGGACTGGCCCGTCATCACGCCTGACCGCTGGCTGGCCGATTTCGCCAAGCTCGATATCCGCGAGGAGATCCGGCCGAAGGTGATGAAGGCCAACGCGAGGAAGATTTTGGGGATCTAAAGGAGTATCATCGGCGGCAACCTGCGAGGTGGTCCATGACGAACTTCGCCAGAATTGCCGCTCTCCTCGTCGCGCTTCCTCTCTGGAGCATCGGCGTCAACCTTGCTCCGGCGGCCGACAAGGCGCCGCGCCTCATTGAATTCGAAAGCCCGCTGGCAGGCCCACAGGCGTTGCAGGGTCTGCTGCGATTGCCCGACGGTCCCGGTCCCTCGCCCGCGGTGGTGCTGTTGCACGGCTGCGGCGGCGGTTGGCGAGGGATCGACGAGCGCTGGGGCAAGCTGCTTGCGGAATGGGGCTATGTCACGCTGACCATCGACCGCTTCGGAACGCGCGGCATCACCAGCGCCTGCACGAGCGGACTGACGCCATCGACGCTTCACGACGCCTATCGCGCGCTGAATTTCCTCATCGGACTATCATCGGTCGATCCGAGCCGCGTTGCCGTTGCGGGATTCTCCCAGGGCGCGATGCTGGCGCTGCTCTCGGTCGAGCGCGGTCAGATCGAACGCAGCGCATCCGAAAAATTCCGCGCGGCGATCGGCTTCTATCCACCCTGCCTTGGTCTCAAGGGCAACATGACGGTGCCGACGCTGATCCTGATCGGTGAACTTGACGACTGGACGCCGGCAACAGAGTGCCGCAACCTTGCCGAAGGCCGCGACGACTGGGGTATCTCACGCCAGAAGGGCGAAGGGATTCCGATCGAGATCACCGTCTACCCCGGCGCCTATCATGATTTCGACGTGCCGAACTTCGCTACGCCTGTGAAGTTTCTCGGCCATCACCTCGAGTTCAACGAGGCCGCGCGGGACCGATCCGTCGAAGCCTTGCGAAAATTCCTGTATGCGACCATCGGCGGCCAGGAAAAGTAAACTGAAGGCCGCCGCGTTCGATGCCTGCACCGGGCTCGCCGCTATTTCCTTTGTAGAATCCGCAGCCGAGCCGTGGCCTCCGCGACCGTTACGCCTTGCGGATCGACGAGTTCGGCTTCGACCACGATCTCCCGTTCCGTATGCTCCACCACCCTGGCTCTGGCCGTGATCGGCCCGACACTTGCGGGCTTGAGGAAGCGGGTATCCAGGCTGCGGGTGACTGCCGTCTGGCTTGAACTGAGCGAGGCAAGCGCCCGCAATCCCGTCGCAGAATCCAGCATGGCGGCGAGGAAGCCGCCCTGGATCGTTCCATGCCTGTTCGTGAATGACGGTTGGGCCTGGAAACGAATCGAGGCGATGTCACCGGTCTCATCGAAGCCCAACCATTCGCGTCCCAACAACTGCGCCCCCGGCGGCACGTTCGTAGTCGCTTCGCTCAAGGCAGCCTCCAAACTTCAATCATCGATGACATGAGTGGTCTTGAACGCCACACGGCAGGGTGGCCAATTCGCGTCCCGCGATCTATATAGCCTGATATTGAAACCTCACCAGCAGATGATGCCGTGACAATCAAAGCCGTTGTGTTCGATGCCTATGGCACGCTTTACGACGTCCAGTCGGTGGCCGAAATCACCGAGGATGCGTTTCCCGGCTACGGGGATATCATCACCCAGAGCTGGCGCATCAAGCAGCTGGAATATTCCTGGCTGCGCTCGCTGATGCGGCGCTATCAGGACTTTTCCGAAGTGACCCGCGACTCGCTGGCGTACACACTTGGCAGTCTCGGACTGCAATACGACGACGACACGTTTGCGCGCATCATCGACAAATATCTGCATCTCGATCTCTATCCGGATGCGCTCGCGGCCTTGTCGGCAATGAAGGATCGCAAGCTCGCGATCCTGTCCAACGGCAGCCCCGGCATGCTCGATGCACTGGTGCGCAACACCGGGCTCGACCGCGTGCTCGATGCGGTGATCAGCGTCGACGCCAAAAAGACGTTCAAGCCCAGCCCCGAAGCGTACATGCTGATCGAGGAAGTGCTGCACGTGCCGCCCGCCGAGGTGCTGTTCATCTCCTCCAACCCATGGGACGCCTGCGGTGCCAAGACATTCGGGCTCAACGTCGCCTGGATCGAGCGGGTGACACCGGAAGCGATGGCGCTGGCCTGCCTCGAAAGCGAGACGCTGCCGCCCTTGACGATGTTCAAGATATTGCGCACGCAGATGGATGAGCTCGGTGTTGCGCCCGACCATCGCATCCACGCCCTCGCAGAGCTGCCCGCCCTGGTGTCTGGCCAAAGGTCCTGAAATGAGTCTTGCATCCGTTCGCGCCTTCTTCGCCGAGAAGGCGCCCGACATTGCCGTGATCGAATCATCGATGAGTTCGGCAACCGTAACGCTGGCCGCGGAAGCCTATGGCGTCGAACCGGCGCGGATCGCCAAGACGCTGAGCTTGCGGATCGGCGATCGCATCGTGCTGATCGTCGCCGCCGGGACCTCGCGGATGGACAACAAGAAGGTGAAGGCGCTGTTCGGGGGAAAACCGAAAATGCTCGGTCTCGACGAGGTCGCCGAGATTACCGGCCACGAGGTCGGCGGCGTCTGCCCGTTTGGACTGAAGACGCCGCTGCCGGTCTATTGCGATGTGTCGCTGAAGGCATTCGACATCGTGGTGCCCGCCGCGGGTTCGACCCACAGCGCGGTGAAGATTACGCCCGAACGCATGGCGGAATTGACCGGCGCTGAGTGGGTCGATGTCTGCGAGCTCAGGCCGGCCGAAGCGGCACCGACCTAATCTTCGTCCTCATAATATGGCCTGTCATAATACGGGCGCTGCGGTGGCGGCGCTTCACGTGGCTGCATCTGTTGCTGCGCGCGGCCGCGTGGCCCCTGCGAGTCGCGCCGCCCACGGTTGGCCTGCTGCTGCTCGGCGCTCGTTTCGAACACCGCGCGGCAGTTGCTGGAGAGCTGCGGCGTGTTCTGTCGCAGACAGGCAACGATGCGGCCGACGTCTGGAACAGCGTCGCCGCAGAGCCGCCAGACATCGGGCGTGCAAGCCATCTGCTGCTCCCAGGTTCCGCGATATTCCTGCGACGACGCCGGAGCGATGATTCCTGTTCCGCCAATTAAAACGGCAAGACCGAGGACAATCCGCTGCATGCGCATGGATGAAGTCCTTTTGTTTGATTCCGAGTTGACGCGGAACTCCGCGCGGCGATGGCATTCAAGCCTGCCGAATGAATGCGGCCACGCGACGTTGGTGCAAACAAAAGAATGTGAAGCGGGTTCCGCTACTCCACCTTGCCGATCTTCTTCACCGCCGCGACCAGCCGCGCGCTGTCTTCCGCGACGAATTTTGAAAATTCCGGCGCATCCTGATAGGCGACCGGGCTGCCCGCGGCTTCAAATGTCCTGATCACTTCGGGCGATTTCACCGCTTCGGCCATCGCTTCGCGCAGCCGCGTCATGATCGGTGCGGGCAAGGCGGTCTGTGCGAACAATCCTGCCCAGATGTAGAACTCGACATCCTTGTAGCCGAGCTCCTTGAACGTAGGCAGATCGGGGAAACTCTTGACGCGCTCGGCGCCCCAATTGGCGAGCACGCGCATCTTGCCGTCATCGACCTG